>Ga0255360_1000076_pt1 | contig 29124 bp, 17 predicted proteins | sample GFST50metaG_FD_186004 | JGI IMG/M metagenome (GOLD analysis project Ga0255360, IMG submission 186004) | Peat soil microbial communities from Stordalen Mire, Sweden - G.F.S.T50 | ecosystem: Environmental > Terrestrial > Soil > Wetlands > Peat | place: Sweden: Norrbotten County, Stordalen Mire... | reverse complement strand
GCTACCGACGGTTCGTACCGCTTCACCATCAGTGAAGCCTTGCAGGGCACCTACCGCTATCAGGTCAACTCACAATCTGACACCCTCTACGCTACCTCATACGCGGGTTGTTCCGTCGTCGTCGGCACCCTCAGCCCGACCGTCCTTTCCATGAACACCTCAAACGCCACCCCCGCCGTCAACCAAAGCTTCACCCTCTCTGGATACTTAACCGTCACATCAAAGGGTACCCCAGTCTCCGGAAAGCAAATCACCCTCGTCAAAACGGGTCCCGACGGACAATCGACGACAGTGACTGCCACCACCACCGACACAAACGGCGCCTATACCGTCACCCGCAGCGAATCCTCGCAGGGCACCTACACCTACACTGCCTCATTGAGTACTGATACGACTTACAATGCCTCCTCTGCCTCCCTCTCCGTGCTCGTCGGTACTCTCAGACCGACTGTCCTCTCCGTCACCACCTCCAACGTCAACCCAACGGTCAACCAGAGCTTCACCCTCTCGGGCTATTTGAAAGACAACGCGACGGGCGCCCCCCTCTCTGGAAAGCAGATCTTCCTCCTCAGAAATGCGGGGGGCGTGTGGACCAACCTCGGCACCGCCACGACCGCTACCGACGGTTCGTACCGCTTCACCATCAGTGAAGCCTTGCAGGGCACCTACCGCTATCAGGTCAACTCACAATCTGACACCCTCTACGCTACCTCATACGCGGGTTGTTCCGTGCTCATCGGCACGTTTCACACATCGCAGCTCAGCATCTTCACGACAAGTTCAACGGCTTCCGTTGGTCAGCCCTTCACCTTGCATGGGTTTTTGACAGACATCAACGGCACGCCTCTTTCCAACGAACAAATTACCCTCTTCAGGCAAGATCCCTCTGGGCAGCAGACGGCTGTGAATACCACGACGACCGCTGCAAACGGTTCTTATACCTTCACCCGCAGCGAATCTTCGCAAGGCGCGTACTGGTACTGGGGTGTGTTCAGCGGCGATCAGAACTACACACAAACCCATACTTGGAATGGTTGGGTACCCGTAGCCATAGGTAATGTGCAAAATGCCACGAATACTGTGAGCACGACCAACGCTACCCCCGCTGTCAACGAGACGTTTACTATCTATGGCTACTTGCAGGACACGAATGGGATCGGCATCCCCAACAAGCAGATCCTCCTGTACTCTGAGGCGCCGACAGGCGCCTGGACTCGGAGAGCGAGCTACGTTACAAATGCGACTGGCTTTTACACGTTTACTCTAAGCGAACAATCAGCGGGTGAGTACTGGTATGAAGCGCAGTTCCTCGGTGACGAAAACTACACGGCGGCGTTTGGAGGGTTGCACGAACATGTTGGCTCACTCACGCCAACGTCGATCTCACTCAACACGTCCAACAGCAACCCCACCCCCAACCAGACCTTCACGCTCTCCGGATACTTGACTGATGTAAATGGCACCCCGATCTCAGGCGTGCAGATAGACCTGTACAGGCGAGATTCCAGCGGGCAGACGGTGCAGCCAGCCTCAAGGGTAACCGACACGAACGGATACTACTCCTTTGTGTGGAGCGAACCAGAGCAAGGGACGTTCGCGTATACGGTCGCGTCAAATGGGTATCAAAATTTTGCGATTTCGGTCGCCTCCCTGACAATGACTATCGGTACTCTCAGACCGACTGTCCTCTCCGTCACCACCTCCAACGTCAACCCAACGGTCAACCAGAGCTTCACCCTCTCGGGCTATTTGAAAGACAACGCGACGGGCGCTCCCCTCTCTGGAAAGCAGATCTTCCTCCTCAGAAATGCGGGGGGCGTGTGGACCAACCTCGGCACCGCCACGACCGCTACCGACGGTTCGTACCGCTTCACCATCAGTGAAGCCTTGCAGGGCACCTACCGCTATCAGGTCAACTCACAATCTGACACCCTCTACGCTACCTCATACGCGGGTTGTTCCGTCGTCGTCGGGGCCGCATAGTCTATGTTGTTGCTTGCATAGTTCTCCGCTTGGCGTCGTGTCGTCAAGGCGCCACGTTTAGCTTATCTTGACTCAGCATCGCGATTTTAACAGCATTCGAGAGAAGCACGTTAATAACGGGACACTCGGTGACAACAGAGGGCGCAGAGGTGAGCGGCGGGGACGTGCGCTGAATTGAGATAGCAAAACACTGCGCAGCAGGACACGAAGTGCACATTTTGACTCCACGAACTGGAAAGCTGCGTAGCGCAAACTATAGGAGGAAAAAAGGAGCTGTATGGTATATTGAACGGGATTAGCGAACCGTGATTATACTATCCGAAACTGGAGAAACATGATTCTGCGCAGATATTTGAGCCTCCGTTGAGAAACATGGTGTACACGCCGTTAAGAAGGTCGAACTGGAACGTTCTTGATCCGTGTATGGAGCGGTGGTATTACTCGAGCATCACGCACTATAAGCGGCGAAACAGACGTACCGGTGCAGAAGCTGCGTCTCGTATCCAAGTACTTTCGTGATTACACATTTACATCCTGCAAGGTGCTGGATATCGGTGGGATTTTGGGCTATCGTCATTTATTGGAGCGGATTTTTCAATCAGCCACTGTGTACATATTAAATGCTGACGACAACGTTAAAAGCACGCCTTCCGTCCTGGCAAGGCGCTAGAGCTCCCCTTTATAGACGAGGCGCGGGATGTAGTCACCGCGTTTGACATCGTTGAACACATAACACTCCCCGATGTGTTTCTGTCTGAATGTAATAGAGTGCTGAAGCGAGATGGGTTTTTCATTATGTCGAGCCCCAATCTAGCGACGCTTTATACCCGAATCGTCGTCCCGTTGGGATTTATGCGGTACCACTACGACCCGAGCAGTACGCAGTTGGAAGGATTCGTCGAGGTTGTATCGATGGAGGCGAACGTAGTCAGCTCAACATGGGACACATAAGCGTGTTCACGCATAACGCTCTCAAGCCCCTCCTGAACATCCACGGATTTAACACGGTATATTCGGCTGGATTCTCGTACAGTGACTCGTTTTACGTTGAGCTTGACCCCACCCACGAACGAGAGGTGAGGACCAATACGTTGTTGCGAGCACTAAACGCCATCTTGCCGCGGTCCGCGAGGGAAGGCGCACTCATCATAGCCAAAAAACGGGCGAATTAGCGTTAGGGTTCCGGTACGTCTTCCCACGACCTCGTACCGTTCTTCCTCACATGTGCACCTCTTTTCATGAGTCATTGGCGACAAAGTATATCGCGCCACGCTTCCGCGAGCGTTTCATACCGAAACTCGCTTTCAACGAGGGCCCGCGCATTAGTGACGATTCGTCTCAGCTCCGGGTACGCCAGCGCCGTTGTGATACCCTCTGTGAGGCAGGCTGGAGAGTTGTCGTTGAGAATAAAACCAGTTTCTTTGTCCTTAAGCACGTCCGGCACGGCACCGACAGGCGTCGCAAGAACTGGCGTTCCGCACGCCATTGCTTCAATGATAATAGCGGGAAGCCCTTCCGTGTACGACGGGACCACGAGCAGTTTTAGGCGCGCAAAATAATCGGACAATTCGTCGTGGGGGACCCACCCGGTGAGGCTCACCTTGCCGCCGAGGGCGTGTGCATCCACATAGGTACCTACGGTGTCCCCCAACCTGCCCTCGCCCGCGATGAGAAACCTCACGTCGTTTCGCTTGTTGAGCACCTTCGGAATTGCGTGCACAAGATTGAGTATCCCTTTTTCTTCACTTAAACGGCCAATGTAGCCGACAACGTCCTCTCTCTGTGCGATGTCATTCTTCAGCTCATAGCCGTCGACAACCGGAGAATGGCGGGCTATCACGACCTTCTTGCGGTATCTTTGCAGCTTGATCTCGTCTACGATGGATGGACTATAAACAATCAGCTTGTCAGCGAAAAAGTAGCTGATCCGCTCGAGCCCTTCAGAAAGGCGGAGTCTACCGCGTTCCCCCCATTGCCCCGGGGCTCCGCGTTGCTTGACCGCTCCTATTTGCCTCGCGGACCCCAGGGTTGAGATCACAAGGACACACCTTATTTTTTGAGACCGGGCAAAGAGAAGGGGCGTTGGGTAGTTAGAACCGTGAAAAAAAATGAGGGTATCCATCTCTCTCCGCAGTTTCGACAGAAGATGGATTACCCGTAGGTCGACTAATACGTGTTCAAGCATTGTTAATGGGAGGCCTTTCCGTTCTGTAGCCCGGATCCGAAAGATCTCAGTGCCGCTGGTAGCGTTGTCATAGTCCCCCCCAGTAATGATGAAAAGCTTGTTCGTCAGCGGACTAAGCAGCGCAACTATGTTGTCGAGGGCCGGGTAGCCCGCTCGCGCGAAAAAATGGTGCGTGAAAATCCCCACGTTCGGTTTCCTAGGCCGCCCATTTGTGCCGTTTGACATATTACACGCTTTCAATCGCCTCAGCTTCCTCTCTCGCGATATTCGTCCACGAATACTCGGCGCTTCGTCGTAACCCCGTCCTCGACAGTTCGCCGCGGAGCTGCGGATCTCCCAACAAGCGTAGTATCGTCCGTCCGAACCACGCAGTATCCCCTGCCGGAACGAAGGTGACATCGTTGCCCCAAACCGTCCGCAGCGCGGGGGTCCCATATACGATCGCAGGTATACCGCAGCTCATGGCGTCGAGGATTGCGATGCCCCAATCGTCTGCGTAGCTCGGCAGCAAAAAAAGCTTGGAACTAAGCATTATCGCAAATTTCCTTTGTTCCTCAACGAATCCACATAGTGTGATGTTGTGTGTCAAGTGCTCAGCTTCGATCAAATTGGTGAGCCGATCTTTTTCAGATCCGTCTCCGACAATTGCCAGCTTTGCGTCCGGCATTCGCGAGCAAACGTCTCTCCATATGGCTACCAGATCAAAAATGCCCTTAATCCTCTCCAACCGACCGACATAGCACGCGTCAAAAATGGCCGGCTTTGGGTGAGAAGGTAACGAAACGGGATCAGTTCCGTTGTTTGTGATTCGGATTTTTTGTGCATCGACGCCGTGCGAAACAAGAAGGTTTTTCACTGATTGATTTATCGCGAAAATCAAGTTGAAATTTCTTCGGAGCAGTGCCGCTGATATCGCATCGTTTAGTTGGCGCAAGACGTATCGCCACGGGCTCGATTGCTTTATTGGTAACCCGTGCCAGTATCCGACAAGCGTGCATGAAGAATTCTTTGAACGTACGTACAGCGCAGGGAGCACATCAGCCAAGAAATGTGATGAGGCGACGACAACGTCGTACGTTTCCAAGGGTGGTGGTGACACGAAGAGCCGGACTATGCGGGCACCGTACATCACGATGACCCTGAACGGATTCGACGCTTCGCTGTCAAAGCCAGAATCCAGAATCAACGCCTTTCCTTTCAGCATATCTTTCGAATAATTGTATCCCAAGCGAGAGATCAGATAGCTGATCTCATTGTTCTCGCTCCAATTCTGCGCAACCCGTAACGTGTGATAGTCGCCGCCGGCAATTCTTGTGGTCCAGCCGTTGATGATGATAAGCATTCGTTTCAACTGCACGCACTCCTCAATGCTTTTACGGTTTAATCATCAGTATTCGTATTAACTCTGTCTGTAAGACCGATTTGTGCTTTCTGGCACGATGCTGGCCTCCTGTTCGAGTCGTGCCCCGCTTTGTTTGGGGGGCATCATCTCACTTACACATCTGCTCTCTGTTTAGTCCAAAGGCTCGTGCGACCGCTCTGAGCGAGCAGTTTCAAGCCATGTGTTGTCGTGGTTGCCCAGACGGGGGTTGCTTCGCGATTGCCTCTGTGCTAGACCCGAAGCACGGTAGTGCTTTGCTCTTACGGCGGGGTTCATGTTGGAGGTGGTGAGGGGAAGAACTGGTTGGGAGGAATAACCGACAGACGCAACGGTATGCCCATTCTCGCTTGCCGCACGACAGAGCCGCTCGAAAACGAGTAACTCGAGCTACTTGAGCCGCTAGCGAGAGCGCTTGTTTCTCGAGAGCTGCACCGAAAGTGCTCCCAGCTCGTTGAAGCTCAGCTCCAGCGCTTTCATTACGAGCACGGACAGGCCGAGCAATGGCCTGCGCCAGAACCGATCATTGTTTACAAAGAGCTGGACTCGGTAGCGAAGACCGTACTGCTTCCTATAATATTGTGGACTCTTTTCGCGATACTCGCGCGTTGTTTTTCCGTAATAATACCGCTTCCGTAAATGCCGCCACAGCGAAAAGCCCTCTTCGTGATGCAATATATCTGACGTAATACGGGCTGTCACGATGTACCCCTGGCTTTCGATCTTTTGTGGGAGGACTGATTCTTCAAAGAAGATGAGGCCTTCGTCAAATCCGCCGACCCGCTCAACCAAATCCCTCCGGAAGAATCGTGCAGACTCGACCGGGCTTCCGGCATAGAAGCTCCTTTCAAAATCCCTGACGGTAACCCAAAAAGAGCCGCCAACCGATCGCTCAGGTATGATCACTCCGCCCACGCGCTCTTCGAGTGCAACGCGCTCCACGCATTCTTCGATGACTGCCGGGGTCAGTTCCATGTCAGAATCGATGAAACAGATGAATTCTCCTGTCGATACCGTAATCCCGAGGTTCTTTTGCGCGCTACGCTCTTTTGCCTCCGTAACGCACACGCGGTCCGCGAAACGGCGCGCAATTTCGACAGTCTGATCCTTCGATACCTCGTCAGTCACAACCAGCTCGATGTTCGTGTATGTCTGATTCCGTATTGATTCGAGGCATCGAGCTAAGGTCCTTTCTGAATTATGGGTAGGAACAACAATAGAAACCTTCGGCGACGCAACCATTAGTCACACTCGCGTCATCGTATGCCCGACACATCAAATAGCTTTTTTGATCGCGTTTTTTGTCGTGCTTCTTGACGCTTGTGTTGCTATCCCGCATTTTTCACCCGAGTGAACCCTCGCAGTGACAGAGCCAGCCCAAGGGGGAGGTGCTGAGCCATTGTTTCTGAGGGATGTGAGATGGCTTATGCGAATGCAATAATGCAATCCTGCCATACATTGCTTGGCGCCTTTTTGCCGAGCTTTTTCGTACAGGGTGAGCAGGTAGGAAATGATAAATAGCTCAGCAATACTTGTGGCAATAAGCGTAAGGAGCGCATTTCGCTGGCGCGCGTTTTGCGGGCAGTTTTTGAAACGTGCGTAACAAACGGGGTGTGCTCGGATTGCCAATCGATCGTGGAAAGTGTTTGAATAGCACAAGAAGAACGCAAAGAGGCCCAAGCAGTAATCTATAGTGGTCTAACCGTCCGCCGCAAAGCCATGGGCTTACATGCGCGCGGAATCATCTAGTCGAAATCCACAAAACCATGGAAGCAAACAGAGAAAAACTCGACGTCGGGATCCTTACCGCACCTCTAGCTGCAGCAGGAATTACCCCCTTGTCTAGCCTCATAGACGTTATATGCCCAAATGCCGGCAATATCTATCTCATCACCGGAAAAAAGGGATATGATCGCTTCAAGAACGACAAACGGGTGCGAATATGCGAATTTCGCGAGTATCTTTTGACCGAGCCTCGCGGTCATTTGGCGCAACGGATCTTCAGATACGGCAAGATGCAGATACAAGCCGCCCGTCTGCTGGCCAAGGTGGGAAGGCGGGTCGACGTATGGGTTTTCTTTATAGGAGCAGATTGCTTGCCTCTTGCAGGGCTTGCGGCGAAAGCATTAGGCAGCACACTGCTCATTGCGCTTTCTGGATCAGCGTGCGATGTTTCTGCCGCGACGTCTAGCTTCCCAGGCGTCATTGCAATCCTACAAAAAGCTAACTTCCGTTTTTCGGATCGGATCATCCTCTATTCTGACTTGGTCGAAGAATGGAACTTGGAACCCTACAGCAAGAAAGTCGTGATAGCCGATCGGCATTTTCTCAACTTTGACGAATTTAGTTTCAAAAACGATCTCCAAGAACGAGCTCCGGTCGTGGGGTATGTCGGCCGGTTAGACGCAGAAAAGGGCGTTCTCAACTTTGTCGAAGCGTTGCCAAAAGCACTCGAGAAGCGGCCTGACCTAAGGGCTCTGATCATCGGCGAGGGCAACCTCGAGGACGAAATCCGAACGTTGGTGGACGGTGGGCCGCTGCGCAGCAAGGTTACCTTCAAGGCGTGGGCCCCTCACGCGGAAATCCCCTCGTATCTTGCGAAACTGAAACTGCTCGTGCTCCCCTCGTTCACCGAAGGGCTCCCGAACGTCGTGCTGGAAGCTATGGCGTGCGGAACGCCAGTTCTTGCCACGCCTGTCGGCGCAGTGCCACACGTAATAAAGGATAAAGAGACCGGTTTTTTGATTCGCGACAACTCACCGGAAGGCATTGCAGAGGCTATCAACGAGAGCTTGTCCTATCCGCGTCTGAGAGAAACCGTGAGAAACGCGCGGACAGCGGTTGAGAGGGAATTTCGTTATGAACGCGCCGTTGAAGCGTGGGCGCGTGCGCTGTCCGTCAGGAACGGCACGTTGGACTGAGCCTCGTCGCCGAATTGCCGCTTGTTGAAGGCTGAAGATTATTGCGGTCTGAAGGCTGTGAACTTGCTCGGTTCGTGCCGATCGCATAGTCTTTTAAACTCAAATTTACGCTTAAGAAGAGCTGATGATGATTCCAGAACTTGCTCCGAAGTGAGCCACGATCGTGGCGATTCGATTGAACAGCGAAAAGCGCTTTTTTACGAAAGGATAGGCGTAATTGGTGTCTTGCACGATGGAAAAGTTGTAGAATTCTAAGAGCTCTCGTAACGCCCGATGAGTACGCACATCTTCGACATGAGGTGCCATTGCGCCCTACCCTACGCGTCTGACGTCGTTGGCTCAAGGTTACCGCCTCTCGAAGGTGGGCCACTTCAGCTCTACGCCGCTTTCTGTTAACGTCATCCAGACGTTGTTTACCCACACGATCCGCACTGCCTCATTCCAGGTGCTCGCTGGAGAAGGGGTCCATTTGAGGCCCATCTGATGTGCCAACTTCGATGCGTCCTCCCTCAGTTCTCTCCCGAAAGTGGTGGATCCAAACACCTCCAACCAGTCTTGCGGCCTCTGCTCTCTTTTTGCAGAGTATTCGACTGACCGAAAATCGTTTTTTGACAAGCCAAGCTCTCGCGCATATCGATACAAAAGGCGCTTGTGAAAAGCCACATCGAGCAAGGACAATCGCAGCTCACGAAACAAATGAACGATGCTTGGGGTTGAATAGAGCAGGATGCTGTCCAAGTGGAAGAGCTTCCGCGCTTGGAGGTGGACGTAATGCGTACCGTCAGGGAGGCTGGCCTTGAGCATTTCATCAACCAATTGTTTTCGTATTGCGGCGACAGTAACGGGCTCGCGTGCTTCGACGCTACTATTTTGAGCTTCAGTCTGCTCGCCGACGAGCCGCAACGCAGGAGCGGGAGGGTTACCCAAATAGTCCCTCGGTCGCCCAATGCCCAACAGAAGCTCATCAAACGACTTGGACGTTTCAAAACGCTGTTTGTACCTTACGCGAAACACACATTTGAGGAATAGGTCAAGCGCTTGCTTCGCAGGTCTGTACTTTTCATAGCCATTGACGCCTCTCAGCATTTTCGCGTAAGTCTCGGAAAACATGAAACGAGACAGAATTGCGAGAGGTGCCGTCTCAGCATAATTGTACAAGCTATCCGCATCATTTCCGCACCACAGCCGCCTCCTCCGATTTACCGAAGATTCGAAACTAAAGATCTTCTTAAAGTTGACGCTCAGATGCGCAGCGAAGGGCATTGCAAGTATTATATCATCTAGGTAATCGAGGGTGATTTCGTCTAAGTCGACGTCTACTATCTCGTGCCGTACCTGTATTTTTTTAGCCATTTTTTCGGACTTGATTTCGTCTGATCGATTCCAAGAAATAGCTGGGACAAAGCGATAGGTTACGGCGGACACGTCTGTGACTTGTTTGAGTAAGGCGCATAAGACTGAAGAATCGACGCCGCCTGACAACATGACAACCTCCTCGAAGGCAGGACTCTGTTGGACAGCGGCACGTATCGCGTTCAGTATAGCCCTTTTGAAAACGCCAAACGTCACTTCGATCCCGCGGAAATCATCTAAGTAACTCTCCGTAACGAACGAGCCCCTTGGACTGTGACGCAGCGCTTCGCCGGGCGGTACCTTGTATATCGTCTTGAAAGTTGTCCTCCCGGGACGGCAAAAGCCACTATCGACAAAATAGGACAGCTGCACGGGATCATATTCCAGCTGTCCGACCGCTTTTGCGAGGTCGAAGAAATCTGTTGAGATGATGAGCTCAGCATCAGTTGTCGCATAGTACAGCTCTCGCACCGCCCCGATATCGGTGGAAGCGAATTCGAGCGCCCCGTCTTTGATCGACACGCCGGCGTACTGCCCGCTAATTCTCGGCAAGCAATTAGGGAGCTCGCTAATCACGGCGTGTGCGTCAACGCTGGGCTCAACCGTATAGTCGCTTCGGATCAGTCCATCGATAGCCCCATCAAAGTAGAACGTCCGCCGGTCGCTGCTTGCCTTGTGCTCGAAGTCGCGAACGTCGATGAGCGCCCCATCATCTCTTTGTAACACGGCGTACATGCGGTGATTCTATTGTACCTCGCCCCCATATTTATAGCTAAGCGGATTCGAGGCGTTACGCGCATACTCAGGATGACCTAAGGGGCAGAAAGAGGAGAAGGACGCGCCCAATGGTTTAATACGAAGCCTGATATAAGGAGAGCATCCAAGGGGCACTGTCTCGTTTTTACGCAACAGACTGTTGAATGGCAGGAAGAGGGGCTCTCGACAATGGATGGGGAACGAAGAACGAACGCTGGTGCTTTACTGATTTTTTTTGCCAGCTGTCGATGTGCCGAAGCACCGCGCGAAGCTGGAAATGAAATGCACCGGCTATGAAACGAAATCGCTTAAGTGACGACGTGGACAAGGTTGTCGCTCTCGCAGGAATTGCTCTCTCTGCTTTGCTGCTCATATACGAGCTCGTCTCACGCATTTTTAATCCGAACGTGATTTTGGTAGCTGTGCTCGTCGCAGCCGTATGCACGATTTGGTTGCGGATGCGCAATGTGGACTCTCTACGACACGTGGAACTGCCGAGCAACGAAAAGCTTTTTTGGTCCATCAGCGGGATTTTCTTCCTCTTCTTTGCCTGCTCAATCCTCTCGTTGCACTTCAGGCCGGAGGTCTACGTCCGCCCAATCGCATACTTCATTTTCACGGCGTTAATGGTGAGTGCTGTTGCGGTAGAGGTCGTGACATCGATCTCCAACTGGACGTGCAGATCGATGATTTTGGTTCAAAGTGTGATTATTGGATTTAGTCTACAGGCGTCGGAGCTCCTCATTTTTCCGAACGTCGTCGGAATCGACCCGTGGGAACACCAATGGTTCGTCTCCCAGACGCTTCAGCTGGGTCACATCGCTGCAGGTTCTCAGTATACAACCCTTCCCATGTTCCCTCTGTACGTCGCGGCAACGTCCTTGCTGTCGTCACTCGACTACAAACTGTCAGTGATGCTGTCAGTTGGACTCTCGCTCGTTGTTGTTGGGGTGCTATTTGTTTTTCTAATCGGCAAGTCTCTGATCAGTGAGAAAGTGGGGTTGCTCGGGGCATTGGTATTCGTTATTGCGAACTACATAATTTGGATAGGATATTGGACCATCCCAAACACACTCGGAGTTATTTATCTCATTATCGGGATTTATCTCGTAGTGCAATTGAAGGGTCGGCATGCGGCTCGCAGCTTAACCCTGTTGCTTATTATAATGGGGTCATTGATCCTTGCGCACACGCTTGCTGCCCTCGCCATGGCGTTCGCGCTTTTCTCAGGTTTATTGGCAACGCTGCTCTATCGTAGGTTTTACGGTCGCGAAGAGCCAACTTATCTCTCCTTTTCTATTGGTGCGGCTTTTGCCGTGGCCATGCTGCTTTGGTGGACGTACGGATCTGGGGGCTTAGCGGCGATCTTGGCACTTGTACAGAACCTTGATCTAACCTCCATGCAAGCAGCGGCTAGTGCGACGGCGGTGAACCCGTCCTTGTTCGAACGGATATTCAATTTCGTCGCTACTTTTTCGTTTGTTACGTTATCGCTGGTCGGATGTTTTTACATGGTATCGAAAAAGTTTGGAAATGCACGTACTTTTGTTTTCGTTTTTATGGCACTTCCGGCAACTTTTTTGGCATTTTCGAACTTTACTGGCCTTTATTTGTTGTCCGAAAGGTGGATTGCTCTTGCACAGGTACTCCTTGCCGTGCCTTTAGCGTTAACGCTGTTGCTTTTCGCTCAGCTCGTGCGCGGTAGCTGGACGAGACCAGTGTTTCTTGGAGTTACCGTTTTTTGTCTGTCGCTGCTGCTTACCCTCAGTCCTGCGGCAAACATCGATAACCGCCTCTTGACTCCGAACACGCAGCGAGCCTCGCTCACCGCTTCAGAGCTACAAGGCATGAGTACGCTGCTGCAAAAAAGCACGGGGCAGTTGGTGAGTGACGACTTTTACACAACGGCCTCAACGTTCTATTTCAACAAAACAACCGAGCCCCTCGTCTCGTTCTCGTATCTGAATGCGACTCCTAATGACCTGCTCCTCGTTCGGACAGAAGTGGTGGGACAGCCCATCGTAGAAGGAGTTATCGGTGAGACCGTACCTGTCGGACCTATCGTACTCGTCAATCCATCAGGATCCTTGATCTACAGTTCAGGCTCAGTAAACGCATATTACAACGTCAGTTCAAGCTACCTCAATGCACTCATCTAACTACAGCCCTGCTCGGTCCCCCACCGACGTAGGTAAGAAATTGATCCAGTACGATGGGTATCGTTATGGTCTGGTATTTGCTCTCCTTTGCGCTTCAACGTGCTTTTTTTGTCGATGATCATATGTTTGTGGTTGAGGCGCTTCTCTAAGTCTACCGATCTATCCCGTTGACGGAGCTCTCGATCGGCGTCGGTCTATCTGCACGAGCGCGTCAGTTCGTCAGGCCGCACGAAACGCGGCACGTAGGTTGTTGTCTGGGCAGGCTTTGCGCATCGGCGGATTCGAGCGCATCCTGCAGATTTGTTCTCACGCACGGACGTCATTGCTTTCCAACGGCATTTTGACCACGCGAAGCTGATAAAAGTACGCTGGCGTGACCATCACTTTTTATGCGTGGTTACGTTCGAGGAGATAACGGTAAGTCGAAGATATTTAAACTTCAAAGTCGTTTCGAAGTAAGTGCAAGCTAGGCGAGGACCCAAGCACGTGGGGCACACGCACCGCCTTTGACAAAGGCATTACAGCAAACGTTGATCAAACTAACGCAAAGCGGAACCCTAAGATCCATACGCACCGCGTTTCGCGGCTTGTCCTGAACACCGCCAAGAGTATATATGGTCACCACTCACTCCAGCGCCCGATCGGGGGCCTGCATTTCGGACGTTGATTTGCTGCTCGCGTTAGCAGTCGGCATTGTTGCCTCTGTATTCACCACAGCGTCCTTGCTGAGCGATAGTATCCTCCGGTCAGTCGTCGTTATTCCGATCGTCCTGTTTGTGCCCGGGTACTCCCTCATCGCTGCGTTTTTTCCGCGCAAAGATGACATTACCAGCGTTGAACGCGTGGCGTTATCGTTTGGCCTCAGCACCGTGATCTTGCCACTCTTAGCGCTCGGCCTCAACTACACTCAATGGCGGCTGAGCGTCCAATCGGTCGCGACAAGCGCGACCCTCTTCATCTTGGTGGCGACCGTGTCTGCGTACGTGCGGCGGCACGCGCTCTCGCCCGCTGAACGTATGGACGTGAGCAGTAAGACCGTGGCGAATCGCGTACGAGCGTTTCGTGCACGAAGAGAGGGCCGAGTACCGCGGGCCTTAAGCATATTTGTTGCGTTGTCTGTTCTTTTTTCGGTCTCGGTGCTGGTGTACTCGCTGGCGACTCCCGGACCACGAGAAAACTATACTGAGTTTTACCTCCTTGGTCCCGGAGGCACAATGCAGGGGTACCCGACAGAATTCTCAGTCGGTCAGCAGAAGCCAGTGACTGTCGCCATCGCAAATCACGAAAATCACGACGCGAACTATACGCTTGTGGTCAATTTCACCGATGGCAACACGTCCACCACCTTGTACTCAGGGCATCAGACCGTTGCAAACGGTCAGACGGCTGAAAAAAATGTCTCACTGGCGCCTGATCGTGCTGGCAACAACCTACGCATCGACTTTCTGCTGTACCTCGACGACCTCACCGCATCGCCATATAGGCAGGATTATTTGCTTGTGAACGTGACAAGCAGTCCTTGAAGCGGTCGTGTCTGATGGCAGAACACGTGGGTTGCGCGTGGCTACCCCACACGTTTGCGCAAACTGCAAACGCATACGTTCTTATAGCCTCGCTGCTAATTCTGTGCCGCGACGCGATTCTCGGCCAGTATCCTGAAGCAAGAACAGTCGTAGTGTGCGCGCCCCCCTATTCGCTACCCTAGCAAAAAACGTTACATTGTGGAACACTTGCAGTTTTGCAGCTATGTTTCGTGTTTTTTTCATTATTGGTCGTGATATTCGTGTATGCGGCAATTAACCGGAATGATCTCTCGTTAGTCGCTGTGACAGGCTTTGACCATAAGCCGACAGCAAATGGTCGTGAGTTTCTCTTTTCTGGCACGATTGATGGGCGAAGGCCGCTGAAGATTCGCTGGCGTTGCATTCACAGACACGAACTTAGAAACCTTTGTGGCATTAGCCTGGGTGGGACACGAGCTGTTGGAGCCGCGGGGGTCGCTATCGAGTGGCCGCAGTCGCAGCTCAGTCATAAACGTAATTAGCGCTCGGAAAGGATACCCTTTGGGGAGATCGAATGTGCCGGCCGATGTCCTAGCCTTAATTACCTTGGCAAGAGCCTCAGCCCCCTCATATCGTGAAAATCTGCGTGGGATTGAACCTGGCGAACAAACGTTTTATTGATCGCCGCGAGTGTAAAATGGCAGCATTAATGCAAGGGCAATATTTCTTCAGCATGCTTCGTAAATATGCATGTTTCTGGCTCTCGAGTCGCAATGCAAGCTCGAAATGTGCCCCCCATTTGAAGCAGCGATGCACGCGCTAGGTGGCTACTCGGTTTTCATTGGCGCTTTTGCCATCCTTTCATCTCAAGTCCGGCTGAGGGGTGGTTTACGCCCAAACTTGCCACATGCGGCGCCAACCCATACAAAACATTGCTGCGATCAAAATCCTGCCGCCTATCTGCGCGGCTCTGAGTCGCCTGCGGGACGAAAACGTAAAACGTCATATATTAAGACGTGCCTGAGCTGTTCGAGAGTCAGATTCTTCAGCTTGTGGTCACCGAATCGGCTAGAGGAGCTACGGCAGACCAAACGAGATGAGGTAATGCAACTCCGGTAAAAAATGCAAGACTTAGAGAATAAAATCCGCGTCGGTCTGGCGTGGAGCGGTTTCACACAAGTGGGCGGGCAGGTAGCTACCCTAGTGGTAACCATTATCCTGATGCGTCTTTTGTCCCCGCAAGATTTCGGACTAATTGCGATGGTCCTCGTGTTTACGGGGTTTGCTATGTTCTTCACCGATATGGGGTTTGGCGCAGCCTTGGTTCAAAAAATGGACGTGGAACAGCGCCACAAAAATGCGGTATTTTGGATCAGTGTCGCCGTAGGCGCATTATTAACACTGATTTTTGCTGCTGTGGCTCCATACATTGCATCCTTTTATGGTGTCCCCGAGCTCCAGCCCATTGTCGTCGTAATTTCGCTGATCTTCTTCATCAACTCATTAGGTACGATAACGGAGTCTCTCGTCGAAAAAGCGATGGACTTTCGCACGCTCGCAATCGCTCAGCTGACGTCCACCGTGCTTTGCGGTCTCGTTGCGATATACTTAGCTTTGAGCGGCTTCGGCGTGTGGAGTCTCGTCGCCATGTACGTTGTGAATGCCATTGTCTACGTCGTCGTGGTGTGGATCTTGGCGCCGTGGCGACCCGAGTTCTCGCTGCAACTGAGCGCAGTTAGAGATCTTTCAAAATTCGGCACTGACTGGCTCGGTGCTACCATTTTCTACTACTGGACGAGAAATGGCGACAACTTGCTGATCGGCCGCTACTTAGGATCAGCGCCCCTGGGGATCTACTCGCGTTCGTACGCCATTTTATTGATGCCGGTGACCCAGATAGCGGGCGTCATTTCGAACGTGATGTTTCCCGCTCTCTCAGCGATCCAAAACGACGTAGAACGGGTGAGGGCTCTCTATTTGCAATCAATCAGCGTGATCTCGCTCGCGGCGTTTCCTTGCACGTTGGGCCTACTGGTTGTCTCACGTCCCTTTGTGCTCACGTTATTTGGTGACGAATGGGCCGGGATGATTCCCCTAGTTCAAGTTTTTAGCATTCTTGGTGCTATTCAGTCTATCGGCGCCACCGGTAGTTGGCTCTACCAGTCGCAGGGCCGAACCGGCATCATGTTCAGGTGGGGGCTCGTGACCGGATCCATTTACGTTGTTTCGTTCATCGTGGGACTACGCTGGGGGGCATTGGGCGTCGCCGTCGCTTACACTGTGGCCAATTTCGTGCTGTGGTACCCTAACTGGTCAATTCCCGCTCATATTATCGATCTGAGCTTCGCCACCATGCTGAGAAGCCTGGCACCTCAGTTTTACGGCGCGGCAACGATGGCGTTAGCGGTCTGGGCGTTCGGCCTCGTGCTGCCAAACAGCTGGTCGTATGCCGCACATCTGGCTCTCCAGGTAAGTTTCGGCGCCGCCGTCTACTTAGTTTTCGTGCGCTCGTTCCATTTGGAAGCTTACACAACCGCTTCCAACGTAGTCAAGTCATATTTGAGGCAACGGCGGGCAGATTAAAGAATGGAGAGGAAGGCAAGGGTGGTGACAGGCCGTCACAATTACTTGATGCCGTTGACAAGGTATCCAGCTGAGCATATCCCCCAAAAAATCGACTTGCTTGCTCGAGAGGTAGTTTTGTCGTGCAGCGCCTTAAGCTCCGCCGCAGTGAGATTGTCGAACTACTTATGAGGATATTCACTGGTAAAGGGGCCAAACGTGATAGTACCAACATCACCCCTCGACAGAAAGCCGCGTACGTTTTGGGGGAAGCAGCCGATGTACAAGACGTGCGGAAGCCTCTCGTTCACGTTGCAAACGATACGACTCATTTTGATCTGCAAGATCAGGCAAAGCGAGTCTTGCCATATTAATGCAGAATATTAAATAAACGAGCAGATGTGGAGCTTGAGGTGAGGGCGCAGCTGCTGCTGAATCACCATTTCGTGCTGATGGCACGTGATCTAAAAACTCACCCCGGCTGAAAATGTCGTCGTGCGTTTCGGGGGTCTGAAAAGAAGAGTAAGCGAGCTGGAGAGCGCTGAGCGCGAGCGCACAGATGAGATGATTGTGGTCTACGCCGACGCTGACGGGGCTTTGTGCGCTATAACGGCGAAGATGTTGCCCTATATTACGACCAAGCGCTCACCAAGCCCCCTCATCCCGAGACGTTTAGAGGATCTGGTGCCTTTGCAGGGACATCGCGGAGGGTGATCCGTCGCGTGAGGGTGCTAGCTGGTGAAGCGAAGGTCTTTGCTTCTAAGCCGCAAAACGTGCAGCTATGATCGCTGACATGCCGCACCGGCTTTCATAGCTCTTTTGTAACTCGGTCCGAGGTGTAAACTTCTTTTTTTCCACATTCCCCGTCGAAAACCTTGCCGCTTACAGATTTGATTTGACATGGGAATAATCCGAAGCGCAACTCGTACAACTACAAAGCTGCTCGTTAGTATCGGGATACCCTGTAATAGGATCATTTATTAATATATCGAGAGCAAATTACACCAGGACGTTGGATTCCGATACTAAACCTGTCGAGCGACTGTGGCACTAACCTGTTGTTGGATTCCTGTCGTCTTATAAGGTCTTTTGACCGTTCTCAAAAAACACCATGTTGGAGTTAGAAAGTCGCCGATATGGGTTCAAGACCAAAAAGATCTGGTTTAGCCATCACCCCTTTGACGTAACGGGCTACGACTGCGTCATGTTTTTTGATACTAAGTCTAAGGTGGATCTCGCGGGTTTTCAGATGAGACCTGCTCACACCTTAGTAGTAGATTTAACGCAAGAACTTGACACAATATGGAAAAAAATGAGCAGAAAGAGAGCTAGGAAAGGCATAAAGAAAGCTCAACGGGATGGTGTCAGAATCAAACTGAATGACAATTATGACGAATTCCAAGACCTGAATGACTCGTTTCGAAAGAAAAAAGGGCTGTCACATGATTCGGAAAGCACTAGCGTTCTAAAACGAAGCGGCCCTCTCTTCGTTGCAGAGTACGATGGAGAGATATTGTGCGGCGACGCCTTTTTCGCCGATGGTAATATTATAAGGTGGAGATTAGGGGCATCCAAGCGACTGGTTGATCTTGACAAGGCTGCTTTGATTGGCAATGCGAACAGGTTGCTAGTATGGGTGGCGATAAAATACGCGAAGGGCAAAGGACTGCGAGAATTTGATTTTGGAGGATATACCGTTGGAGATCGCGACCCAACACAAGTGGGATACAGTGCTTTTAAGAAAGGTTTTGGTGGAGACCTTGTCGAGCGCTACAACTATACGAAGTATTATTCGAAGATTTATAAATTCGCGCTAATGGGGGCTAACCGCTTGCACAGGCTTTGAAATCAGCTGCTCGCTTGCCATCTAGACAAGAGAAGCCCGCCTATTGGAGTTATTGGCAATCATGAACTCCTCCTCATGCGTCAAGAGAGGGTTTCGTGAGGGGGCCAAACGTGATAGTACCAACATCACCCCTCGACAGAAAGCCGCGTACGTTTTGGGGGAAGCAGCCGATGTACAAGACGTGCGGAAGCCTCTCGTTCACGTTGCAAACGATACGACTCATTTTGATCTGCAAGATCAGGCAAAGCGAGTCTTGCCATATTAATGCAGAATATTAAATAAACGAGCAGATGTGGAGCTTGAGGTGAGGGCGCAGCTGCTGCTGAATCACCATTTCGTGCTGATGGCACGTGATCTAAAAACTCACCCCGGCTGAAAATGTCGTCGTGCCGTTTCGGGGGCTTCCTAAAGCACAGGCACGTCCTCAGTTTCTTTTCTGCAGCAGGTAAGCTACATTGATTTTGCTACGCTATCGCTGATCTGTTGTCCGCTTCCGATTACCTGAAAATTGTCTCTGGATACACGGTAGGAAACAAGAACACGAGCTAAAATGGCAACCGTTATTGCCGACAAAACTCCTTTCCGGCACTGCGAATGAAGAACATCGCCGACTACCTCGAGAAAGAACAGGTCGATCAGGTGCTTGCAGCGGCTCCTAGTGCAGCACACGACTGCATCATGCTGCGGGTGCTGTGGCGCACCGGGGTGCGGGTCAACAAGTTGCTCACTATCACGCCGCAAGTATCTTCACGGTGACCTTCACCACGTTGCTCGTGGCGTTGGCGTAGGTGCTATTGCCGGCGTAGCCGGTGCGATAGTAGTATGTCCCGGCGGCACTCTCATTCCTGCTGAAGGCATACCACGCCGTGCCGTTCGTCGTACTCGTCGTGAGGGTGGTCCACGTGGCGTTGTCAACGGAACGCTGCAGCGTAATGTTGGCGTCCACAATGCCGGTAGTGTCGGTACTCGGCGTGCCGTTGATGGTGACAACGGAACGCTGCAGCGTAATGTTGGCGTCCACAATGCCGGTAGTGTCGGTACTCAGCGTGCCGTTGATGGTGAAGTTCTGGTTGGCAGAAGCGGTCGGGGGCGCGGTAGCGGTGAGGTTCGTCGCCGTCCTCTGCGTTGCAGTCGCCACCATAAGCGTTAAGAGATTATATGAACTGTCAAGGGTGTTTACGAGGAAGGTGCCGCTTGTGTCAGTGAGTTGCGCCGAGATTGCGTGCTCATACGAATCTTCAAATGATGCGTTATAAATCGGGAATGCCGCAGACCACGAATTATTATGGTTCACCGCGCAGTAAAGCGTGTCGTATGCCGTCCACGTAACCATTATGTCGCCATTCTTCTGGTTAAACGTCAACATCGGCGAAGAAACCGCTGGCTCTGCGCCGGTTGCGAGCACGACTTCGGGAGCCCACACCCCATTCGCGTTCCGTTGTGCGTAGCGGATTTGTCCCGTCGTGGACTGATACACAACGTGAGCGATGCCGTCACCGAGACCGTCAGCAAAAATGCGCCCGACATATGTGTTTGCATTGCTTGCCGTGTCTTCCACAGGCAAGGCGGTGATATTTCCTTCAGCGGTGAACGTGGAGCTGCCTGTGGTACTTATGTACCCTATTGATCGTATATTATAGCCCCATTCATAATTCACCGCATATACGCCGCCATTGGAAAGCGGCGCTAAAATCTGGTTGCCACGTAGGCGGACAGGAAATCCTGGTGCTGTAGCCCACGTCCCATCAGTATTGGCGTTTTTTGTGATCGAGCCATTATAGCCTATCCACAGGTGCTGATTCGTGTCGATAACCATATTCGGGTCGCTTACGGCGGTCGTTGCCGCAATGGCAGTCTGCCACGCCGCGTCCCACGTTATCGTTCCGTTTGACTGCGGAGAGCCACGACGCACAATAAACCCCCAGTTATTTTCCCCACTTGTGGCGTTGGCATAGTTTGATAGCCCTACCCATACTTTCCCGTTAACGGTGTTATATGCGAGCGTCCACTCCGCATCATACCCAACCGAATACCCAAGGGTTGTAGGCGTTGACCATGTAGCGCCGCCGTTCGACGATGTGATGTAACAGAGCGACCCCGGGAGCGCGGCGTCGGGATACGCGGCATAAAAAAACCACCACAACCCCGCATCGTAAAAGCTCTTGTGTTGATGGGGCAGTCTCGAAAGGCCCACCATGCCGGCGACGGTTTCGATGGTAGAGACTTTAGATACTGCGACGTTAGAGGGCGCCGGAACCGTGGCTAGTTCAGCGAAGAGCGTGGCGATAAGCAGCACCGCCACAATCACCACTACAATAAAGGAAAACAATCTTGCGTGTGACATACGCGTCTCGTAAAGGCCTTGACGCCTGAAAAAGCAGAAGGAGAGCCGATAAAGGTTACGGTATGGCGCACCCGCGGAAAAATAGGAGATTACGTCGCGTAAGCGAATCCTATTATTTTTTCACCACACGGATAACGTTCTTCACTCTGCTGTTCATAAAATGCGGATATGATGAACTGCCAAAGGTGTCAGAATTACACGCATTGTAGGCTGAAAGGCGACAAGGAGCGCGTTCCATATTGCCAGGAATGCCGCCGTCCGCGCATTATCGTGGACTAGCTGCGCGACTTCCGAATAGTGGAAAGTACGAAAGGGTAAACGAAACCCCTTCACGAACCCTGCGCTTGTACCTTTTGTAAGAGCTGCTGCACTGTGGATAGAGCTGAGCCTGCGCCGTGCACGACCGCACCCAGTCGTCCATCTCACGGAAAGTAGGTATGCGCAGGGCTCGCATGCGTTCTGTATCGCATAAGAGGGCGGGCATTTCAATATGCTTGGGACCGGGAGGGCCACCAGCAGCCCAGACGCTGTCCGTGCTGCTGGCGGTGTGTGTTCCTCGGTGCGGGAGGGTTCATTCGCTGGCAGTGCCCAGAGCGAGCACGTGGTGACGTTAGCGGTGGCGGGGCAGTGGCGTTAAGCGTGCTGCTCTTTTTCGGTGCTGCGACGGTCGTGAAGTGGGGGGTGAAATTGCTTGCAAGCGTTGCGTGCCGTTCTTCACGCTGTCTTTGGGAACGAACACGGTGTAGTTGGTGCTGTACGCGAGCGTGGCGCTGGGCTTGATGGTGAGCCCAGTGCCGATGATGGTGGTGGTGGTGACGTTGACCGCCTTGGTGACGGCGACGTTTGTCGTGTTGTTGGCGGGGTCGACCGCGGTGACGGCCAGCGGGGTTGCAGATCATAAGATGATGGCAGACTTGAGGAACTAACTAGGGCGCTGCGGATCGACTGGCCTTTGAGCTGACTCAAATCTATCGGAGGCGGAACGAAGCCGGAGCTCACTTGCCCGCTTGCGCCTGTCTGGGCGTTGGCAGCGGACACACGTTGCTGGTACTTGAGAAATGCTGGATTAATGGGGGCAGTCCTTTCGGTGTCTTTGCCCCTACGCGGCCTTGTCAGAATCGATGTGACGAATGCAATGATGGTCCCGGCAAGCCGTTCTTTTCACTCGAGCGCAACCGTCGCAAGGCTGCTCGTTAGCATCGAAATGTCCTGCACAGGATCCTTTGTTATATCGTGACAGCAAAATACACGATGACGTCGCATTTCCGTGCTAAACCCGTCGCGCTGAGGTAATAATCTGTTGTCGAGTCTCTCCCTATCCTCTTTTAAGTCCCGGTCCCAGTTTGTCAAGGTGGTCTTACTGACCCCGATCTCAGCGTCTGTCTTTGCCAGCAGGAGGCTTGACCCCGCAACTCTATAAAACGCGCTCTTTTTGTCTCGTTGTCTTTCATTGCGTCTAACTGTGGGTGCACCACGGCATAGGTTTAGTCCGGGTGTGCGTCGCGGGCTGATCGCCTCGGTCACGCAGGGTGCTCAGGGAACACCGCGACGACGCTGCTTGAGTGGAATCCTATCAGGAAAATGCACTTGACTGTTTACAGGTCGTCTCACGGAAACGTAGCATTCCTGCTACGTTTTGAACGATAGCGCAATACCCGAGCAGCTAGTGATGAATAATCTACGTGTTTTAAGTTGGTATAGTTCGTTTACATGCGAGGAGGCTACAAAGGAAGGTGAGCCATTCAAGAGTGACAGTAAGGGGCGGGTATGCCACTCGCGCGGCCTCGCGGTATGCGGGATAAGTTTAATGTCAACGCTTTTGGCCAGGAGTCTTACAGTGTTGTGGTATAACATGTCTTCTCTCTTTTTGAAGAAATGGACGCGTCTCTATGAAACGATTTTGCAGTACTGCTCGGAAAAAGGCGCTTGGATGACTCGTGGCGAAAACCTGAGTGTGTGGTGGCGCAACAATGACTGTTGAATTGCTAGACGATAAAAAGCTCTGGAATCAATTTGTCGAAAACAGCCCACAGGGGACGTTATTTCATACGTGGGATTTTTTGAAGATCGTTGAGAGACATTCTGGGTCCCAGCTCGTGCCGTATGCTATATTTTCGGGTGACGAACTCAGGTGCATATTCCCTTTTTTTATTACTCGACGCCGGGGACTGACGCTAATGTACTCCCCCCCGCCGGACGCGCAAATTCCCTACTTAGGATTCGCTTTTGATCCCAGCGTGGCGGAGCTGAGGGCACACATGAGGGAGGATCTCCTTCGGCACGTAACGGATGAGGTGTGCAAGGAAATCGACAAGATCTCCCCCAATTTCGTGTCGTTTATGACTGTTCCAAGTTTTATCGACCTCCGGACTTTTGCCTGGAAGAACCACTCAGTCCAGCTAAAGTTTACGTACGCGATAGACTTGGAAAAGCCACTCGAGCAGATCTGGAGCCGTTTCAGCAAGAAATGTAGGCGGGGCATCAAACACGTAAGCGCACTGTCACCTCAAATACAGCACACAAACGATGTCAGCTTGGTGCTTGGCATGTGGCGAGAACGGTTAAACGAACTTGGGGAAAGACAGAATCTGTTTAGCGATAGTTATCTAGAGGAGCTAGCGGCTGCATTTCCCCAGCGTGTGACGGTGCACAGCGTCAGCATTGACGGAAGTATTGCTGGCGCAACCGCCTGCTGTGTGCTGCGTGAGGACCGGTATGGCTATTGGATCGGTGGCGTTAACGCACGCAGAGACCTGAATACGAACGAGTTTTTTATATGGGAGGTAATTCAGCACGCAAAATCAGAGGGCTTTAAGACGCTGGATATGATTGGCGCGAATGGCCCTCAGCGTCTTAACACGTTCAAATCGAAATTTGATCCGGTGCTGGAACCGTATTGCTATGTTGACAAAACCGACGCGCTTGGCAAAATAGCCTTGTTTGTTTACTCAAAGCTGAGAGAAACGCAAATCTTGCCTCGGCGGCGTGAACGTGAGTCGAAGGGCGAACCTGAGACTTGAGAAGCGACCGACATAGCAACTAACGTAGAGCATAAAGTGTGTGGTGGCGCAACAATGACTGTTGAATTGCTAGACGATAAAAAGCTCTGGAATCAATTTGTCGAAAACAGCCCACAGGGGACGTTATTTCATACGTGGGATTTTTTGAAGATCGTTGAGAGACATTCTGGGTCCCAGCTCGTGCCGTATGCTATATTTTCGGGTGACGAACTCAGGTGCATATTCCCTTTTTTTATTACTCGACGCCGGGGACTGACGCTAATGTACTCCCCCCCGCCGGACGCGCAAATTCCCTACTTAGGATTCGCTTTTGATCCCAGCGTGGCGGAGCTGAGGGCACACATGAGGGAGGATCTCCTTCGGCACGTAACGGATGAGCTTTTTCGTGTCATTCGATGTAGCGTAAAAACATTTATTATAGTTCAATAAATACGAAAAAATGCCGATTTAATTGGTGATTGTGACTAAAAATCTCTCTGTTTGCATGATAACCTGCTGGTATCATAATATTTCTATGGCCAATTATTCGGAGAATCTCATTAATGCATTAATGAGAAGAGACGTTTCAGTCAAGGTTGTAACGAGTCATTGTGTGTGTAAATATAAATATCGTAGCTCTTCTTCCCTTTTTGGTGGCAAATACTGTCTGGTTACCACACCGTTTGATTCTTATGGAGATGAACCTGACCGATCCAGGATTCGAGGCCTCTTCTATCGTACAAGCAGGATTCCTCTGGGATTGCTCTACGCAAAGCAGTGTAGAGACTCCGATATCCTCCATTACCAACAAACCAACAAATTCTCTTTTGGGGAGTTGCCCCTTCTCACTCTTCTCACACAAACGAAAGTACCGTATAAGGTAGTGACCATTCATAATCTGAATGCCTACCCCCTACGGTTGCTTCACCGAGTGTATCACTATGCTGATGCTGTCATCGTTCATTCCGAGCAACACAAGGATCGCGTGATGCAAGCTGGAATTCCAGAAGACAAAATTCATGTTGTATTCCATGGTGGCCACCAGGTCAATCTCAGGGGACTGGTGAGGACTAGAGTTACTTTTTTTGGGGACCCTGAAAAATATAAAGGTTTCTTTGACCTGCTCAAAGCGCTTCGAATCTTACGTGATGAAGGGATCAAGATCAACCTAGAAGTGTACGGTATCTACGGGAAGGAGGCAGAACAAACAGCAAAAAAGGAGGCAAGACGGAATAACGTGGCGGATCAGATCCAGTGGTGTGGTAGTTTGAGTGAATTAGAATTTGATGAAAAAATGCAGGAGAGTATCTTCACATTCGCCATCTATACCGTACCAGTTTGGGGGAGCAGTATTATTACACGAGCTATGATGAATGGCACTCCGGTGATCGCAACCCCCTTAGGGGGGAGTTCAGAATATTTAGGTGATACGGGTATGTCTGTCCCTCCGAATGACCCCCCCGCTCTTGCCTTTGTTATCCGCTCCCTTCTAGAGAACAGGCAACTACGGGAGGATCTTGGAAAAATGGCCCGGCAAAGAGCGCTTCAGTATTTATCTTGGGATGCTATAGCAGAAAAAACCATGCGGATATATCAGTCAGTGATGGACACATGAAATAATATATATTTCTAGGATTATTTTTTGGAAATAATTTGAAGAATAAAAGTTTTCAAAAAATTTCGGTCATCTCCAGCATCAGCGTCGTGTGGACCTGCAATCGTGTCGCTGTATCGTTCGCTCTTGTTCTCTTCGGACTATTCGCCCCCGTTCCAAAAAACAAACGCACGACTTCATTGATCAAGGGGCAGCTACGATACGAAAATAAAGCGGTATAGTCGATAGCTGGGCTGCGCCATTATCGCTGACGTAGTCTTGCCGCTGTACAGTCATTCTGTTGCATGCCGAGAAATCTCGGACTGCACTGCGACGCGGAGGCCTGGCGCCATGGATTCAATTTCTAGCGATTGCCGCTCGCTACCGGTTTTGATTGTAGTGGAGCATCAACATTTATCTGCATTGTTCAATTCAACGGAAACGTTCGTCCTTGGATTACATGCTGAATCGTTCAATGCATTTACCTGTTAGGAATGGCGGTGCGCCGTTAAACCGTCATAATTATAGAAAAATATTATAAAATCCATTAAATAATTAGAACTCAATCGGGTCGCTCCTATGCCCCTTTGGCGTTCGTGAGTCTCGATCTGCGAATACCCCCCCACGGCGCCCCCCACGTGGTGGAGACGACGATGGCACTTCTAGGCGGCAGCCGCTTTCGCCTATCCTACGACTTTTTTCGGCAGGAGGAAAAGACGGTTGAGCTCACCCAGGAACCCAGTATCAGACGATGGAAGTCGCCCGGCCCGCGCCACCTTGATCTCATTGTTACCACGAAACGTTACTCGGGCAACGCGTGCTGCGCCTCTGGATAGAAGTGCGCATACATCACAAACAGCTTTTCTGTGAGGACCTTAGACAACTCCCACGTTTCGAGTTCTCGCTGAATCCCGCTGACCACATCCCCAAAAAACTCGACCTGCTCACGCGTCGAGAGGTAGAACTTGTCGTACATCGCCTCAAGCTCCACCGCGCGCAGATTGTCGATTTCCCCTTCGAAGTTTCGCTGCCAGGTTTATCAGGGTGGTTTTGCTGACCCCAAGTCTCTCAACTATCGCTGCTAGTGTGACCCCATAACTCCGTAAAACGCACTCTTTTCTGCGTATCTTTCATAGCTACATAGGCGCGAATTACGATGTAGATCGCATCTATGCCCCAAAGAAGACGCTCAGGGGGAAGATCAGAACGGGTGTCGGGTTGCCGTTGAACAAATCTCTGGCTATTTGTGGCAGAAACAAGTAGCTGCACGTAATTACGCTCGAAACCGAAATGATAGATCCTGCCGAATCGAACGCACGTTTGATGTCCTCTCTGTCGGTTGAAGCCGCCAAGAACTTAACCAGTACATACCTGGCACCAGCGAGATGGTGACCGTTAGCAACGACCCTTCTATAGTCTGATACAGCAGGCCTACCGGTGGCTGCTGTTCACCTCCAAGGCGATGCTCGTGTGCTATCGCACTCTGTGGCCTTTGCAGACCACGGGGCCATTCATCTATTCTTGGCGCCAACGCCTCGATATACGAACCCCAGTTTTTCGACGGTCTCAGGGTCGAAAAACCGCCGGCCGTCGACGATTATCGGGGTGTGCATGTAGTTCTTGATTTTGCGTAGATCGAGCCCAGCGAAATCGCGGTGTGCCGTCATGAGGATGAGCGCGTCGGCCGCGGCGACGGCGTCGTACACCGTCGCGTCGGGAATTGCCAGTGCTCGCAGCTCCCGCTCGTCGATGTACGGGTCAACGAGGTGTACCTGAGCCCCTCGCTTCTTGAGTTCCTCCACGACTACTACGCTGGGGCTCTCACGGTAGTCGCCAACGTTCTCCTTGTAGGAAAGGCCGAGGACCGCTATCTTCGAGCCGTTCACGGCGAGTTTCTGTTCGTTCAGAGCGTCAGCGACCAGTTGGAAAACGTGCTGAGGCATATAATCATTTATGGCCCTGCCGGCCGTGATCACCTGCGAGTGATAGCCGAGTTCTTCAGCCTTCTGAACGAGATAGTACGGGTCAACCGGTAGGCAGTGCCCCCCGACCCCCGCTCCCGGGTAATACACGTTGAAGTTCCACTTGGTCGATGCGGCTTTGATGACGTCCATGATATCAATGTTCAAGCGTTCAAAGATCAGTGCGAGCTCGTTCATGAGCGCGATATTGAGATCCCTCTGGATGTTTTCGATGACTTTTGCCGCCTCAGCGGTTTTGATATCCTTGACCGTGACCACGTCCTTCGCGTTGCTGACGTAGAGCTCCGCCGTTGCGTCAGCCCATTCCGGCGTGATGCCCCCCACGATTCGGACCACGTCCTTGATGGTATGATCGGCGTCTCCCGGGTTATAGCGCTCCGGACAGTAGGCGAGTCCAAAATCGATCCCGGCTTTCAAGCCCGACTCCTCGAGCAACGGCTTCAGCACGTCATCGACCACTCCGGGGTACACCGTCGACTCCAAGACGACGAGCTTGTCGCGACTCAGGCCTTGGGCAATGGCCTGACCCACGGACACGATGAATGATAGATCAGGTCGCTTATCCGACGTGACCGGCGTCGGGACGGTGATGATGATCACGTCGCTCTCGCGTGTAGCGCCGACTGTATCGATGGTGGCCGTGAGCTTGTGCTGACCGACGAGTCTTTGCACACGCTCATCGAGATTCAAGTCGGTAAGGTAACAGCCCCCGGCGTTGATGACGTCGACTTTCTCCTGCGTCCTATCGACTCCAATCACGCTGAACCCGTTCTCAGCAAAGTTGACTGCCGTCGGGAGTCCGACATAGCCCAACCCTATGACAGCGATGCGCGCAGATTTGCTCGTAATCTTATCGCGTACTTCCACTCTCAAACCACCTGACGGTCTCTTGAAGCTCGTCCTCGAAATTGCTGCGCGGCGCATACCCAAACACGCGCGCCTTTGTAATAGCAGCGAGCGAGTCTCGTATATCGCCTGGGCGCGGCGCGGCATATGTAGGCTCAATATCGCTGCCGGTAATCTTGGCGAGAAGGGCAATCAGTTCGTTGAGGGTAGCGCTCCGGCCGCACGCGATGTTGAAGATCCCCGTCGCCGTGGATTCGCACGCGCGGACATTCGCCTCAACAACGTGTCTGACAAACGTGAAGTCTCTGCTCTGCTCTCCGTCTCCATATACGGTCGGTGGCGAATTGTTGAGCAGCGCGGCAATGAACTTGGGAATTACCGCTGCGTAGCCAGAACGATGGTCTTGCCGCGGTCCGAACACGTTGAAGTAGCGCAGGGAAACGGTACGGAGACCGTAGACTTCTTGAAACACCGTGCAGTAGAACTCTCCTGCTGCTTTCGTCACCGCGTACGGGGATTTTGGTGCGAGGCACATGTCCTCCCGTTTGGGGAGCTCTACGGTATCGCCATACACGGATGACGACGAAGCATAGACCACCTTTTGTATACCCGATTCTTTCGCGGCGATCAACACCTTCAAGGTCCCGGTGGCGTTGGAGTGGTTCGACATCAGCGGCTCATCGATGCTGCGCTGAACGCTGGGAAGCGCCGCCT
>Ga0255360_1000074_pt1 | contig 29517 bp, 46 predicted proteins | sample GFST50metaG_FD_186004 | JGI IMG/M metagenome (GOLD analysis project Ga0255360, IMG submission 186004) | Peat soil microbial communities from Stordalen Mire, Sweden - G.F.S.T50 | ecosystem: Environmental > Terrestrial > Soil > Wetlands > Peat | place: Sweden: Norrbotten County, Stordalen Mire... | reverse complement strand
AGGAGACCACATAGATATGAAAGTTGAATTAATCAACCCAGTAGCTATGACAGACAACTTAAGATTCGCTATAAGAGAAGGCGGAAGAACAGTTGGTTCTGGTGTTGTTACTTCTGTAACTAAATAATTCAAATACTGTATATAGAAATAACAAGAGCTCAAAACAATGTATTATATAATACTGCCTACATTTTTGTATCTAGAGTAAAAATGTAAGTAAATAATAAAGCTTTATTAATAAAGTGAGAAGGGGACGCTCTTCTCACTTTTATTTATGTGAAATATTTATTGTTTCCATTAATAAACCATTTAGAACGTAAAGTTATAATTATAAATTTTTCACTTAAATATAAGACAAAATACTTGTCAAAGAATAAATTAAGTAGTATAATAAGATAGTTGTTATGTGAAAACAGCGATGAGGTAAGAGGTAGCCGCACTTACGGGGAATTCTTACTGAGTATGTCACGGTCAAGAACCGGGCGACGGATGTCTTCGTGCTGTCTCCGAATTGTTATGAAACACCTGGAACAGTTTATAGATGTCCGCTGTTGTACGTAAGATGTAGAGCGTGCGATGAAAAGGAGGGAAATAAAAATGGCAAAACAAAAAATAAGAATTAGATTAAAAGCATTTGATCACACAATACTTGATCAGTCTGCTGAAAAGATTGTTGAAACTGCTAAATCTACTGGAGCAAAGGTAGCAGGTCCAGTGCCACTACCCACTGAAAAAGATGTGGTTACTATATTAAGAGCACCACACAAATACAAAGATGCTAGAGAACAGTTTGAAATTAGAACTCACAAGAGACTTATTGATATATTAAGTCCTTCGCCAAAAACTGTTGATGCTCTAATGAGATTAGACTTACCAGCTGGCGTTGATATCGAAATAAAACTATAATAATAAAATTATTACTTGGCGGTTATGATCGCAATGCGATCCACTAACTCGTTTGGGAGGTGCAATTATGAAGAAAGCTATACTAGGTAAGAAACTTGGTATGACTCAAATATTTAACGAAGCAGGAAAAATAATTCCTGTTACTGTCATAGAAGCAGGTCCATGTGTTGTTTTGCAGAAAAAAACAGTTGAAAAAGACGGTTATGATGCAATTCAAGTTGGATTTTCTGACAAAAGAGAAAAATTGGTCAACAAACCAATAAAAGGACATTTTGCAAAGGCAGGAGTATCAACTTACAAGAGATTTATAAAAGAATTCAAATTAGAAGATACTAGTGCTTATGAAATTGGTTCTGAAATTAAAGCTGATACTTTTTCAATTGGTGAAAAAGTAGATGTATCAGGTGTTTCAAAAGGTAAGGGATTCCAAGGTACAATCAGAAGATGGAATGCACATAGAGGACCTATGAGTCATGGTTCTAAGTTCCATAGAGCAGTAGGTTCAATGGGAGCTTCATCAGATCCATCAAGAACATTTAAAAACAAGAAAATGCCAGGACATATGGGTCATGTAAATACTACAGTTCAAAATTTGGAAGTTGCTAAAGTAATTCCAGAAAAGAATGTAATATTAATAAAAGGTGGAGTACCTGGACCAAACAAAGGTTTCGTAGTTATAAGAAACGCAGTAAAAGCTTAGTTTAAAGAAAGGAGGATGCAGAATGCCTACAGTTGGATTATTTAATAAAGAAGGACAAAAAGTTGGAGATGTTGAATTAGCAGAAAGCGTATTTGCAGTAGAAGTAAATACTGATGCTGTTCATCAAGTTGTAGTAGCACTACTTGCAAATAAGAGACAAGGAAATCAAAGTGCTAAGACTAGAGCCGAAGTTTCTGGAGGTGGAATAAAACCTTGGAGACAAAAAGGTACTGGTAGAGCAAGACAGGGATCAACAAGATCACCTCAATGGATACATGGTGGAATAGTATTTGCGCCAAAGCCAAGAAGTTATAGAATATCAGTTCCAAAGTCAATGAAAAGAGTTGCAATGAAATCTGCTTTAAGTAGCAAAGTAGCTGAAAATGAAATTATTGTTTTAGAAAGCTTAGAACTAGAAGCTCCTAAAACAAAAGAAGTAGTTAAAATGTTAGGTGCTTTGAATGTTAAAAAAGCTTTAATAGTTGTAGCAGAATCAAATGAAAATGTATATAAATCAGTAAGAAACATTGAAGGGGTTTCAGTAATACCTGCAAACAACTTAAATGTATATGATATCCTTAAGTATGATAATTTTATAGTAACTAAGGATGCTGTATCAAAAATTGAGGAGGTGTATGCATAATGAATTTAACAAGTTATGATATAATTAGAAAACCAATAATAACTGAAAAAAGTATGGCAGAAATGTCAGATAAAAAATACACCTTTGTAGTTGATGTGCATGCAAATAAATCCCAAATAAAGAGAGCTGTGGAAGAAGTTTTCGGAGTTAAAGTTGAAGATGTAAAAACAGCAAATATATTTGGAAAAACTAAAAGAGTTGGAGTTCATATTGGTAAAAGAGCTGACTATAAAAAAGCAGTTGTGAAATTAACATCTGACAGCACTGCAATTGAATTCTTTGAAGGAATGAAATAAACAAATATAGAGTAGCTGTTATTGGCAATGAGCCAGATAAGCGTAAAAAAGGAGGAAAAAAGTATGGCAGTTAAGGGTTTTAACCCAACATCTCCTTCAAGAAGACATATGACTGTAAGTACATTTGAAGAAATAACAACGAATGTGCCAGAAAAATCTCTTCTTGTTGAAAAAAAGAGAAAAGGCGGAAGAAACGCTCAAGGTAAAATCACTGTTCGTCACAAGGGTGGCGGAGCAAAACAAAAATACAGATTAATAGATTTTAAGAGAACTAAAGATGGTATACCTGCAAAGGTTGCAAGTATAGAATATGATCCAAACAGAACAGCATATATTGCTCTTGTTGTATATGTTGATGGTGAAAAAAGGTACATAATAGCTCCAGTTGGTTTAAAAGTTGGAGATGTAGTTGTATCAGGACCAGATGCAGATATAAAATCAGGAAATTCTTTACCACTTAAGAATATTCCAGTTGGTACAATAGTACACAATGTTGAATTGGCAAAGGGTAAAGGTGCTCAACTTGTTAGATCAGCAGGTGCTAGTGCACAACTTATGGCTAAAGAGGGAGACTATGCAACATTAAGACTTCCAAGTGGCGAAATGAGATATGTTAGAATAGAGTGTAGAGCAACTATAGGAACAGTTTCAAACCTTACACATGAAATTGTTAACATAGGTAAAGCAGGTAGAAAGAGACATATGGGAGTTAGACCAACAGTTAGAGGTTCTGTAATGAATCCTAATGACCATCCACATGGTGGTGGTGAAGGTAAGTCACCAGTTGGACACCCAGGACCACTTACTCCATGGGGTAAACCAGCACTTGGTTATAAAACAAGAAAGAATAAAAAATATTCTAACAGACTTATTATTAAGAGAAGAAACTCTAAATAGTTGAGGAGAATTGTAAATTCTCTTCAAATTATGAATAGGTTAAGTGAAGGGAGGCCAACAACGTGAGTAGATCAGTAAAAAAAGGACCATTCGTCCAAGAAGTACTTCTTAAGAAAATTAATGAAATGAATAAAATTGGCGAAAAGAAAGTTATAAAAACTTGGTCAAGAAGTTCAACAATTTTTCCACAAATGGTAGGTCACACTATAGCAGTTCACGATGGAAGAAAACATGTTCCAGTATATATTAGTGAAGATATGGTTGGACATAAATTAGGAGAATTTGTTCTTACAAGAACTTTCAAAGGACACGGAGATAACACAGAAAAGTCTTCAGGACTTAGATAGTTTAGAAAGGAGGCAAATGTCAATGGAAGCAAAATCTATAGCTAGATATGTTAGAATGTCTTCAATGAAAGTTGGAGTAGTTCTTGATTTAATAAGAGGAAAAAATGTAAATGAAGCTTTCGCTATATTACAATATACTCCAAAAGATGCAGCGGACGTTATAACTAAAGTATTAAAATCAGCAGTTGCTAATGCTGAAAATAACTTAAATTTAGATGTGAATAGTTTATATGTTGCTGATGCATACACTGGTCAAGGTCCAACTCTAAAGAGATTTAGACCACATGCACAAGGTAGAGCATTTAGTATAAAAAAGAGAACTAGTCACATTACCCTAATTGTAAAAGAAAGAGCATAGAAGGAGGGAAAGAGTGTGGGACAAAAAGTAAATCCGCATGGACTAAGAGTCGGTGTTATAAAAGATTGGAATGCTAAATGGTACGCTGATAACAGAAATTTTGCAGATTATTTAGTTGAAGACAATAAGGTTAGAAAATTTGTAAAAAACAAACTTAAAAGTTCAGGCGTTTCAAAAATTGAAATTGAAAGAGCTGCAAAAAGAGTTAAATTAAATATTTACACAGCTAAACCAGGAATGGTTATAGGAAGAGGCGGCCAAGGTATTGAAGCTTTAAAGAAAGAACTTAATAGTTTAATTGCTAACAAAAATGTCTTAATTAATATTGTAGAGGTTAAGAATGCTGATAGTGATGCACAACTTATGGCTGAAAATATAGCTTCTCAATTAGAAAGAAGAATATCATTTAGAAGAGCAATGAAACAAACTATACAAAGAGCAATGAGATATGGCGTAAAGGGAGTAAAAACTTCATGTGCAGGAAGACTTGCTGGTGCTGAAATAGCAAGAACAGAGCAATATCATGAAGGAACAATTCCACTACAAACTTTAAGAGCTGATATTGATTATGGTTTTGCTGAAGCAGATACTACATACGGAAAAATTGGTGTAAAGGTATGGGTATATAGAGGTGAAGTTCTTCCTACAAAAAAAATTGAGAAAAAGGAAGAAGCAAACGCATAAGGAAGGAGGAATACGATATGTTAATGCCTAAAAGAGTAAAACGTCGTAAAGTACAACGTGGCAGAATGAGAGGTAAAGCTACAAGAGGTAACTTTATTGCTTATGGTGATTATGGTTTACAGGCTACAGAATGTGGTTGGATAACAAGTAATCAGATTGAAGCTGCCAGAGTTGCTATCAATAGATATGTTAAAAGAGGAGGAAAACTTTGGATTAAGATTTTCCCAGATAAGCCAGTTACTGAAAAACCTGCTGAAACACGTATGGGTTCCGGAAAAGGTTCTCCAGAATATTGGGTAGCAGTAATAAAACCAGGCAGAGTGTTATTTGAAATATCAGGTGTTACTGAAGAACAAGCAAGAGAAGCTATGAGACTTGCTTCACACAAACTTCCTGTGACTACAAAATTTGTTACAAGGAAAGACTTTGAGGAAATGGGTGGTGAAATTAATGAAGGCTAAAGAATTAAGAGAAAAAACTCCTCAAGATCTACAAATACAATTAACTGATTTAAAGACTGAATTGTTCAGACTAAGATTTCAATTAGCTACTGGCCAACTTGAAAATCCTATGAGGATAAAAGAAGTAAAGAAATCTATAGCCCAGATTAAAACCATCCTTAGAGAAGAAGAACTAAGGGCGTTTGAACAGTAAAACTGAAAGGAGGTTTGTCCTGTGGAAAGAGGAAATAGAAAAACAAGAATTGGTAAGGTTGTTTCAGACAAAATGGATAAAACTATTGTAGTTGCTGTTGAAACTAAAGTTCGTCACCCTTTGTATGGTAAAACTGTAAACAGAACTACTAAATTTAAAGCTCATGATGAAAATAATGATGCAAAAGTTAATGATAAAGTATTAATAATGGAAACAAGACCATTATCTAAGGATAAGAGATGGAGACTTGTAGAAATAGTTGAAAAGGCTAAATAGTCTTATAAGTAGAAAGGAGGGTATTTAGGGATGATACAACAGCAAACTGTATTAAAAGTTGCAGATAATTCTGGAGCAAAGGAAATTATGTGCATAAGAGTTCTAGGTGGTTCCAAAAGAAAATGGGGAAACATCGGTGATGTAATAGTTGCTAGCGTTAAAAGTGCAACACCAGGCGGTGTTGTTAAAAAAGGTGAAGTAGTTAAAGCAGTAATAGTAAGATCTGTAAAAGGTTTAAGAAGAGCAGACGGTTCCTATATAAAGTTTGATGAAAATGCGGCTGTAGTTATAAAAGAAGATAAACAGCCAAAAGGAACTCGTATCTTCGGACCTGTCGCTAGGGAGTTAAGAGATAAAGAATTTAATAAAATTTTATCACTAGCACCTGAAGTTCTATAAGATTGGGAGGTGGCTTAGATGGCATCAAGTAAAATACATGTTGTTAAAAAAGATACAGTTGTAGTTATTTCAGGAAAAGATAAAGGAAAAATTGGTGAAGTTTTAGCAGTTAATCCTAAGAAGTCAACTGTAGTAGTTAAAGATGTTAGTATTGTAAAAAAACATCAGAAACCAAATAAAACAAATATGCAGGGCGGAATCATAGAGAGAGAAGCTGCAATTAATAGCTCAAAAGTTATGCTTTACTGCACGAAATGTAAATCAGCTACTAGAATAAGTCATAAAATATTGGATGACGGAACAAAAGTAAGAGTATGCAAAAAGTGTGGAGAAACATTTTAGATTTTGAAAGGAGGGCTAATGGATGGCTGCAAGACTAAAAGAAAAGTATGAAAATGAAGTAGTTTCAGCACTAATGGAGAAGTTCGGATATAAGAACATTATGGATGTGCCTAAACTTGAAAAAATAGTTATTAACATGGGTGTTGGAGAAGCTAAAGAAAATTCAAAGGTTTTAGAGTCAGCTACTGCAGACTTAGAACTAATAACAGGACAAAAAGCAATTTTAACAAGAGCAAAGAAATCAATTGCTAATTTTAAAATTAGAGAAAACATGCCAATTGGATGCAAAGTTACTCTAAGAAAACAAAAAATGTATGAATTTGCTGATAAGCTTATGAATGTAGCATTACCAAGAGTAAGAGACTTCAGAGGAGTTTCAAGCAAATCTTTCGATGGAAGAGGAAATTATGCTTTGGGAATTAAAGAACAATTAATTTTTCCAGAAGTTGAATATGATAAGATTGATAAAGTAAGAGGTATGGATATAATATTTGTAACTACAGCAAAAAGTGACGAGGAAGCAAGAGAATTATTAAGATTCCTTGGTATGCCATTTGCTCAATAAAAGGAGGTAATAACGTGGCACGTAAGGCGATTATCGAAAAATGGAAAAAAGAACCTAAATTTTCAACAAGAGCTTACACAAGATGTAGAATATGTGGAAGACCACATTCAGTATTAAAGAAATACGGAATTTGTCGTATATGTTTTAGAGAACTTGCTTATAAAGGTGAAATACCTGGTTGTAGGAAAGCAAGTTGGTAATTGTTATCAAATGAAAGGAGGCATAAACCATGGTTATGACAGACCCAATTGCGGATTTGCTAACTCGTATAAGGAATGCAAATGTAGTTAAGCACGAAGTAGTAGAAATTCCTTCTTCAACTATTAAGAAGGCTATATCAAATATAATGCTTCAAGAAGGATATATAAAAAGTGTTGAGGAATACAATGATGGTACAGTCCCAATGCTAAGATTAAGTATGAAATATGGTAAGAATAAATCTAGAGTTATCACAGGACTTAGAAGAATATCAAAACCAGGTCTAAGAGTTTATTGCAGAAAGGAAGAAACTCCAAAAGTATTAAACGGATTAGGCATTGCAGTAATATCAACTTCTAAAGGTATCGTAACTGATAGAGAAGCTAGAAAACTAGGATTAGGTGGAGAAGTTATCTGCTATATCTGGTAGTTAGAGAAACGGAGGTGTAATTATGTCAAGAATAGGAAGAATGCCAGTTGATATTCCAAGTGGAGTAACTGTAACAGTAACACCAGACAACGTTGTTACTGTAAAAGGCGCAAAAGGTGAACTTGTTAAACCTATGCATAAAGATATAAAGATTGCTGTTGAAGATAATACTGTAGTTGTTACTAGACCAAGCGAAAATAAAACGCACAGAGCACTTCACGGATTAACAAGAGCATTAATAAACAACATGGTGGTAGGAGTTTCAGAAGGTTTTTCAAAAACTCTTGAGCTTGTAGGTGTTGGTTATAAAGTACAATTAAAAGGTAAAAAATTAGTAATGAGTCTTGGATACTCACATCCAGTTGAAATAGATTCTGTTGCAGGAATAGATTTTGAAACACCAGATGCAAACAAGATTATTGTTAAAGGTATAGATAAAGAATTAGTAGGATCTGTTGCAGCTGATATAAGAACATGGAGAAAACCTGAACCTTATAAAGGAAAAGGTATAAAATATAGTGATGAAGTTATCAGACGTAAAGAAGGAAAGACTGGTAAGTAACTTTTAGAAAGGAGTGAAATTGTATGTTTAAAAAACAGGACAGAAGTGAAGCAAGAACAAGACGTCATATCAGAGTGCGTAAAAAGGTTTTTGGTACTGCTGAAAGACCTAGACTTGCAGTTTTTAGAAGTGAAAAGAACATATACGCTCAAATTATTGATGACGTAGCAGGGAATACACTTGTTGCAGCATCTAGCAAAGATAAAGATTTTACAATAAAAGCAGGCAGCAACAAAGAAGCTGCAAGACTTGTTGGCGAAGTAATAGCTAAAAAAGCTGCTGAAAAAGGAATAAAAGATGTAGTCTTTGATAGAGGTGGATATGTATACCACGGAAGAGTTCAGGAACTTGCAGAAGGTGCAAGAGAAGCTGGATTACAATTTTAAAAAAGGAGGGAAATAAATGAGAATCGATCCTAGCACACTAGATTTAAAAGAAAAAGTTGTATTTATAAATAGAGTTGCAAAGGTTGTTAAAGGTGGTAGAAACTTCAGATTTAGTGTTTTAGTTGTGGTTGGAGACGAAAACGGACACGTTGGAGTTGGAACAGGAAAATCAGTAGAAATACCTGAAGCAATCAGAAAAGGAATTGAGGATGCTAAGAAGAATCTTGTGAACGTTGCAATGGTTGGTACAACAGTTCCTCATAGAATTGAAGGAATATTTGGAACAGGAAAAGTTTTAATAATGCCAGCTAGCGAAGGTACAGGAGTTATAGCAGGAGGCCCTGCCAGAGCAGTACTTGAACTTGCAGGTTTAAAGGACGTTAGAGCTAAATCATTAGGTTCTAACAATGCAAGAAACATGGTTAATGCTACAATCAACGGTTTATCAAGACTAAGAACTGCAGAGGATATCGCTGCTCTTAGAGGTAAAACTGTAGAAGAAATATTAGGTTAGGAGGAATTAACATGGCTAAGCTTACAATAACACTTACAAAGAGCTTAATTGGTAGAAAAAAGGATCATATAGCTACTGTTAATGCCCTTGGACTAAAGAAAATAGGCAAAAAAGTTGAAAAAGAAGATTCTCCTCAAATAAGAGGTATGATAAAGAAAGTTGAATATCTTTTAAACATAGAAGAAGTTTAAATATAAAACAGGGGAGGTGCAAAATATGAAACTTCATGAGTTAAAACCTGCAGTAGGTTCTAGAAAGGCTCCTAAGAGAGTTGGTAGAGGTACTGGTTCAGGGCTTGGAAGAAATGCTGGTAAAGGTGAAAAAGGTCAAAATTCAAGATCAGGTGGTGGAGTAAGACCTGGGTTTGAAGGTGGTCAAATGCCACTTTATAGAAGATTACCTAAAAGAGGATTTACTAACATATTTGCTAAGCAGATAGTTAGCATAAATGTTGATAGATTGAACATATTTGAAGATGGTTCAGAAGTTACAATAGAGACTCTACTAGAAAAAGGCGTAATCAGTAAAGTAAAAGATGGCGTAAAGATACTTGGCAACGGAGAAATTACAAAAAAACTTACTGTCAAAGTTAATAAGTTTTCAAAAGTAGCGGCTGAAAAAATCGAAGCTGCTGGAGGAAAAGCAGAGGTGATATAGATTGTTATCAACCTTACGTAATGCATTGAAGTTACCAGAATTAAGGAAAAGACTATTGTGGACTGTTGTCTTAGTTATAATTTATAGGCTAGGTATTCATATTCCAGTACCTGGAGTTGATACCTCTAAGCTTGCTAATTTGACATCGCAGGCAGGATCAATAGGAGGATTTTACGATTTAATGTCGGGTGGAGCATTCAGTAGCTTTAGCATATTTGCTATGGGTATACTACCATATATTAATGCCTCTATTATTGTACAACTTTTAACAATAGCAATCCCTTCTCTTGAAGCAATGCAAAAAGAAGGCGAAGAGGGAAGAAAAAAAATACAAAAGATTACAAGATACAGTTCTATATTAATAGGAATATTACAGACATTTGGTATGTATGCAATTATTAACTCTCAGGGAGCTCTTAGAGATAGTTCAAAGTTCAACATGTTTTTGATTTTGTTGACTTTGACAACTGCATCAACATTTTTGATGTGGTTAGGAGAACAAATTACGGTTAAGGGAATTGGAAATGGGATTTCCTTAATCATGTTTGTTAACATTCTTTCTAGAATACCAAGTAGTATATATCAACTTGGGAGTTTGAGGCAAACAGGAACTGTAGATGCAGTTCAAGTTGTAGTTATAACTGTAGTAGTAGTATTATTATTTTTAGCTGTTGTCATAGCAAGTTTAGCTGAAAGAAGAATACCAGTACAATATGCAGGTAAGGCTACTTCAAAAGCTTTAAATGGTAAGTCATCTCATATTCCTTTGAACATAAACGCATCAGCAATAATTGCAATAATATTTGCGATGTCGGTTATGAAATTCCCAGCGATGATTTTGCAATTTTGGCCAAAATCTAAGGCATATAGTCTTATATTAAGTGGTAAGTATAGTATATTTAGAGATAGTAGTGCACTGTATATGATTGCTGAGTTTATATTTATAATATTTTTCACTTGGTTTTATACACAGATTACTTTTAAGCCAGATGAAATGGCTGAGAACATGCATAAATCGTCTGGTTTTATACCTGGTATTAGACCTGGCGAACCAACTGAAAGATACATTGAAATGGTATTGGGCAATGTTTCAATACTGTGGGGAGTATTTGCTGGAATAATAGCTGTAGCTCCAATGATTATTGAAACATATATTAAATCACAAGCTATGTATTTTACAGGAACATCAATGTTAATTGTTGTTGGTGTTGGTCTTGAAACTATGAAAGCTATTGAAGCACACTTAATAATGAGGCATTATGAGGGATTCCTTAGTGAATAATAGTTTGGAGATGATAAAATGAAAATTGTATTGTTAGGACCACCTGGAGCAGGAAAAGGAACACAAGCAAAACAAATTAGTAACAATTATAATATTCCACATATTTCAACAGGTGATATGTTTAGAAAAAATATATCAGAAAAAACTGCACTGGGCATAAAAGCTAAGGAGTATATGGATAAAGGACTACTTGTTCCTGACGAATTGACAATAGAGATTGTTAAGGATAGATTAGGCAACGAGGATTGTAAAAATGGATTTTTACTTGATGGTTTTCCAAGAACAGTAAAGCAGGCAGAAGCTTTAGATTTATTTTTAACTGAAGAAATTGATACTGCTTTACTAATAAAAGTTCCTAGAGATAGTATTCTTGAAAGAATGACTGGAAGAAGAGTATGTCCCAAGTGTGGTGCTACTTATCATATTAAATTCAACCCTGCAAAGGTTGAAAATAAGTGTGATGTATGCGGCAGTGAATTAATACAGAGAAAAGATGATAGTGTGGAGACTGTTGAGGAAAGATTGGACGTTTACCACAGACAAACTGAACCACTAGTTGAATACTATAAATCAAAAAATGTATTGGGCACTGTTGATGGTACAAAACATATTGATGATGTTTTCAAAGATATCATGGATGTCTTAGGGAGAAATTAATATGATAGTTATCAAAAATGACACAGAAATAGAACTTATGAGGCATGCAGGTAAAGTTGTTGAAGAAACACTTTTAAGAATGCAGGAAACTGTTAAACCAGGGATAACAACTGCAGAGCTTGATAGAATAGCTGAAGAGTTTATAAGAAAACATAATGCAATACCATCATTTAAAGGATATTGTGGATTTCCGGGTTCAATATGTACTTCTATTAATAATGAAGTAGTGCATGGAATTCCTTCAGAAAGTAGAGTATTAAATGAAGGTGACATAATTAGTATAGACTGTGGTGCTATATTAAATGGGTACCAAGGTGATGCTGCAAGAACTTTTCCTGTAGGTGTTGTATCTGAAGAAGCTAGAAATTTAATTGAAGTAACAAAACAGAGTTTCTTTGAAGGGATAAAGAAAGCGGTTGTTGGTAATAGACTTTATGATGTTTCAGCATCAATTCAAAGATTTGCAGAAGAAAAAGGATACTCTATCGTAAGAGATTACGTAGGACATGGAATTGGAAAAGAAATGCATGAAGATCCTGAAGTTCCTAATTTCGGGAAAGCTGGAAGAGGACCAAAGCTTGTTCATGGTATGGTTTTAGCTATAGAGCCTATGATTAATGTAGGAAAATATCATGTTAGAACCGAAGCAAATGATTGGACTGTTGTTACTGACGATGGTAGTTTATCTGCTCACTATGAAAACACTGTAGCTATTTTAGATAATGGCCCAGAAATATTAACTTTTGTTTCACAGGGGTGAATAGATGAATAATAATTACTTGGGTGTTGTTGTATATTCAAAAGCTGGAAGAGATATTGATAGAAAATTTGTTGTTTTGGATATAATAAATAATGAATATGTTTATATCTCAGATGGTGACTTGAGAAAAGTTGAAAAGCCTAAAAGAAAGAAAATTAAACATTTGTTTTTTACTGATATAGTTTTTGAAGATATTATATCTAATAAAACTGTTAGTAATTCAGAGATAAGAAAGTTTCTGCAGTCATTAGGCACTAATAAGGAGGCTTGATTACCTTATGTCAAAAGATGATGTAATTGAAATGCAAGGGACAGTACTTGAAGCTCTACCAAATGCAATGTTTGAAGTAGAACTTGAAAGTGGTCAGAAAATTTTAGCACATATTTCAGGAAAGTTAAGAATGAACTTTATAAGAATATTACCAGGAGATAAAGTTACTTTAGAATTGTCTCCATATGATTTAAGTCGAGGAAGAATAACTTGGAGAGCGAAGTAGAATAAGGAGGGTTAGCTATGAAAGTAAGACCATCAGTTAAGCCTATGTGTGAGAAATGCAAAGTAATCAAAAGAAAAGGAAGAGTAATGGTTATTTGCGAAAATCCTAAACATAAACAAAAACAAGGCTAACAGTTGAAAAATATTTTCGTTGTTGTTAAAATGTGTTTTAGGATGGCTGCCAATGAAGTATTAGTTTATAGTATTTTATTGCCTAAAACTTTATATATAAAAGTTTAAAATTGATTATTAATACCTAGGAGGTGTAAATTTTAATGGCAAGAATAGCAGGTGTTGATCTACCAAAAGAAAAAAGGGTAGAAATAGGTTTAACTTATATATTTGGAATAGGTTTACCAAAATCACATGAAGTATTAAAAGCTACTGGCGTTAATCCAGATACTAGAGTAAAAGATTTAACAGAAGAAGAAGTTAACGCTATTAGAGATTATGTAAATAAGAATTTTAAAGTTGAGGGTGACTTAAAGAGAGATATCGCTCTTAACATTAAGAGATTAGTTGAAATAGGATGCTATAGAGGCATAAGACATAGAAGAGGTCTTCCAGTAAGAGGACAAAAGACAAAAACAAATGCTAGAACAAGAAAAGGTCCAAAGAGAGCAATCGGAGCTAAAAAGAAAAAGTAAAAAGGAGGGTTGAACATGGCAGTACAAAAAGGTAAGAAAACAAGAAGAAGAAAAGAAAGAAAAAATGTTGAACATGGTTGTGCACATATTAAATCAACATTTAACAATTCAATAGTGACATTAACTGACAGTGTTGGAAATGCACTTTCATGGTCAAGCGCTGGTGGCTTAGGCTTCAGAGGATCAAGAAAAAGCACTCCTTTTGCAGCACAAATGGCAGCAGAAACAGCTGCTAAAGCTGCAATGGAACATGGTTTAAAGAGTGTTGATGTGTATGTTAAAGGACCAGGAGCAGGTAGAGAAGCTGCTATAAGATCTCTTCAGGCTGCAGGACTAGAAGTTACTCTTATAAAAGATGTAACTCCAATACCACACAATGGTTGTAGACCACCTAAGAGAAGAAGAGTTTAATTATAGAGTACAGGAGGTGTAATTTTAATGGCAAGATATACTGGAGCTGTCTGCAGATTATGCAGAAGAGAAGGTTTAAAACTATTTCTTAAGGGAGATAGATGTTTTACAGATAAATGTGCATTTGCAAGAAGAGGTTATGCACCAGGACAACACGGACAAGACAGAAAGAAGATTTCAAACTATGGTCTTCAATTAAGAGAAAAACAAAAAGCGAAAAGAATATATGGAGTTCTTGAAAGTCAATTTAGAACTTATTATGAAAAAGCTGATAAGGTTAAAGGCGTAACTGGTGAACACTTACTAAGACTTTTAGAATTGAGACTTGATAATGTAGTTTACAGATTAGGTTATGGTGATTCAAGAAGTGAAGCAAGACAATTAGTTAATCATGGACATTTCTTAGTAAATGGTCATAAAGTAGATATAGCATCATATAAGCTAAGTGCTAATGATGTAATTACTGTATCAGAGAAGAGCAGAGGAACTGAAAAGTTTAAAACATTTGCTGAAAATCCAAAGACTTTACCAGCTTGGCTTACTGCAAACGTAGAAAACTTCGAAGGAAAAGTTATAGCTGAACCAAATAGATCAGATATAGATGTTCCTGTAAATGAAACATTAATAGTTGAGCTATACAGCAAATAATTGATATAGAATCAGTTGCCCTCAAATAATTTGCCATTTTATAAAAAAGGAGGGTTATAGATGTTAGAAATAGAAAAGCCAAAAATTGAATGTGTAGAATCTACTGAAGATGGTTCCTACGGTAAATTTGTCATTGAACCTTTAGAGAGGGGATATGGCATTACTTTAGGAAATTCACTTAGAAGGATTCTCCTTTCATCATTACCCGGAGTAGCTGCAAATTCAATAAAAATAGAAGGCGTTCTTCATGAATTTTCAACTGTAAAAGGTGTTAAGGAAGACGTTACAGAAATTATACTAAACATAAAATGTTTAGCATTAAAGATGAGCGGTGATGGGCCTAAAACAATTGTTATTGATGCAGATGGCTCTGGAGAGGTAACTGCTGGAGATATAAAGACTGATGGAGAAGTTGAGGTCATCAACAAAGATTTACATATTGCAACTCTTGATGATGATGGAAGATTGTATATGGAAATTGAGGTTAATAAAGGAAGAGGTTATGTTACTCAGAATAAAAATAAAAGAGATGACATGCCAATAGGAACTATTTCAGTGGACTCTATCTATACTCCAGTAAAAAGAGTTAACTTTTCTGTTGAAAATACAAGAGTTGGTCAAATAACTGACTATGATAAGTTAACAATAGAAGTATGGACAAATGGAACTATAAGGCCGGAAGAAGCCATCAGCTTATCCGCTAAAATTCTTATTGAACACTTTAAGTTATTCATGACTTTGACTGATCATGCAGATGATGTTGAAATTATGGTAGAAAAAGAAGAAGATAAGAAAGAAAAAGTCCTTGAAATGACTATCGAAGAGTTAGATCTTTCAGTTAGAAGTTATAATTGTTTAAAGAGAGCTGGAATAAATACAGTTCAAGAATTGACAGAAAGATCAATGGACGATATGATGAAGGTAAGAAATTTAGGTAAAAAATCACTTGAAGAAGTTGAACAAAAACTTGAAGCGTTAGAGTTATCACTTAAACAAAGTGAAGAATAATTCAAATTAAGTATAGATATTAGGATAACAGATGATTTAGTAGATCATTTGCTATCCAAAATTCTGAGCAAGGAGGAAAGTAAATGGCAGGATATCGTAAACTTGGTCGTCCAACTGACCAAAGAAGAGCAATGTTAAGAAATCTTGTTACTAGTCTTTTAAAACATGGTAAAATAGAAACTACTGTTACAAGAGCTAAAGAAACAAGAAGTTTAGCAGAAAAAATGGTTACTCTTGCAAAAAGAGGAGATTTACATGCTAGAAGACAAGTGCTTGCATTTGTAACAGAAGAAACAGTAGTTAACGAATTATTTAATACAGCAGCAACTAAATATGCTGACAGAAACGGTGGATATACTAGAATGTTTAAAGTAGGTCCAAGAAGAGGCGATGCAGCTGAAATAGTTATACTTGAATTAGTATAATTAAGGCAAAAGGGGATTAAGTTGAATGCTAACTTAGTCCCCATTTTATTAATTATTGAGGTGTTATTATGGAAAATAACATGGTGGAGTGCAGAAATGTTACTTATAAATATGAGAACACTGAGGAAAATACATTTAGTTTAGCTCTTGATAATATAAATATAAACATAAAAAAAGGTGAATTTTTAGTAGTATTAGGCAGAAACGGTTCAGGAAAATCAACAATTGCAAAACATATTAATGCACTTATGCTGCCTTCTAGTGGAACCGTAATTGTAGATGGTCTTGATACATCAGATAACAACAATTTATGGGATGTAAGAAACAAGGCAGGTATGGTTTTTCAAAATCCTGATAATCAGTTAGTAGCAACCATAGTTGAAGAAGATGTTGCATTTGGTCCTGAAAACTTAGGAGTAGACCCTAAGGAAATAAGGAAAAGAGTTGACGAGGCACTAAAGAGGGTAGGCATGTATAGCTACAGAAAGCATGCACCACATTTGTTGTCTGGAGGTCAAAAGCAAAGAGTAGCAATTGCGGGTACACTGGCTATGAAACCGGAATGTATAATTTTTGACGAGTCAACAGCCATGCTAGATCCATCCGGTAGAAAAGAAATTATACGTACAATTAAGGACTTAAATCAAAACACAAATATGACTATTGTACTTATAACACACTATATGGAGGAAGCAATTGATGCTGACAGGATTATTGTTATGGACAATGGTAAGGTAATAATAGAAGGTTCACCTAGGAAAGTGTTTAAAGAAGTAGATACAATGAAGAAAATTGGGTTAGATGTGCCTCAGATGACAGAACTGGCATATGAATTAAGAGCAGTTGGTATAAATATCAAAGATGATGTTTTATCTATAGATGAGATGGTGAATGAATTATGTCAATTAAAATAGAGAATTTAACTCATATATATATGAAAGGTACACCTTTTGAAAAAAAGGCTTTAGACAATATAAATATTAATATTCAAGAGGGACAGTTTGTAGCATTAATCGGTCATACTGGATCCGGAAAATCAACTCTTATCCAGCATATAAATGGATTATTAAAACCAACTTCAGGCAAAATAATTGTTGATGATACGGATATTACTTTAAAAAACACTAAACTTACAGATATAAGAAAAAAGGTAGGACTGGTATTTCAGTATCCAGAATACCAAATTTTTGAAGAGACAATAGAAAAAGATATAGCATATGGTCCTAAAAATTTAAGATTGGATGAAAAAGAAGTTGAAACAAGAGTAAAGAGAGCTATGAACATGGTAAATCTTGACTATGAAACTTTTTCAGGTAAATCTCCTTTTGAACTTAGTGGTGGACAAAAAAGAAGAGTTGCCATTGCTGGAGTGGTGGCAATGGAACCTAAAATCCTTATATTGGATGAACCAACAGCTGGACTTGATCCTAAAGGAAGAGATGATATTTTAGGGCAGATTGTTAAACTTCAAAAAGAATACAAAATGACAATAATATTAGTATCACACAGTATGGAAGATGTTGCTAAAGTTGCTGATAGGATTTTAGTAATGAATAATGGAAAGTGTATACTAGATGGAAAGCCCACGGAAATATTTAAAGAAATAGACACTTTAGAGAGTATAGGATTAGCAGTTCCACAGGTGACATACTTAGTTAGAGAACTAAGAAATAAAGGATTTAATATTTCAGAAAATGTTTTCACAGTAGAGCAGGCTAAAAAAGAAATTATAAGTTATTTAAGGAGCGTTAAAAATGCTTAAGGATATAACTATAGGGCAGTATATTCCTGGAGATTCATTTGTTCACAAATTGGATCCTAGGGTTAAAATAATATTATCTCTATTCTACATAATTGATTTGTTTTTAATAAATCAATATGTTGGGTATATATTTGTAATAGCTTTTACAGCTGCTATAATTATTGTTTCTAAAATTCAATTAAGATATATATATAAAGGTCTTAAACCAATATTTATATTACTTATTTTTACTGCACTTATGAATATTTTAATGACACCAGGAAATCATATCGTTTTTAGGTATGGAATAATTACAATCTACAAAGAAGGTTTAAACCTAGCTGGATTTATGATGCTAAGGCTTATTTTTTTAATTGTAGGGACATCTCTATTGACATTAACAACTTCACCAATAGAGCTTACTGATGGACTGGAAAAATTAATGAATCCACTTAAAAAAATAGGAGTTCCGGCACATGAATTAGCTATGATGATGACTATTGCACTTAGATTTATACCAACCTTAATTGATGAAACAGACAAAATAATGAAAGCCCAAATGGCTAGAGGGGCTGATTTTGAGTCGGGAAATTTGGTGCAAAGAGCAAAAAGTCTTATCCCTGTTTTGGTTCCGTTGTTTATAAGTTCATTTAGAAGGGCAGATGAGCTCGCCATGGCAATGGAAGCAAGATGTTATAAAGGTGGTAATGGAAGAACTAGGATGAAGATATTGAAATTAGAATATAGAGATGGTATTGCTACATTTATTACTATATTGCTTATTGTTGTTTCAATTGCTACAAGGTTTATTTAGGATGTGAAAACATGAAGAATGTGAAACTTATAATTGAATATGATGGAACACATTATTCAGGATGGCAAAGGCAAAATAATGCTATTACAGTTGAAGAAGTTCTTGAAAATGCATTAAATTCTATAACAGGAGAAGAGATAAAAGTAATTGGTTCAAGTAGAACTGATGCTGGAGTCCATGCTAGAGGATTTGCAGGAAATTTCTTAACTGAAAGCAAAATTCCATCTGAAAGATTTAGGGATGTATTAAATGGTAAGTTGCCCAAGGATATAGTTATTATAGAATCCACGGAAGCTGATTTGGAGTTTAATTCAAGATTTTGTAGTAAAGGAAAAACTTATAGCTATACTGTTTTAAATAAAATGCAGAGGCCAGCAATTGGATGCAATTATGTATATCACTATAGAAATAATTTAAATATGAAAGCTATAAGTGAAGCGGCATCTCAGTTTATAGGAACCCATGATTTTTCTGCCTTTAAAAGCAGTGGCGGCAATACCAAAACTAGTATAAGAACAATAAAAACATTAGAAATAGTTACAAAAGATGATTATATAATTTTTTATATAACAGGTGATGGGTTTTTATACAATATGGTAAGGATTATTATGGGAACTTTAATTGAAGTTGGCAGGGGTAAAATGGATTCTAGTAGTATTAAGGATATAATTTTGTCAAAAGATAGAAGCATGGCAGGTCCATGTTTGCCAGGTGCAGGATTATGCTTAGAAAAAGTTTATTATTAGTCAAATTTTATTGACACACGTGGCAGATTGTATTATAATAAGTATGTTTGTATAACGTTGCTTTAAAAGATCCACTAGCCCCGGATCTTTGACATAGAACGTAATTTATGTAAAGTTCAGGGAGGGAAAGAAATGAAATCATACATTGCTAAACCGTTAGAAGTTGAAAGAAAATGGTACATTGTTGACGTTAATGGATTAACTTTAGGTAGAGCAGCAAGTCAGATTGCGTCTATACTAAGAGGAAAGAATAAACCTACATTTACACCACATGTAGATACAGGTGATTTTGTTATTGTTATAAATGCTGATAAGGTAGTTTTAACAGGAAAGAAATTAGATCAAAAGATGTTAAGACATCACTCACTATATCCAGGTGGATTAAAGGAAATGCCTTACAAAGAAGCATTGGTTAAGAAGCCAGAATTTGTATTCCAAGAAGCTGTAAGAAGAATGCTTCCAAGTGGAGTATTAGGCAGAGAAACACTTAAAAAATTAAAAGTATACAGAGGAACTGAGCACAATCATGAAGCTCAAAAACCAGAAGTATTAGAATTAAGATATTAAGCTTACAATCGGAAGGAGGATATAAAATGGCTAAAGTACAGTATATAGGAACAGGTAGAAGAAAAAAATCTATAGCTAGAGTTAGACTTGTACCAGGAGAAGGTAAAGTTACAATAAATAAAAGAGATCAAGAAGACTATTTTGGATTAGAAACTTTAAGAATGATAGTTAATCAACCATTAGTTTTAACTGGAACAAAAGAAAAATTTGATGTTCTTGTTAATGTAAATGGTGGTGGATTCACAGGTCAAGCAGGTGCTATAAGACATGGTATATCAAGAGCTTTATTAAAAGCTGATGAATCACTAAGAGGAGAACTTAAAAAAGCTGGTTTCTTAACAAGAGATCCAAGAATGAAGGAAAGAAAGAAATACGGTTTAAAGAAAGCTAGAAGAGCTCCACAATTTTCAAAGAGATAGTATTCAAGGAGGGGAAGCATCCCCTCTTTTTTTGTTAGATTTAAATTTTGATATTTTACATATTTATGTGCAATAAGTAGTAATTTGTGTTATAATTTTACTATAATTTGTTTTAGTATAGGAGGATTAATATGTTTAGTTTATCGCCAAAGGATGATAAATTTTTTGATTTATTTATAGAAAATGCACACACAATTTATGAAACATCTCTTTTATTTCAAGATTATGTAAAAAACACACTTTTCATGGAAGAAAAGCTCGCAGAAATTAAAAACTTGGAAAGATTAAGTGATAATCAACAACATAATATATTAAATGAGCTAAACAAGACATTTATAACACCATTTGACAGAGAAGATATATATTCAATATCAAAAAAAATGGATGATATAGTAGATTATATGGAAGCTAGTGCTAGTAGATTTGTAATGTTTAATGTAACTTCTATTAAAGGAGAAGTAGTTCATTTAGTGGAACTTGTAGTTAAATCTTGCGAAAATGTGATAAAATTAATGGAACAGTTTAAAAATATGAAAAATAATGACAAACTTCAAGAAATTATTATTGAAATTAACAAAATTGAAGAAGAAGGTGACTTACTCTTTAGAAAAGCAGTAAGACAGCTTTTCATAGATGATATACCTGTGCTTGATGTACTCAAATGGAGAGAAATATATCAGTATGTGGAAAATACATTGGATGCATGTGAAACAGTTGCAAATATTATCGAAGGAGTTGCGATGAAAAATGCCTAGTTCGATAATTTATACAACTGGATTAATTGTAGTTCTAGCATTGATATTTGATTTTATAAATGGATTTCATGATAGTGCTAATGCCATAGCTACATCCGTATCTACTAGAGTACTTAGTATGAGAGCTGCAGTAATTATGTCCGCTATAATGAACTTACTTGGTGCTTTTATGAATCAAAAAGTTGCTACGACTATCGGAAATGGGATAATAAATCCTTCGTTGATTTCTCCATCTGTTATTATAGTTGCAATAGTAAGTGCTATAATTTGGGATCTTTTAACTTGGTATTTTGGAATTCCAAGTAGTTCATCTCATGCATTAATTGGAAGTTTAATTGGTGCTGCTATTGTATATCAAAGTTCAGTTACAGTTGTAGATTGGACAACCTTTCTTAGAACTATTATAATACCTTTATTTTTGTCACCAATACTTGGGTTTGTTTTTGGATATATGTTAATGATTGCGTTACAATGGATACTTAGAAAATCTAGACCAGCCACAGTTTCTAGATTTTTCTCAAAAGCACAAATTGTATCAGCCATGTTTATGGCTCTTAATCATGGAGGAAATGACGCTCAAAAGTCAATGGGAGTTATAACTATGTGCCTAGTGAGTGCAGGATTTTTAACTAAATTTAGTGTGCCAATTTGGGTTACAGTTTCATGTGCAATAGCAATGGCCTTAGGAACATCCTTTGGGGGATATAAAATAATAAAGACCATGGGCATGAATATGGCAAGGTTAGCGCCTGTAAATGGGTTTGCAGCAGAAACAGGTGCAGCAGCAGTAATTTTTTCAGCAACTATGATGAATGCTCCGGTTAGTACAACACAAATAATATCAACGTCTATAATGGGGGTAGCAGCATCTCAGAGGATTTCCTCAGTAAGATGGATAATTGCTAAGAACATAGTGTGGGCTTGGGTAATTACAATTCCAGTTTGTGCACTTATGGCTAGTGTTTTATCATTGCTTCTCAAACTACTATAAAAATTAAAAGAAATAATAAATTATACACAATACATCTTTAATGAGTATAGATTTTACTTAGATCTCTGCTTAATAAGGGTGTTTTTTGTTTGGGCATATTCAAAAAATAACAGGTCTGATGCTGGTCTATTTTTTTATATGCCTTATGAATAAATTCATATAGTTAAAGAGAATAATAACTTTAGGTATCTTAAAAAAGGCATACATTAACACAATCTATATTATAGGAGGAAATCATGAAAAAATTTGTAATTAGGATAATAGTTGTAATAGGTTTAATTTTTATGGCAACAAGTACTATAACTAATGCAAAGGAATTAAAAGAAGAAGAAAAAAAAATAGTTTTAATAGATCCTGGACATGGTGGGATAGATGGTGGAGCAGGGTCTAAAAATGGAACTGTAGAGAAAAATATAAATTTAAATATAAGCCTTAACTTGAGAAAATTATTAGAAAAGCAAGGATTTAAAGTATTAATGACAAGGGAAGAAGATAATGGGTTATATACGGATGATGGTAAAATTAGAAAGAAGAAATTAGAAGATCTTAATAATAGATGTAAGATGAAAGAGGAAAGTCATTGTGATATGTTCATAAGTATCCATCTTAATAAATTTCCACAAACTAAATACTACGGTTCTCAAGTTTGGTATTCTGATAATAAGGATAGTGCAGTTTTAGCACATATCATACAAGAAAATTTAAGGAAAGATTTAAAAGATGATAGTGGAAGAATTGAAAAACCAGCATTAGACTTGTACAAAATATTAAGGTGCAGCAGAAACGTGCCTTCAGTAATAGTAGAATGTGGTTTTTTGTCAAATGAAGAGGAAGAAGCTAAATTAAAAACAGATAAATATCAACATAAAATAGCTGAGTCTATATGTCAGTCTGTTAAAATGTATTATGATGAAAAACGTTGAAAAGTACTATTTCCTAGGAAATAGTACTTCAATCTTATAAACTAAGGTATATTTAAGAAAATAATAAGTTAATTTAGCATCTGATTTTGCCAACATTGCATCAGTAGAACCGGCTAAGACTATCTAGCAGTAAGGACACATGTACACAAAAACTATATGGAAAGCTAGACTTATTATTTTTTTAGATGCCTAAAATGTAGTTAAATGTTGAAAAAATTACGAATCAGTGGTGTAATACATATATAAGGCTCTTGAAAAAAATAACTAGTCAGTATTCTGGTTTGTTTTATTTCAGATGCCTAAACTTGAAAGGTGGGGAAAAAATGAGACAAATAAACTCGGAAGAAATAAAAATTAAAATAAAACAACTATGTATAGAGGCAAATTATTATCTGCCAAAGGATATTTCAAGTGCATTAAAAAAATTTAAGGATGAAGAAGAATTTCCAATAGCAAAAGATATATTGGGTAAAATAATTGAGAATAGTAATATAGCTAGGAAAGAAAATGTTCCAATATGCCAGGATACAGGTCTAGCATGCATCTTTTTGGAAATCGGACAAGATGTACATATAGTTGGAGATTTTATTGAAGATGCTGTTAATGAAGGTGTAAGGGAAGCTTATATAGATGGATACTTAAGAAAATCAGTTGTTTCTGATCCCCTTAATAAGAGGATTAATACAGAGGATAATACTCCAGCTATAATTAATTATGAATTTGTAAAAGGTGAAAATATAAAGATAACAGTTGCTCCAAAGGGAATAGGTTCTGAAAATATGAGTAAAATTAAAATGTTAAAACCAGCAGATGGAGTTGAAGGAATTAAAAAATTTGTATTAAGTACAGTAGAAGAAGCAGGACCCAATCCATGTCCACCACTTGTAGTTGGTGTAGGAATTGGTGGAAATTTTGAAAAGGTAGCCTTGCTAGCTAAAAAGGCACTTTTAAGACCTATTGATAAAAGAAATGAAGACGAATTTTATGAAAAAATAGAAGAAGAACTTATAGAAAAAATCAATGAAATGGGTATTGGGCCTCAAGGGTTTGGGGGAAAAACTACTGTGCTTGGAGTGAATATTGAGAAATTCCCCACTCATATTGGTGGACTTCCCGTGGCAGTAAATATAAGTTGCCATGTAACTAGACATAAGTCAGTGGTTATATAGTCAATTTAGTTATATTCAACAAAATAATAAGTCAGTATGCTTAATGAGGAAAGTATAAGAAATATAGGAGGGCTATAATGGAGGTAAGAATTAATGTTCCATTTAATAATTTTGATGAAGTAAAAAATTTAAGAATGGGTGATAGGGTTTTAATCTCAGGTACAATGTACACAGCAAGAGATGCTGCACACAAGAGACTTGTTGATCTTTTGGATAAAGATGAAGAATTACCAATTGAGTTAGTAAATCAAGTAATTTACTATGTTGGACCAACACCGCCAAAACCAGGTGAAGTAATTGGATCCGCTGGTCCAACTAGTAGCTATAGAATGGATACATATGCACCTAAGCTTATAGAACTAGGTCTTAAAGGCATGATAGGAAAAGGATTTAGATCTAAGGAGGTAATAGATGCAATTGTTAAAAACGGTGCAGTGTATTTTGGTGCCATTGGTGGAGCTGCTGCATTAATATCAAAATCTATAAAGAAATCACAAGTAATAGCCTATGACGATCTAGGAGCTGAAGCAATAAGAAAACTTGAGGTTGAGGATTTTCCCGCTATTGTTATTATAGATAGTTTTGGCAATAATTTATATGAGAGTGGCAGAAGTGAGTATTTAAAATTTATAAATGAAAAGAAGTAGAAAATTAGGAGGGAAAATGAATAAAAAATTATCACTTAGGGTAAGAGTAATAATATTAAGCATATTCTGTGTTATAGGAGTTTTAATATTAATACACACAGCAATTCAAAATAATAATCTTAAAAAATATGAGGAGAATGTACAAAAGACTAAAAATGAAAAAATAACTGCAATAGAAACAAAAAACAAAGAAAATAAAGAAAAGGCGGAAACTATAGAAAGTGAAAAACAAAAGCAGATTGATAATTTAACCGAAAAGGGATATGAGGATTTTGGAGCTAAAAACTATGAAACCGCCATAGACGAAGAAAATCAAGCATTAGCTTTAGATGACAATAATGCTAGAGCGCATGCAGTGAAAGGAATAGCATTAAGTTATGCGCAGTTAAGTGATGCAAATTTCAAGCAAGGATTAGCAGAAATTGATAGAGCATTGCAAATTGAACCTAACTATGGATATGCTAGGTTTAATAGAGCTATAACTTTAGAGCGATATGGATATTATGATGAAGCATTAACTTGGTATGATAAGGCTTTACAAGTAGATAATTTTGTGTGGAGTTACTATGGTAAAGCCTGCATATATGGTAGAAAAGGTGATGTCCAAAATGCTGTAAAGTACTTAAAAATAGCAATTGGTATGCAGGCCAATATAAAGGATGAAGCTAGAAATGAAGAAGATTTTGCAAACGTGAGAAATAGTGAAGAATTTCAACAACTTTTAAAATGATGATTGTTTTTTAGTGATGATTGTCAAAAATGATTGTATGTGTATGGAAATGATTATGAAATAAAAAAATATGAAAATAAATGAGCAAAAAAACGTTGACAAACATGGTGAAAATGTTTACAATATAATCAAAGAAACATATAAATGCAAAAATAAAAAAATAGATAAGAGTGATATGAATGTTTGCTGAAGAAAGACAAATGGAAATTAGCTTGATTTTGGAAAAAACCGGTAGTATAAAAGTAAATGAACTTTCAGACCACTTTAAAGTATCAGAGGCAACTGTAAGACGAGATTTGCAAGAAATGGAAAGTAAAAAATTACTTAAGAGAACACATGGAGGGGCAGTCAAATCTCAAATAACGAATTTTGAACCAACCTTTATGGAAAAGAGAGAAGAAAAAAATAACGAAAAGTTACTAATTGCAAATCATGCAGCAAAGCTTATAAAAAACGGTGATACCATAATTTTAGATTCAGGTACAACTACACTGGAGATAGCAAGAAATATAACAGCGGAAAATATAACTGTTATAACTAATTCAATAGATATTGCAGTGGAGCTTTCAGACAAAAGTAACATTGAATTAATTTTAACTGGAGGATCACTAAGAATAAACACTAGAGCAATGGTTGGTCATATTTGTGAAGAAATGCTTAAAAATTTTAGAGTAGATAAAGCCTTTATAGGGGCAAATGGCATTTCTTTAACTGAGGGTATAACAACTCCTAATCTAGTTGAAGCACAATCTAAAAAAGCAATGATAAATTCAGCCTCAAAGCCAATAATTGTGGCAGATAGTTCAAAAATTGATAACGTTTGTTTTTCTGTAATTTGTCCAATATCGGAGGTATATTCAATAATAACTAGCGGTGATATTTCAAAAGAAATAATTGATGCATACAGTTATCAAGGAGTACAAATTGAAGTTAGTCAAAGGAGGTGACATTTTTATGGTTATTACGGTAACATTAAATCCAGCTATGGATAAAACTTTAACTATTGATAATTTTAGCGTTGGAAATGTTAATAGAGTATCAAAGCTAAGATATGATATTGGAGGAAAAGGCATTAATGTATCTAAAGTTCTTAAGAACTTTGGAGTTGAATCCAATTGCACAGGATTTCTAGGTGGAATTTGGAAAGAAGCATTTGAAACAGAGCTTAATAAAAGAGGTATAAATAATAAATTTGTAAATATTAGTGAGGATACAAGAACAAATACGAAAATAGTAGATTATTTAAACCAGACTTATACAGACATTAATGAAGCAGGACCTAATATAAGTAAAAGTGAAATGGATGAGTTCTGTGCAAACTTTAAGGAATTATGTAATCAAGACGATATAGTTGTTTTATCAGGAGGAGTTAGCCCTTCAATATCTAAGGATATATACAGAAAACTTATTAAAGTGGCTAAAGAAAAAGGTTCGTTTGTAATTTTAGATGCTGATGGAGAACTTCTAAAAGAGGGTATAAAGGAAAAACCAGATGTAATAAAGCCAAATGAACATGAACTTGGACTTCTTTTGGATAAAAGCATAGCAAATGAAGAAACTATGATAGAAGAAGCGAAAAAACTTGTAGAACAAGGTATAGGCAGAATTCTTATATCTATGGGACATAAAGGTGCAATTTATGTAACAAAAGAGTCAACTATATATTGTAAAGGGTTAAAAGTGCCAGTAAAAAGTACAGTAGGAGCTGGAGATTCAATGGTGGCTGCACTTGTATATAGTAGAATAAATAATTTCAGTGATGAAGAAACATTAAAATACGCAGTTGCAAGCGGAACAGCAGCGGTTTGTCTTGAAGGAACAGAGGCTTGTACAATTAATGAAGTAGAACATTATTTAAATAAACTAAACATAGAAAATAGGAGGTAAAGTAAAATGGCAGTAAAGGATATGTTTTCAGAAGATAGAGTTAAATTTGATTTAAAAGCAAGTACAAAAGGTGAGGTTTTAGATGAACTCATAAGTGTATTAGTGGATACTGGAAAAGTTACAGATAAAGAGACTTTTAAAAATGCAGTACTAAAAAGAGAAGAAGAGTTTTCAACAGGAATTGGTATGGGAATAGCTATCCCTCATGGAAAATCAAATGCTGTTAAGGAAGCATCAATTGTATTTGGATTAAGCAAGGCAGGTATTGACTATGAATCTATGGATGATAAGCCAGCACATTTATTTTTCCTTATAGCTGTACCAGAGGAATCTAGTGATGTACATCTTAGAGCATTAAGTGAAATATCTAGAAAATTAATGCACACAGAAACAAGAGAAGGAATTTTTAATGCAACAAGTTTTGAAGAATTTATAAAGGCTTTTGAATAGGGAAAAAATAGCGTTAGAAATAACGTTAGAAATAATATTTTAAACGACAAATGAAAAATTAAGGGGGTTTTAAAATGAAAAAACTAGTAGCTGTAACTTCATGTCCAACAGGAATAGCGCATACTTATATGGCAGCTGAAGCATTACAAATGGCTGCAAAGGAAATGGGTCACGAAATTAAAGTTGAAACTCAAGGATCAGTAGGAGCTGAAAACGTAATAACTGATGAGGAAATAGCAGCAGCAGATGCAGTTATTATTGCAGCAGATACAAATGTTGATAAGGCTAGATTTGCTGGAAAACCATTAATAGAGGTTCCGGTTAAAGATGCAATTAAAGATGCAAAAGGGCTTATAGAAAAAGCATTACAAGCAAAGCCAACATCTAAAGCAGACTCTAAAATGCCAGTAGTAGAAAAGAAAGAAAGAACAGGCATATACAAACATTTAATGACAGGTGTATCCTTCATGATACCATTTGTCGCAGCAGGTGGATTACTTATAGCTTTAGGTTTCGCTTTTGGTGGAATTTATGTTTTCGACTGTCCAGGAAGTTTTGCTGAAGCATTATTTGTAACAGGTAAAGGTGCATTTGCACTTATGCTTCCAGTACTAGCAGGATATATATCTTACTCAATTGCTGACAGACCCGGTATTGTTGCAGGTTTCATAGGTGGAGCTTTGGCAAACGGAGCTATTTTTAGCGGAATGTTTTTAAGTCATCCACTTGCAAGTGGAACTAGTGGATTTTTAGGTGCTCTAATATTTGGTTTCGCAGCAGGTTATATAGTTTTAGGAATAAAGAAAGTTATAAAGCTTCCAAAAGCTTTAGAAGGTTTAATGCCGGTTTTGATTATACCAGTACTTTCATCAGCAATAATAGCATTATTATATTTATTCATCTGTGGCGGTCCACTTGTAGCTATAAACACAGGTTTACTAAATTGGTTAAAAGGTCTACAAGGTACAAATGCAGCATTACTTGGTTTAATTCTTGGATTAATGATGGCATTTGACATGGGTGGTCCAGTTAACAAAGCAGCATACATTTTCGGAACAGGTACAATAGTAGTAGGTGGTTCTCCTATAATGGCAGCAGTTATGGTAGCTGGAATGACTCCACCACTTGGAATAGCGTTAGCTTCAACAGTATTAGCTAAGAGAAAATTTACAGAAGCAGAAAGAGAATCTGGAAAAGCAGCTTGGGCACTTGGAATATCATTCATAACAGAAGGTGCTATACCATTTGCAGCAGGAGATCCATTAAGAGTAATTCCTTCATGCATGGCAGGTTCTGGAATTGCTGGTGCATTATCAATGATATTTGGATGTAAGCTTGCAGTTCCTCACGGTGGACTATGGGTAGTTGGAATACCAAACGTTACTTTTCACTTAGGATTATACTTAGTAGCAATGATAGTTGGTACAGTAGTTACAGGTGTTATACTTTCAGTAGTTAAGAAGGATATAGCTCAATAGGCTAAAATAAGAACTAGATATATGGCCCCCATGCAATATTGCATGGGGGCTT
>Ga0255360_1000073_pt1 | contig 29541 bp, 20 predicted proteins | sample GFST50metaG_FD_186004 | JGI IMG/M metagenome (GOLD analysis project Ga0255360, IMG submission 186004) | Peat soil microbial communities from Stordalen Mire, Sweden - G.F.S.T50 | ecosystem: Environmental > Terrestrial > Soil > Wetlands > Peat | place: Sweden: Norrbotten County, Stordalen Mire... | reverse complement strand
CTATAAAATATAATCTTATTTTTGAAAGATTTTTGAATCCTGAAAGAGTTTCTATGCCAGATATAGATTCGGATTTTTGCTATGAAAGACGACAAGAGGTTATAGATTATGTTGTTGAAAAATATGGCAAAAGCAATGTGTCACAAATCGTCACCTTTGGAACTATGGCAGCAAGAGTATGTATTCGGGATGTAGGAAGAGCTATGAATTACTCCTATGCTGAAGTAGATAGAATTGCTAAAATGATACCTAATGTACCTGGGACAACTATAACTATTGAAAAGGCACTGGAGCTTAATCCTGAGCTTAAAAAGATTTATGATGAAGATGAGAGAGTTAAGACATTAATTGATGTTTCAAGAGACTTAGAAGGACTTCCAAGGCACACCTCAACTCATGCTGCTGGTGTAGTTATATCTTCAAAACCACTTGTAAATTATGTACCACTACTTAAAAATGAAGAGTCCATAGTAAGTCAGTTTACAATGGGAACGCTTGAAGAACTAGGGCTTTTAAAAATGGATTTTTTAGGTCTAAGAACATTAACCGTGCTTAGAGATGCTATAGAAATGATAAAGGAAAACAAAGGTGTCACTATAGATTTAGATAATCTTGACCTTAATGACAGGGAAGTATACAAGATGATTGGAGAAGGAAAAACTGTTGGAGTATTTCAGTTTGAATCAGCAGGTATGGTTTCCTTTATGAAAGAACTTAAACCAGATTGTTTAGAAGATATGATAGCAGGAAATGCATTATATAGACCAGGACCAATGGGTGAAATTCCTAGATACATAGAAAACAAAAAGAATCCTGTAGACAGTGAATATATTACACCAGAACTAGAACCTATACTTAGCGTTACTTACGGTTGCATGGTGTATCAGGAGCAGGTAATGCAAATAGTAAGAGATTTAGCTGGGTATTCCATGGGAAGAAGTGATTTGGTTAGACGTGCTATGTCTAAGAAAAAACATAAGGTAATGGAAGAGGAGAGAAAAAACTTTATCTATGGAATTGTTAATGAAGATGGAGATATAGAAGTTCCAGGATGCCTTAGAAATGGTATATCAGAAGAGGCTGCAAATAAAATATTTGATTTAATGATGGACTTTGCTAGTTATGCATTTCCTAAATCTCATGCAGCAGCATATGCAGTTGTTGCCTATGATACAGCATACTTAATGAAATATTATCCAACGGAATTTATAGCGGCAACGTTAAACAGTGTTATGGGAATTAATGAAAAGGTAGCTTATTATGTTAGATTTGCAAAGGAACTCAATATAGAGATTTTGCCACCAGACATAAATGAAAGCTATGCAAAGTTTACTGTTAAAGGTGAGAGCATACGTTTTGGTATTGCTTCAGTTAAAAATGTAGGTTTTAACGTAATAGAAAGCATAGTAGCAGCAAGAAATAAAAAAGGTAAGTTCACAAACTTTGTTGATTTTTCAAATAAAGTTGATATTGGAGTAGTTAACAAAAGGGCTGTGGAAAGTTTAATTAAAGCAGGGGCCTTTGATTGTTTTAACGTTTTTAGATCTAAGCTTTCCGCAGTATTTGAAAAGATTATGGACGGAATAGGAAGTCAAAGAAAAAAGAATATTGAGGGGCAAATGAGTCTTTTTACAGATTTTAGTAACGACCAGCAACAAGATATTGATATAAAGTACCCTGATATTAAAGAATTTGATAAAAAGTATATATTATCAATGGAAAAGGAAATGACAGGACTTTATATTTCAGGACACCCCTTGGATGAATATAAGGAAACGCTAGATACTTTAACTAATATTAAAATTTCAGACATAATTGTAGATGAATCCTTAGAAAATATTGGACCAGAGGAAAACTATAAAGTAAAAGATGGAGATAGAGTAGTTATTGGCGGAATAATTAAAGAAATCTCAAGAAAGATTACAAAGAAAAACACCATGATGGCTTTTATGAAGGTGGAAGATATGTATGGGACTATTGAAATTGTAGTTTTTCCTAAGGTTCTAGAAAAGAGTAATGCATTAATAAACGAGGATGGTTTAGTTATAGTAAAGGGTAGAGTAAGCATTAGAGAAGATGAACAGCCTAAGATACTTGCTGAAGATATCAACCCTCTTGCTAAAATTACAGATACAAAGGTATATTTACAAATTGAAGAAGAGAAACAAGTCATGAGCGTAATTAAGGACATAAGCAAAATTTTATGTGAATTTAAGGGTAGTACTCCAATTTATTTGTGTACTAAAAAAGAGAGAAAGAAGTTTATGCTTCCAGATAATCTTTGGATAAATGAAGATATAGAAATATTGGAATTATTAAGAGATAGATTTGGAGATGAAAATGTAAAAGTGATATAGGATTGAAAGTTGAAAGTGGAAAAACATCCTTAACTTTCAACTCTCAATTTTCAACTTAATAAGTTGCGTCCCAATCTTTTATTATTTATTAATAATTCATTTTTCGGGGTATAAAAATTAAAAATTTGTATAAAATACTAAGAAGAAGGACAGAATGTGTTTTTTAATACAAAATTTACGTTATATTTTCTATAAAGCATTGAAGTTTTTTGTCATTTACATTAAAATTATATTTGTAGGTGGGTGTTTATTAAAGAAACATAAATCACTGTGAGATTTTATAAAATATGTGGGACGAGTTGAGTCCCAAGTGGTCGTAGGAGGTATGTATATGAAAACTATCGCTGTATTAACCAGTGGGGGAGACGCACCTGGAATGAACGCAGCTATAAGAGCTGTTGTAAGAACTGCATTAGATAAGGGCATAAAAGTAATGGGAGTAAAAAGAGGTTATAGTGGACTTATAAATGGAGAACTCTTTGAAATGAAAAGATACGATGTATCCGATATAATACAAAGAGGTGGAACTATTTTAAGAACTGCAAGGTGTGCTGAATTTCTTACTGAGGAAGGAAGAAAAAAGGCAGCAGGAGTCCTTAGAGTATTTGGTGTTGATGGACTAGTAGTTATAGGTGGTAATGGTTCTTTTATGGGAGCACAAAAGCTTTCAAAGCTGGGGGTAGCTACAGTAGGTATTCCTGGAACCATAGATAATGATTTACCATATACAGATTATACTCTAGGCTTTGATACTACTTTAAATACAGTTCTGGATGCTATAAATAAGTTAAGAGATACATCTACATCTCATGAAAGAGTAAGTATAGTAGAAGTAATGGGTAGAGATTGCGGAGACATAGCTCTTTATGCGGGTATTGCTGGTGGAGCAGAAGCAGCAATAGTACCAGAAAGAGGTTTTGACTTTGACGAATTATGCAAAAATATACTTGAAGGAAAACTAAAGGGAAAAATGCATAATTTAATTTTAGTTGCAGAGGGAATTGGTGGTTCAGCAGAAATGGCTAAAAAAGTTGAAGAGGTTACAGGTATTGAAACAAGAGCTACAATACTTGGACATATTCAAAGAGGTGGAAGTCCATCTGCATTTGATAGAATGCTTGCATCTAGAATGGGAGTTAGAGCTGTAGAAGTTCTAATGGAAGGAAAATCATCAAGAGTTATTGGAATAAGAGAAAACAAAATAACTGATGATGACATAGATGAAGCTTTAGCAATGCCAAGAAAGTTTGATGAAGGCCTATACGAAATATCAGAAATGTTATCAAGATAATACTTTATCAAATTAATCATATATAAATCAAAAATAAAATCAGAATTTAAAAATAAGGAGAGAATTTAAAATGCAAAAGACTAAAATGATTTTTACAATTGGACCAGCAAGTGAATCAGAAGAGGTTCTATCAAAATTAATAGAGGCTGGAATGAGTGCATCAAGACACAATTTTTCACATGGAGATCATGAAGAACATGGAGTAAGAATAGCACTTGTTAAAAAATTAAGAGAAAAACATAACAAGCCAGTAGCTATCATCCTTGATACTAAAGGACCAGAAATAAGAACTCATAACTTTGATGGTGGAAAATTAGAACTACAAAAAGGAAACAAATTCACTGTAGTTTGCAACGAAGAAATTCTTGGAGATGCAACAAAATGTTCAATAACATATACAGATCTTTATAAAGATGTTGTTGCTGGAAACACAATTTTAATTGATGATGGTCTTGTTGGCTTAACAGTTGAGTCAGTTGAAGGTACAAACATCCACTGTACAGTAGCTAATACTGGAATGGTAGGAAGCCATAAAGGAATCAACGTACCAAACGTTTCAATTAAACTTCCAGCTATGACTGACAAAGATAAAGGCGATTTAGTATTTGGATGTGAGCAAGGTGTTGATTCAATAGCAGCATCTTTCGTAAGAAAAGCAGCTGACGTTATTGCTATAAGAGACGTTTTAAAAGCAAATGGCGGAGAAAACATAAAAATCTACTCTAAAGTAGAAAACCAAGAAGGTGTTGATAATATAGATGAAATTATCGAAGCTTCTGATGGAATAATGGTAGCAAGAGGAGACATGGGTGTTGAAATTCCAATAGAAATGGTTCCACTTACTCAAAAAATGATAATATCAAAATGTAATAAAGCAGGAAAGCCAGTTATAACTGCAACTCAAATGCTTGATTCAATGATAAGAAACCCAAGACCAACAAGAGCAGAAGCTTCAGATATAGCAAATGCTATATTTGATGGTACAGATGCAATAATGCTTAGTGGTGAAAGTGCTAATGGATCATATCCAGTAGAAGCTGCACAAACTATGGCAAGAATTGCTCAAGCTGCAGAAAAACAATTAGATTATAAGAAATCACTTAAAAAGGCAAAAGAAGTTGCAATTGTAAATGTTGCAGATGCAATAAGCCTTGCAACTTGTGAAACAGCTAGCGAACTTAATGCATCAGCTATAGTTACTGCTACTCAAACTGGAAGCACAGCTAGAATGGTTGCAAAATACAAATCAGAATGTCCAGTAATAGCTGTTACACCTGATGAAAAAGTTGCTAGATCATTAGCACTTAGCTGGGGAGTATACCCAATAGTTGCTGAAAAAGTTGTATCTACAGACGAATTAATAGTTAAATCAGTACAAAAAGCTAAAGAATACAACTTTGTTAAAGATGGTGACCTAGTTGTTGTTGCAGCAGGTATACAAGTTCAATTAGCTGGATCAACTAACATGCTTAAAGTTCACGTTGTTGGATCTGAAAAATAATTTTATATAACAATATTACCTATATAATTTCCAAATAAAGGGTTGTCTCATGTTTTTTGAAAAAATGAGACAACCTTTCTTAAATTTACGTTAATTTATTCATTATGTATAAAATTTCATATTGTGGTTAAAATAATATAATGATAAAATAAAAGAGAGTATTGATAAAATGGCAACTGATTCTATTTGGCACCTTTATGGTGCTCTTTTTTTGGTCTTGGTAGATTTAGGCGTATGAAATAAAATATACTAGAATACTGACTAGTTATTTTTTTGAATATGCCTAAAATCTGAATAAAATTACTACTACTAGCAAATAATAAGCCTTAAAGAAAATAAAATGGGGTGGTAGTTATGTCAGATTTAATGTGTAGTGCAGTAAATTGTATATATAATATAAGTGGATTATGCTCAGCTAGGAATATACATATTGGAATAAAGGGCATAAGTTCCAAAAATGAAGATACTTCTTGTAAAAATTTTCTCAATAAAAATTTTAAAAATACAGTTACAAGTATTATAAATACAAATTTAATTGGTGAAGTTAAGCAAGTTATAGATAGTGAAAATATTAATATGAGTCCACAAATAAATTGCGACGCTAAGGAATGTATATATAACAGTGGGAATATGTGCTCTGCAAGACATGTTCAAATATATGGCTTAAAATGCGAAGATGGACAATGTACAAAATGTGAGGTATTTACTAGAAAGTAGACCACTATTTTAGTACTATTTATATATATGTAAAATAAGGCATATTCAAAAAAATAACTAGTCAGATGCTAGTATATTTTTTTCATATAACTTATTATTATGATATAATAAACAGAGTTCTTGAAATTAGATGGGGTTTTGGTTTAGAAAGGTGAAATGAATGAATAATAATATTCCTGTAGAAAAAAATGAAATTTATATAATTAATATAGAGACATTAGGCTATGAAGGAGAAGGCATAGGTAAAATTGATGACTTTACAGTCTTTGTAAAAGGTGCTATTGATGGTGAAGTCGTAGAGGCAAAAATAATAAAGGTAAACAAAAATTTTGCATTTGGGAAGCTTATAAGCATAATAAAGAAATCACCAAATAGGGTGGAGCCTATCTGTGAAATATATGGCAAATGTGGAGGATGTGGACTTCAGCATTTAAGTTATGAAAAGCAGCTTAATTTCAAGAAAAAAAGAGTTAAAGATTGCTTGGAAAGAATAGGGAAATTAAATCTTAATAATAATGACATAAATATAAATGAAACTATTGGCATGGAAAATCCGTATAGGTATAGAAATAAAGTTCAATTACCTGTTGGAAGTAAAAATGGAGAGGTTGTTGTTGGCTTTTATTCAGCAAGAAGTCATGAGATAATTCCAATGGAAAAGTGCTACATACAGCATGAAGTAGGGGATGAAATTGTAGCATTAGTAAAGACTTGGATAAAAAAACATAATATATCCTTGTATGATGAGGAAAATGGACAAGGAATTATAAGACACATAATGGTAAGAAAAGCATTTAAGAATGGTGATGTAATGGTAGTTATTATTGCCAATTCAAATAAATTGCCATACAAAGAGGAACTTATCCAACTTCTACAAGAAAATATAGCACAGCTTAAAAGCATAGTTTTAAACACAAATAAAAATAGGACAAATGTGATTTTGGGGGATAGATGCGAAACAATTTTTGGTGAGGATACTATTGTAGATAGTATTGGAAAATTTAAGTTTAATATATCACCATTATCATTCTTTCAGGTTAATCCAGTTCAAACTGAGGTTTTATACAAAAAAGCTTTAGATTATGCAGACTTAAGGGGTCATGAAATTGTATTTGATGCTTACTGTGGAGCTGGAACCATTTCATTATTTTTATCTCAAAAGGCTAAAAGGGTGTATGGAGTTGAGATAATTAAGGAAGCCATAGAAGATGCGAAAAAAAATGCAATCCAAAATAATGTTCAAAATGTTGAATTTATTGTTGGACAATCTGAAAAGGTAATACCTGAGCTTATTGGTAAAGGAATAAGGGCAGATGTAGTAGTTGTAGATCCACCTAGAAAGGGTTGCGAAAAATCTCTATTAGAAGCAATAGCTAAGATGGCTCCAGAAAAAATAGTATATGTGTCCTGTGATCCTGGAACTTTAGCTAGGGATCTTGGAATATTGAATGGATTAAATTATAAGGTAGTTGAAGTACAGCCGGTGGACATGTTCCCGGAGACGGGGCATGTAGAGACGGTGATTCTACTACATCGGAAAGATATCTAAGAATCCTTGATTTTAGGCACTTTGAGAGGTTTTTTCAGTTTTCGGAAAGTGACCGAAAAGGGAAGAAAAAAGCAGTTTCTGATGGAGTTATATAAATTTCACTAACAAATCACTAATTGGATTAGCTTAAGTTTTCGTGTTTAGAAATAATTTATTAGTCATTTAGCAGTAAAATTTATATAACGTATCAGTAGTTCTCGATATGGTGTCCGGGAACACATAAAAATAGAGTTAACAATTTTACTGTTTTTCATTATTCAACTAAATAAAAAAAGTCGTGAGATTGTTCATTTTCAAGCTGATTGAGAATGGACGGTCTCTTTTTAGTTTCAAAAATAAATTTATAGGAAGGATGTGGTCATGGATATGGGTATAAAAAAAGAAAGATTGTTCTTCTATGCAGGAAGAGGTTCCTACCTTTATTTTTAACCATATTCACAACTCCTCTAGGTCTTGAATCAGTGAAATTCATATGGTTATTATACTGCTTAACCCATTGAAGTACAGTAGAAGCAGCATGAATTTTAAATCTTACTGCAATATTTTTATAAGAACCCTCTCTATTGAGATATGATGTTCCACCGGTCAAGTATTCTTTGACAATCATTATTCTCGTTTTAGGTAAAAATTTATATTTAAACATCAAAATACTCCTCCTATGATAACAGTTTTATTATTTAAACTGTCTACCATAAGGGGAGCATATCATTATAAGGCTTTCAGAAAATTTATTTTTTATTCATGTGTCAAAGACCAGAAATGAAAAATATAGTATTTTCGCTCGAAAAAAGTAAAAATAGCATTGACAAGATGCTTGGTGCTTGTTATAATATTCCATATAATCTCTTTATAGAAAATAAATAACTTAAAATGACTGAAACGTTAACAAATTTGTATAAAATCCAGTGTATTAACTGAGCAGATTCGATTAAATAGTCTTTCTAAGAGATGAAAATTGGAGCAATTTAATGAGATAGCGCGAAAAGAAGCGTTAAGAGAAAATTCAACACAGTTACCGCATATTAGGCAAAAATAGTATTTCACAAAGTGAGATGGGTAAGAAAATAGGACTTATTCGGCAAAGTATTTCTTCAATTGAAAGAGGAAATGTAGTACTTACACGGAATACATTTTTATCGATTTTTATGATTATTAAATTGAACGATGAACTACTTTATCAAGGTATTTGTACAAGCCTTGGTTTTGAAGAATGGATAAATTATTTGAAAAATAAGTAAATATTTTGGAGGAAGATTTGGATGGCACATGAAGTGATAGATTTAACGTGCCCTGGATGTGGGGCAAGAGTTTCGACAGGGCAAACAGAGTGTGATTGGTGCCATAAGCCTATTATTATTTCAACGTTTAATAGTGTTTATGAGATGCCAATCCCTGAAGTTAATAAGTATGCGAATGCATACAGAAAAGAACTTTCTGAAAATCCTGATAACCAAGATTTGAATACATCAATTGCTATGTGTTATTTGAAATTAAAGTTATATGATAAAGCCCTTCCTGCTTTTGAAAAGGCATTAGAGGATAACTTTGATAACTCAGAAGCCTTTTTCTACGCAGCAATATGTTTGTTAAAAGGAAAAAAAGCTTTCTTGACTCCACGAGCATCTATAGATCAGATTGAGGAGTATATAAATGCGGCTATTATGATTGAGCCTCGAGGTATATATTATTATTTTCATGCTTATGTAAAATATGATTATTTTATGAGAAAGCAATTCAAAACGGAACCCACATATGTTGAATTGTTGGATATGGCTGAACAGGTAGGTGTTTCAGAATTTGACAAGGAACAATTTTTTATCATATTAGGAGTTAAAAAACCAAATGAATTCATGTGATTTTGCCACGATTTCACTGAAGAAATATAAAAACATAAATTTAGGGAGGAATTATTAATGTTTGTTTTGATTATTATAGTTGTAATTGTTTTAGGAGTGCTTTACATGAAACAAAATGCAGAATTAAATAAGCTTTGCAAGGGAAAAACAGAGGAACAAAAAAAAGTAATTAAATATAGGCATGGTGGATTATTTTGTTTTGGAAAAATGACAGATCAAGAATATGATCAGTTAGTTCTGAGTGTAATGAATAAGTTGAATCTTAAACAGAAAGCTTTAAATAAAATAGGGCTTGATGAGGACGAATTGAGAGAAATTGAACCTGTATTTTTTCAAGGATATTCTAGAGAACATACATTTGTCGGTAAAGACGATAAACTTCGTAGTACATGGTATGAAACAGCATGGCTGTTCTTTAGTGATACACAGGTGTATATGTACTCATATCGTTGGGATATGACATCTGATAGTAAGAAGGAAGGCTCAGAAGAATATTTCTATAAGGATATCACAAACTTTTCTACATCTTCAGAGACAGTTGAAGCATTTCGTATTAACACTGGATGTTCTGGTAAGGAAAAGACAAGAGAAAAGGTTAATCGTGAGTATAGCCAGTTTGGTTTAGTAGTGCCAGGTGATAAGTTCTACTGCTCAACAAGTAACGTACAAAATGCGGATACATCTGTAAGTGCAATGAAGCAGAAGTTACGTGAAAAGAAGAATAATTAACAATTATTATTGGCGGAACAACTATACATTGTGGTGGTATAGTTGTTTCGCCTTTTTGTGTTAGGATTAGAATGATGAATAAGTATAGAAAAAGCGAACTATTATATAGACCGAAAATAGACTGGAAAAGATGTGTAGTTTATGTATCGTGTGCTGTAATTGTTTCTGCCATCATGTCATGTCTGACAGATTGGATTATGCATAAAAATTTAAACTATGAGGTGATTAACCAAAAACTGCAGTTTATTAAATATATATTTTTTACACCTGGAGATACGTTGTTTGCAAAATTATTGGTAATTTATTTGTTTATAATTAGCATAGTGTTCCTTAAAAGAATTCTGATTTTTATGGTGATTATTTATCAGTGTTATGCTCCAGATAGTATGAGGTTATCATGCCGATTTAATCCGAGTTGTTCTCAATATATGATTATGGCAATACAAAAATATGGAGCAATTAAAGGATTGATTAAAGGAATAAAGAGAATATCGAGATGTCACGTACCAAATGGAGGAGACGACTTCCCGTAAATATTTTATTAAGGAGGAATTGTATTGAATGTAGAAAGTTTGACAAATGGAGAGAAGATTGCACTTGGTGCAATAGAAATAAGTGCAATTCCGCATGTCTCAATTATTGATGAAAACGCTGCTATGTCAGATGTCGTAGAGCGGTATCAAGGAGAAATGACTGAACTGCTAAATGAGTTGTATCAGTTTTTTAAAGCGTCAGGAAAAAATGACGGATATTATAAAGATTTATCGTATGAATTACTTTGGATTACTCAATCAGTATCAAATCAGCCTTACAATGCGGATGTAAAGATATATATTGTAGTAAGAGCTATTGAAAACAACGAAAATAATGCTTTGGAACTTGTTCAGCATCAGATTGGATTGATTAAATCTACTTTGATGTTACAGAAATACAGTTTTAAAGATGTTGAATATAGTGAGTTATCGAAGAGTATTTCAAATATTGATGATTCAAGCATTAATGCAATCGTTAAAGAAGAAAGAGTGGAAAACCTGCAAAATCAAATGATTCCTCTCTGCTATTCTTATGATAGATTGCCTGAAATGACTGGTGATTTGAGTAAAGTTGCAAACGCACTGCAAATTATAGATATTATGCAGAACGAAAACTTGCCCCATTATTTAAATTTAATATTTTGATTTACGGAAGTTCAGTGGCTACTTCTAATATTTCAAGAAGAGTTTTTAGCCAGATATCTAGTGATGAAGAAGAGACAGCAGACTTAAAAATAGTTGATCAGAATTAAATGATGAGGAATTTTCTCCTGAGTTATTAGCATGTGTTAAGTGCCATTTATGGAGAAAACTAAAATATGAAACTAAAATTCCTATCACTCATACACAAGTTAATAATTCATTACAAAAAGCATAATTTATTGGAGGTAAAAACTTATGAGTTTATTTGGAAAAAATCCTAATGAAGAAGCATATGTCGGCGGTAAAAAACATTTTGCCGATGTCATTAAAAACTCTGGTCCTGGTGAACTATTGATTTGGCGCCAGCCAGAAGAAGACTTTAATACTAATTCCACACTTATTGTTATGCCTGGTGAGGAGGCAATTTTCATTAAAGGTGGAAATATTGAAGAGACATTTGAAAATGGAACGTATAAACTATCGACTAACAACTATCCATTTGTCAGCAGATTGCGTAATGTATTCTCCGGTGGAATAAGCACATTTAATTGTGTTGTATATTTCGTGAGAAAGGCTGATAGCCAAGAAATACGTTGGGGCACAGAGACGCCTATCCAGGTTAGAGATAAGGTATGGGGAATTCGAACAGATGCGAAGGTAAGAGGTGCATATAAAGTTAGAATTGTTAATCCAGGTAAGTTTTTGGAAAAGTTGATTGGTAATAATGTTCCATTTCAACTTCAAGAAGAATTAGCTAAGTATTTTGCAAGTGAGCTTCAGGGAAAGATTAAAACAGCTGTATCTAAATTTTTGAACTCTCTTGAACAGGAACTTATTGGTATTGATGCATATATGGATGAGTTATCTGAAAAAATTGAGCCTTATATAGATGAAGTTATTCAAGGTTATGGTTTGAAGTGTGTAAAGTTTTCATTAGCAGGTCTTGATATTGACACAACTAAGTATGATGCGATTGATGAATCTCAGATTGAATCTATCAGCAAAGTTAAGCTAGCTCAAGGTGATAAAGGTGTCATAGGAGTACTTGGAGGAGATTGGGGACGTCAACAGGCTGCAAATATTCTTGGAAGCTTGGCAAATAATCCAGGTGCCGGCGGAGCAGGCGCAATGGGCGCTGGAATGGGAATGGGGTTTGCTGCAGGTGGTGTGTTTAATGGTATGGCACAGCAAATGTTTGCACCTATGACTGGAAACAATCAACAGCAACAACAGCCAATTCAACAGGATCCATCTGGAAGATTCACTCAGCAGTCTGATGTAGCAGCGCAGGCTAATACGGGCGAAGACCCTGTGGAAGCTTTGTCAAAATTGAAAAAGCTCTTAGATGCAGGTCTTATTGAGCAAGTTGAATACGATGCGAAAAAGGCAGAGATTTTATCAAGAATATAGGAGGAAAATCACTCATGAATAAGAAGAAAGATGTTTTAGGAATATTATTAGATTCAGTATTTTTAATTGTATTTAATACAGTATTCTTTACACTTGGAGGAATGGAGCATTCTACTGGGGCTTGGATTTCATATGGATTCATTCACTTCTCCTATTTAATGGTACTTGCTACACTATTATTAATAAGAAAAAGTTCTGCATCATCAGTGTTTGGAATGACGATATGTGGAGTGTCATCAGTCTATTTCATAATAGAATTTGTTGTTGGTTTAATATTTATACTTATTAATCCAGAAACTATTAAGGTATCTTTATCAGTACAGATTATAATCGCAGGAATTTATTTTGTAATTCTTATTTTAAATCTTATTGCAAATGAAGCTACCGCAGATAACTTACAAAGACAAGCTGATGAGGTTACATTTATTAAGAATGCTTCATCAAGAGTAAAGGCAATGATGGATAAAGCAGATGATAAGAAGGTTAATAAAACGATTGAGCAGGCTTATGATTTAATTCATTCAAGCCCATCAAAATCGTGTGTTTCTGCTCAGGCTTTAGAAAATGATGTTATGAATAAGATAGGTGAATTGGAAAGTGCAGTTTCTTTAGGAGACAAGAATCAAATTATTAAAACTGTTGGGGAAGTTATTTCACTTATGGAAGAAAGAAACCGTAAGGTTAGATCTGCAAGATAAGGAATACATTTACCCATTGAAAAGTCGGATGAATGTTTTTCTCCGGCTTTTTTAGATGATATAAGGAGAAGGATAGATGGACGAAGATTTTGACGTTGGTTTTGATGACGGTAGTGATTTTTCAGAAGATACTCCAGAGGATAAGCACGGCGTTGAAAATCTTGAAAAAATACCTCTGGAACATTCTGAAAGAACACCATTTTCTCACTCTGTTACTATACCGAGCAACACTGCATTACCTCATTCTCTTAGAGGTGAGTGTATTTGTTACTATGTCAAACCGGAATTGCACAAAATTGGACTAATTGAAAAAGCTACAACATTCGGAAATAATGTGAGATGCTATATGGAGCGCACCATTTGCGACCTTTTACGTAGCAGAAATCGTTGTGATGAAGAAACTGTAATTAACTGCATAAAAAATTATGTTAAATCAAATGATAAAGATTTAAATCTTCTAGCCTTGTATCTGAACAATTCAAATTTAGTAAGGTGTTAAAAAATATTTAGAGGTGTTACTATGAGTTCAAAAGCAATGAGTTTGATTGATCTGAGTGATGATGTGTCATTTGAGGTGCTATCTTACAACAACACAAAAATGTGATAAAGCTTTATTCCATAGAGCATTTCTAGCTACTTCCGAGCATAGAGTTAGCAAAGAAAAGCTAGTTCATATATAACATATAATTAATCAAATAGCCGAAAGTGCCGATTTACAAGAATCATGGCTGAAATATCAAAAGAAGTTTCCGTATGCCAAGGAGATTACTGTTCTATAGAAAAAGGTATAGATGCTTGTCATTTATGTCAAGAAGAGTGTCATAAAGGGCTTTTAAATAAAGTAAAACCCTATGGATTCACTTTGTTTATTAAGAGGTATGGAATTGAAGAACTTCTTGATTGTTTAGAAAGAGATGAAAAAAATGGAGTAGTATATCATAGAAAAGGAATAAATGGAGATTATGATGATTTCGATAATGTTGAGGATCTGATATCTTTTATTAAAACTGGAATTCAATAAATAGTAATTGTGCGCCGAAATTTTATTCATTCAGATGGTTGACGTATTAATTACTGCGGAAAACAACATCACATAGTTCGTAATGGCAAGAATTATGTGGCACTGCGGGGTCAAAGGGCCAATCATGCTTTACATTATGGTTAATTATCAACTGGGGAGAGCCTGTTGTTTCTTAGTAAATAAGTATGGCAAACAACAATAAAACGGAGGATGTCAAATGAATGACAGGCAGTCGGATAGTCCCATAGTACCGCTGAGATTGGGTAATGCCAATGGAGGAAAGGGGACTACATAATAACAATCTTTCTGAGGACACATTATCTGTACTCAGGGACAGGAGAAATAATGGGAACAAAATTAGAAAGAATAACAGAAATATCAGCAAGTACAAGAAAGCCAGAATTTACTTCTCTATATCATCATATTAATTCTGAAATGCTTAAGCAGTGCCACAAAGAACTGGATGGAAATAAGGCAGTAGGCATTGATAAAGTTACGAAAGCAGAATATGAAGTAAACTTAGAGGAAAATATAACGAATCTAGTAAAAAGACTAAGGGATAAATCATACAAGCCCTTACCATCATTAAGAGTATTTATACCGAAGGGTAATGGTAAAACGCGCCCGTTAGGAATTGCATCCTATGAAGATAAGATAGTACAACTTGCTGTGAAGAAAATACTTGAGGCAATTTATGAACCAAGATTTCAAAACAATATGTATGGGTTCAGACCAAAACGTAGTTGTCATGATGCTATAAAGGAAGTTTATAACAGAATGTATAATGGAAAGATTAACTATATTGTTGATGCAGATATTAAAGGATTCTTTGGTGGGCCGGGCTAAGCCGGGCAATTTCAGTTGGTGAAATTCCAACTTAGGAAAGAGGTACAGCCGCCTCACCTAAAATCGAGTCTTGGGTTTATGAAGGTAACGACATAGACTAAGCGTAGACAGAGCGAATCTAGGCCGTAACGCAAGTGAAGCCAATTACTTCTTATAATGGTATTAAACAAATGAATGTATTGGAATGGCTGACAAAAAAGTGATTGGTGTAATAATTTTGTATCAAATTTGTTGCTAACATTATTCAAGATGAAATTATCTAAATAACAAGTCAATTGTAGAGAAAACAATATATTTTTCCGCTTTGTGATCTTGAAGTTGTAGATAAGAAGTGCGAAAATTATTTGCCTATAAGTGATTATATAATTTCTAAACCATGACAATAAGATGTCAAGGCTGTGGTGCTATATATAACGCATAAAAGATTATGCGTTGGAAATAATTAATCATTAAAACTCTAGTTCAATAATGATATTATGTTAATATAATATCATTATTCCAGGTACAGACATGCATAACGAAAATATCAATGAAAAAGAGGAAATTAATTTTAAGGGAGAGCTGATTTGTGATTAGGGTAATAATTGTAGATGATGAGTTACCAGCATTGAAAATGGCTGAAAGTGTGTTGAGAGAATTTGATGATGTACTAATATGTGGTACTTTTTCAGATCAAGACGAGCTATTGGAATGTTTGCCAACAATAGAGATAGATTTGGTATTATTGGATATAAAAATGCCTGGTATGCACGGCCTGGAATTGGCAGGACGCATTAATGAGATTAGAGCTGATATATCCATTGTATTTGTAACTGCATATGATAGTTATGCTATTGATGCATTTGAGACAGAAGCACTTGATTACATCATGAAACCAATTACGGAAGAACGAATGAAAAAAACCTTAGATAGATATATAAAGAGATGTGGAGAGCAAAATAAGAATGAGAAGTCAAGACGCATATTTGTGCGTTCCTTTGGTCGTTTTTCTGTGGAATCAGAACTTGGAGAAAAGATGAAATTCAGGACAGTTAAGACTGAGGAACTTTTATCATTTTTAATTCACCACCAAGGGAATCCAGTTTCCAAGGAGAGAATAATGGAAGAGCTATGGTATGACCGAGATACAGATAAGGCACAGTCAATTCTATATACAACACTGTATCAATTAAGAAAGGACTTAGAGAATTTTGGTTTAAGTAATGTTATTGAGAATAGTCGTAAGGAAGGTGGAACTTGCCGTTTAATGTGGTCTCCAGACTATTGGGATTACCGCGAATATGTGGAAATGTATAAACAATATAAAGATGGAAGTTTAAGTGTGGAAAATGTAAAACGTGCTGTAGAGATTCATCAAAATGGATACTTAACAGATAATGGCTATAGATGGGCAATGGAGAGACAAACAGAATTGGAATTAACTTGTGTTGACCTGCTGGAGAATATTATTGATAAGGAAGTTCAGAAACAGAAATTTGAGTTCGCTTTGCCATATCTAAAAAAGTTGGAAGAGATATTCCCGTTTAATGAAATTATTCACGGAAAGATTATTGCCATATACCTGCTTACAAACAACAGAGAAGCTGCAGATTTGCATTATCGAAAGATTAAAGAGATACTTGAAGAGGAAGTTGGAATATCAATGAAAATTAATATAGATACATTAATTTCAAATCCTTATTCAGCATTTAAAAGATTTTAGCTACGTATTGAGAAGAGAATATAATTTAAATGGGAGGATATCATTGATGGATACAATCCATATGCAGGGTTATGAAAAGATAGAAACATTATATGAAAGTCGTGGAACAATTGTTTGTCGGGCACGAAATCAGCAAGGTGAAATTTGTATTTTGAAAACAATAAAAGATAATTATCCATCAGAAGAACAATTGGCACAACTGGAATATGAATATAATATTTTAAAACAGTTAGATGGTCAAGGAATCCTTGGGGTACGCCAGTTAATTAAACATTATAAAGGACATATTATCGTTATGGACGATATCGAGGGTATGTCGATTTTAGACGTCCCAGTGTTTAAAAGTATACGAAATGGGGATAAGCAATTCACCACAGACAAGTTAATATTAATATTAAAGATATTCATTGAAATGTCAAAAGTTTTAGAAAAGTTTCATAACAAAAACTTAATACATAAAGAAATTAATCCTAGAATATTCATGATTAAGCCAGATTTTAGTCAGGTAAGCATACTGGATTTTGGATTATCAAAAAAAATGAGTAATTCCAGAAAAGAAATTCATAATACTGAGGGTATTGAAGTATTGTTACCTTATATTTCTCCTGAACAGACGGGAAGAACAGGAAAAATTATAGATTATCGTACTGATTTCTATTCTCTTGGTGTATCAATGTATGAATTAATAACAGGGCAAAGACCATTTATTACAAATAATACGATGGAGATGATCCATTGTCATATTGCTAAAACACCTATTGTACCTCATATTGTAAATCCATATATGCCCAAGTCGGTTTCGGCAATTATAATGAAACTAATGGCAAAAGAAGCAGATCAGCGTTATCAGAGTACTACAGGTATTGTACAGGACATTAGGAAATGCTTAGAGTCATTGAGCGCATCGGGTGTTGTGGAAGATTTTGAAGTTGGTATAAATGATATATCCAGCAAATTTCAAATTCCACAAAAGCTTTATGGCAGGGATAGAGAGAGGGAGACACTTAAGCAGATGTATGAGCAGGCAGCCCAAGGTGGTTCACATATGTTATTGGTAGGTGGATATGCTGGTGTGGGAAAAACCTCCATCATTCAAGAAATTTATCGTCCAGTTGCTGAACTAGGTGGTTTTTTTGCAAGAGGTAAAGCAGAAAAGCTTCAAATAAATACACCATACTTTGTTTTCACGCAGGTTGCTAAAGAATTGATTCGAATGCTTTTACAGGAACCAAATTTCATGTTGAATCAGTGGAAAGGACGTTTGCTAAAAGCACTGAACAATAACGGACAGTTGATTTTGGATTTGGTTCCAGAACTTGTGTCAATTATTGGAGTGCAGCCTAAGGTGGAAGAACTTGAACCAACGGAAAATTGTAACCGTTTTTTAAATACCTTTGGAAGCTTTTTTAAAATTTTTGCAGGTCAAAAACATCCACTAACGGTGTTTATGGATGATTTGCAATGGTGCGATCAGTCTTCTGTGGAATTTATTAAGTATCTGCTATGTCGTAATGATATGGAAAGCTTTATAGTGGTTGGCTGCTACAGGGATAATGAAGTTAAGGAAGAATATCCGTTGTATCATTCCTTTAATGAACTTCGAAAATCGGATAAGGCTGCAACGATTATTGTAAAGCCTCTAGAGGAGAACAGTGTTGCCAATATCCTTATGGACACGGTACATTGCAATGAAGTAAAGGCTCAGTCTCTAGCTAAGATAATTCACAAAAAAACTCAGGGGAATCCATTCTTTGTAAGGAGGTTGATCCTTCATCTATATAATAGTGGTTTCATTAGGTATAGTGAGGAAATGCATCAGTGGCAATGGGATGATAATGAAATACAAAACATAGCAGTTAGCGATAATATTGTTGATTTTATGATTAATCAAATTTTAAAGTTACCGCCAAAGACACAGAATTTGCTTAAAGTGGCAGCTTTAGTGGGTTCCACATTTAATTTTGAGATATTATCTGCTGCTCTGAATATTGATGTTTTAGAGGTGGCAGCTGGGCTTAAGGAAGCAGTTGATAGTAAAATTATCATAACAGAAAGTGATTATTATGATATAGCCTCAATGATGATGATTGAGGGTGTTAATATAACTTTTCGCTTTACCCATGATCGCGTGCAGCAAGCATGTGCTGCGTTAATTCAAGAGGAGACTCAAAAGCAGCAGCTGCATTTGAAAATCGGTAAGAGCATAAAGCAGAATATACCAGCGAATATGTTAAAGGATCAGGCTATGAGCATAGTGTGCCATTTAAATGAAGGGCTTGATGAGATTAAGAGTTTAGAGGAACGTTTTGATACATCTAGGCTTAATCTATGGGCTTGTCAGAAGGCAAAAGCAGCTTCTTCATTTAAGCTATCACTGCAATATATTTCAAATGGTATAAGAGTGCTGCCAGATGATGCTTGGAACCAAGATTATGAGCTTACTTTTGAGATTACTAAGATCTATGCTGAATGTGCATATCTAAATAATGAATATTCTTTAGCTGAGAAGCAGATAGAGATTTTGATGGAACACGCTAAAACATCAATAGATCAGGCAGAAATACGTCTGATGCAAAGTATCATCTATAGATTTTTAGGGCAATTTGATAAGGTTACAGAATATGGAGTTCTTGGTTTGCATCTTTTAGGAGTTCGTGTTCCAGCTGTTCCAGGCTGGCATTCTGTAATTAAAGAGCTGATAGTTGTTAAAGCTAGATTATGGGGAAAAAGTACAGAAACACTTTTGAATTCTGCGCCAATGGAGAATGATAGGATAAAGTTAATAATACGAATTATGGGTGAGTTAACTAGTATTGCTTATCCTGCAGGGAATGTTAAACTGTTTTTTTTATCAATCTTAAAGGATTTGAACCTGACACTAAGCTATGGAAATAGTCGTGAAGCGGCTTCAATTTATTCTGCATATGCAATTTTGCTCTCGGCATTAGGTGACCTAAAGGGTTCTTTTAAAATTAATAAATTAGCACTTAAGCTGGTTGAATCTGAAGAACGTGCCCAATGGCGTGCAAGTATATTTTTTGCTTATGGATTTATAGGGCATGCATGGAGTGAGTCATTTCAGGATGTAGATCAGTGGTTCAAAAAAACCATGGAAGAGGCAATAAGGTATGGAGATCATTATCAAATTGCTTTAGCTGGTACCTTCATGTATGCTTTTAAAGCGGATATGAATTTGAGATTACTGATAGAAAAAGCTATGGAACAAATTCCGCTGATTATGCAGACAAATAACAAATTTGGATTTTATTCATCCTTTTTATTCATTAATAGATATCTCAATTATGCTGGTCTTACCGATGAAAAGTTTACCTTGAATGTATCACATGAATCATATCAAGGAAATGGTAATGTTGGAGTTGTAAGCAGTGAGGAAGAATGTCTGGAGAACCTGCGAGAAATTAACTCTTTATCTGTAATAGGGGTGTACTACAAGGAAAAGATGTACATTCATTATATATATGACGATTATGCAGGGGCAATGAAATATTTAAAAGAATCAGATAAATATATAAAGTATCATGCAGGTACTCCATATATAGTAGAGTGCAGGATATGTAACTTCTTAGTTTTAGCAGCAAATATATCAGAGATGGGAAAGAAAGAGGCTGGTAAGGCGTATGGAAGATTAAGGAGAGAATATAAGCATGTAAAAGTATGGGCAAAGTATAATGAAGCAAATTTTAAGCATTTGCAATATATGTTAGAGGGTGAGTTTGCACGTATTGACGGTAAAATATACAAGGCAGCTGAATTCTATGAATTAGCTATACAAACTGCTAGAAGGAATGGATTTATTCGAGATGAAGCTCTAGCTAATGAGCTTACAGCCAAAATGTTTTTAGCTGCGGGTATGAATAAACAAGCTGCATTTCATATGATGGAAGCATTTAAGGGATATAAGGTATGGGGGGCAGACGCTAAGACAAGGCATATGGAAGAGAAATATGGACATTTGCTTAACATTTCAGAAAATGGTGGAAAGGCATTGAAAGATGATGGAATGGTTGGGTTAGAAGATATAGACTTGATGTCCATAATGAGTGCCTATCGTGCTGTATCTAAAGAGGTGCAGCTTACGGACCTACTTAGGCAGATTATGAAAATAGTAGTGGAAAACTCCGGAGCACAGAAAGCATATATACTTTTGAAGTATGAACATGGATGGAATATAGAAGCCCAGTGGGTACAAGGAGAAGATGAAGTTAAAGTATTGCACTCTGTGCCTTTGGAAGAAGCACAGGGGATATTGCCTGCTTCTGTTATAAATTTTTGTATACGCACTGGAGAGCATGTGGTGCTAGGTGATGCTGCAAGACAAGGAGATTTTTACAAAGATGCCTATATTCAGAGAAATCAAACTAAATCTTTGTTATGTATGCCAATTACAAATCAAGGGGTTCTGATTGGGATTTTATATATTGAAAATAATTTATCAGCTGATGTTTTTACCAATGAACACGTTCAGGTGCTACAATTACTGACGGCACAATTTTCAATTTCAATTAAAAATGTTCAATTATTTTCTAACTTGCTTGCCACTACTGAGGAATTACATCGTTCTACAGAAGAGTCACTGCGTTCTGAGATTGCTTTTCTGCAGGCTCAGATTAAGCCGCATTTTCTTTATAATGCACTAAATACCATATCAGCTTTTTCCTTGGATGAACCTAAGATGACAAGAGAGTTATTAGCAAAACTTAGTGAATATCTCCGGGGCAGCTTTGATTTTAAAAACAGGGATAAACTTGTAACTTTGCGCAAAGAAATGGATTTGGTGGAAGCGTATCTGTTTATTGAGAAAGCACGATTTGGAAAGAGGCTGCAGATTGTTTACGATATTGATGACAATATAGATTGTATGCTGCCGCCCCTTGTTATTCAGCCATTGGTGGAAAATTCGGTACAGCATGGGCTGGCATATCAAAAGCATGGCGGAACGGTAAAAATTTCTGCTAAAAGAGAAGATAATTTTGTTATCATAACTGTTGAGGATGATGGTGTAGGGATTCCGGAATCTCTTTATGGAAAGCTGCTTTCTGATGAGGAAAGTAAGAGTGTTGCTTTGAAAAATATAAATCAGAGGCTTATTCGGATGTATGGTCATGGACTGGAGATAGGAGGAAGAGCAGGGGGAGGAACCAAAATGACTGTACGTATTCCAATTGAAAACAAGGATACATCTTCACAACCTGCTATTTTACCAGAGACCGCATATTTATATAATAACCATCAGTTTGTTTTTTATTATGAAAAATATGATTTATAAAAAAATTTTTTTACGTATATTAAAAAAATTTTTTTAAAGGGCTGATAAATTCGACAAAAATGCTGAATTTATCAGCCTTTTGTGTTCTTTTTGATATTTTTCGTCATTAATATTTGTTCAAATTCGGTTCAGATTCGACAATTATAATATATATATATGGGGTGAAGAGTATTAATATTGTTAATATGAATTCATCTAAACAATACAAAATTTAATTGATTGGAAGGTGAAATAATGAAAAGTTTTTTTAGAAAAGGAATATCAATTTTAGTTATGCTATTCATGGCCATTTCTCAGTTTGCAATGTATCCGCAAGTGGTACATGCTGCTACCTACACATGGCAATCTTTGAATGGTTCTCAAAGTTTTTCAGACCCTTTGGGCGTGGCAAAGGATAGTCAAGGAAATATGTATGTAACAGATGAGGGAAATGGGAACATTGAGGAATTACAAAAAAGTAGCGGTACATGGGTGAATATACCTGGACCACAAGGTCTAACGGATCCAGGTAGTATTGCAGTGGATAGTTCAGGTAATTTGTATGTTGCTGGGGCTGATAGTAATGCTAAAATATGGGAACTCCCGGTAGGAGGGTCATGGACAGATATAACAAATGGTGCAACCATTTGGAATATAGATGGGATTGCCGTAGATAACTCAGGTAATGTGTATCTAACTACTGAGCAACCTCCGGATTATATTCTTAAATTGCCAAAGGGTAGCAGTACATGGGTGTCTATTGAAGGAACAAATGATTTTACAAGACCTTATGGAATTTGTACAGACAGCATAGGCAATGTATACGTTGCAGATAGGACTAGTAACAAAGTTGGAAAATTATCAAATGGAAGTAGTACATGGGTTGATATAGGAACCAGTACAGATGGCATTGACTCACCAACTGGAGTTGCAGTTGATAGCCAAAACAATTTGTATGTATGTAACAGTGCGAATGGTAGTATTATAGAGTTTAATGGAAGCAATTGGACAACAATAAACAACAACGCCCCTTTAGCTAGCGCGTATGGAGTTGTGCTAGATAGTAATAATGACATATATGCAACTGCAGAAGGTAATCCAGGATTGTATAAATGGGCACAAGTAGCAGCACCAGCAGTAACAGCAGTAAGCCCATCAAGCGGAAGTACTGCAGGAGGAGATACAGTAACAATAACAGGAACAGGCTTTATAGGAGCAACAGCAGTAAACTTTGGAAGCACAGCAGCAACAAGCTATACTGTAGTTTCAGATACAGAGATAACTGCAATATCACCAGCTGGTTCAGCAGGAAATGTGGACATTACTGTTACTACAGCAGGAGGGACAAGTACTACAGGTTCAGTAGATCAGTTTACTTATAATACAGGAACATCTGCAGCTGCACCAACAGTAACAGCAGTAAGCCCTTCAAGTGGAACAACATTAGGAGGAACAACAGTAACAATAACAGGAACAGGCTTTACAGGAGCAACAGCAGTACAATTTGGCAGCACAGCAGCAACTAATTATACTGTAGATTCTGATACACAGATAACGGCTACAGTTCCAGCAGGAACAGCAGGTGCTGTAGATATAACTGTTATAACCCCAAATGGGACAAGCTCAACAAGCACAGTGGATCAATATACTTATAATGCACAATCAACAACAGGCTCAGGTATTTGCTTTACCGGAGACAGTCCACAAATAGATTCATCTGCACAAGCATCTCTCCATGGAGTAAGCCCAGTAACTATTACGGATGGTGCTTCAGGAAATGTTCTACAAGTTGATGATAGCGATCAAAACTTGGAATTAGATAACGCTGCAGATTATGGGATAACAACACCAAGTGGTATGCAGGGAAATTTCTTTTTATTACACGATACAGATTCATGGATTAAATTTTCAGTACAAGGTGGAAAAACATTTGATTTTAATGGTATTCAGTTACAGGATGGTGGTGGGGGTGGAACATATGGTTTTGCGCCAAATGGTGATACCTCTAAAATAGCTTCATTTACCTTAGCTTCAAATGAGAGTAGGAATATTGATTTAAGCTCGAATTCGGACTTTAAAAATGTAAATTCGGTTACTTTATTGTCAGACGGAGGTTTGAGTTGTCGTTTTGATAATATTTCAATGAACATATATTCTACACAAACAGCTGCACCGACAGTAACAGCAGTAAGTCCATCAAGTGGAACTACTGCAGGAGGAACAACAGTAGCAATAACAGGAACAGGCTTTACAGGAGCAACAGCAGTACAATTTGGCAGCACAGCAGCAACTAATTATACTGTAGATTCTGATACACAGATAACGGCTACAGTTCCAGCAGGAACAGTAGGAAATGTGGACATAACTGTTACTGCGGCAGGAGGGACAAGTACAACAAGTTCTGCAGATCAGTATACTTATAGTACACCTTCATCAGGATCGGGTATTTGCTTTACAGCAGATAGTCCACAAATAAATACAAGTATAGCACCAACAAGTAGTTATGGAGCACAAACAGTAACTATTGATGATAGTTCAGGAAATGTTTTGCAGGTGGATGCTGATTATCCGTCATTGACATTTGATAATTCTACACAAACAGGAATGTCTGGGAATCACGTTAAAGCAGATTGTGATGGTGGTATTAGCAGTCTTAAATTTTCAGTACAAGGTGGAAAAACATTTGATTTTAAGAGCATACAATTAATGGATTTATATGGGAGTAACAATGGAGTATATGAGTTTCTGCCAAATGGTGATGCCACCAAAATGGCAACTTTCACCTTTAATAATAGTGAATCTAAAAATATTGATTTAAGCTCAAATGCTGACTTTCAGAATGTAAATTACGTTACTTTAAAATACCAAAATAATAATGGTTGGTTCTCTTGCAATTTTGATAATGTTGTCCTTAATATAGATTCTGTAGCAGCTGCACCAACAGTAGCAGCAATAAGCCCATCAAGCGGAAGTACTGCAGGAGGAGATACAGTAACAATAACAGGAACAGGATTTACAGGAGCAACAGCAGTAAATTTTGGAGGTACAGCAGCAACTAATTATACTGTAGTTTCAGATACAGAAATAACTGCAACAGCACCAGCTGGCACAGGAACTGTTGATACAACTGTTACAACAGCAAATGGGACAAGTAGCACGATTTCAGCAGACAAGTATACTTATACTGCTACCGTAACCTATGATGGAAACACAAACACAGGAGGAACTGCACCAACAGACAGTGCATCCTATGCTCAAAATGACACTGTAACCTTACTTGGCAACACTGGTAATCTTTCAAAATCAGGCTACAGCTTTGCAGGTTGGAATACAAAAGGTGACGGAACAGGAACAAACTATGCAGTAGGAAATACCTTCAGCATGGGAACAGCAAATGTAACGCTATATGCAAAATGGACAGCTAATACATCATCAGGAGGCGGTGGCAGTTCATCTTCTGGAGGAGGCTATATCCCACCTTCAACACCAACAACAGTAACAGGTGAGGTTGTAGATGATAAAGGAGACTCTGTAAAAGGAATCCCTGCACAAGTAACTACAGATACAAATGGTACTAAAACAGTAGAAGTAAAATCACAGGATGCAATTTTGTTTAAACAAGCAGATGGTACAAGCAGTACATTAAGTGATTTATCAAAATTAAGCTTCTCAACACCAGATACAACTGGTGGTGGAACTAATGCTCCAAGTGTGACTTTAAAATCAGATGGAACTATTCAGGTTAACAATTTAGCTAATGGATGTGAAACTAATTTTAATGTAACTTTAGATTTAGGAAATGGACAAACTATCATTATAGGGAAAATGGATGTTAAAGTATCTCAAGCTGGAGATGTAAGTTTAACAAGTACATTAATTGACCCATATGGAGTAATCACTGATGCTTCAACAGGACAGGCAATAGCAGGAGCAGATGTAACTTTATATTATGCAGATACTGCTAGAAATAAAGCAGCAGGAAAAACGCCAAACACAATGGTACAACTTCCAAGTATAGATGGATTTGAACCAAATAACAACAATGATCCGCAAATTAGTGATGCTACAGGTGCATATGGATGGATGGTATTCCCAAATGCAGATTATTATATAGTTGCAACTAAGGATGGATATGAAAAATATACAAGTCCAACAATTTCTGTAGAGCAGGAAATTGTAAAATGGGATTTCCAAATGACACCTGTAAATGAGAGTCCAGTTTCAGTTTCATATATTGAACACGTACAGCATAAAGGCTGGATGGATTGGGTGAGCGATGGACAGCAAGCTGGAACAACTGGTCAAAGCCTTAGAGGTGAGGCATTAAAAATAAATCTTGTAAATGCACCTGAAGGAGCTCATATAGAATATCAAGTGCATGTAGAGAATAAAGGTTGGATGGATTGGGTAAGTGATGGACAACAAGCTGGAACAACTGGTCAATATTTAAGATTAGAAGCTATAAAAATTACATTAGAAAATATGCCAGGATATTCAGTTGAATATCAAGTACACGTACAAGATAAAGGCTGGATGGATTGGGTAAGCGATGGACAACAAGCCGGAACAACTGGTCAACACCTAAGATTAGAAGCTATAAGAATTAAAATAGTTAAGAACTCATCTTCCGACTAGATAAAAATACCTTGTTATGAATTACTTTTCACAGTAAATTCATAACAAGGTATTTTATAAATTTATCTTGATATCAAGTTCCCTTTGGAATTATAGAGGATAAAAGGTATGAAAATGGGCATGTGGATTCGGCTATAAAATACTGGTATGAGAATAGTACTCAAAATGATGATGTAGATCAGAATTTAGTAAGAGAATTCCTGCTTGAATGTAGAAAAGAATATAAGCAAACCGGCAATGGACGGATAGCAAAAATGTATTCAGAAGTTAGAAAATTTATTAATGCTTCTAACTATTGCTTATCCGCTAATAGTATTATGAGTTTAGTTGGGAAATACTGCAATGTATCTGATAGCATTGTGAAAATCCGAGAATGGTATGAAAATGCCAACTTGTTGAGCAAAGATAATTATGTATGTCCAGTTTATGGAAAACTATTGGATAATGATATTTTGAAACAGTTCAGATGCACAGATATGTGCATGTATTATCGAGATAAAGAATCACTATCACCTATAGATAGCGAGTTTAAATATAAAAAATTGAAACGTGGAATTTATACGTATACGTTGCTACCAGGAGTATCAGAACTAAAAATTTACGATCAACTTTCAGAACTATATGGCAATGATAAAGTACTTCTGTATCCAGAGATAGATAAATTTGATATATCGGTTACTTTTGACACAGGAACGATTTATGTTGATGTTAAAGATTTTGCATCTCCATATGACTTAGTGGAAACACTGACAAAAAATCAGTCATTTATCAAAATGGAAAGTGTAAGTGATGAAGACTATATCTATTTGGTAATTCCAGAGCATAGAAACCGGAAGTTAGGGAATGGGCTGTCGGTATATATAACTGCTTGCCTTTGCCTATGATTGGTTTTAAAATTATCAAACCTCAAGTACGAGACTGACGTTATCAGAGAGGAATTATTATACCAAAAGATAATCATGAAAATTCGTTTGGAGAACTTATAATAACACTAATAAGGAGAGCTGGAATTAAGGTTTTTTCTGAATGATAAATTTTTGGGTAAAAATGGGACAAAAAAATGACGGTTTTTTTAGGAAGGCTGATGAGATTATCTCTTTGTCATAAACTGTCTAACTGTTTGACTTGTTTTCTATCACTGGCAGTAGTAGAATAGTGATAGAAGTGATAGAAACTGATATAAAGGGTGATATTATGAGAATGTATGAAAGTGAAACCATTGAATTAAAGGAAATATATACGCCTGATTTGAAAAAGGAAGTTGTGGCATTTGCAAATACCAATGGTGGTACTATATATATTGGCGTTCAGGATAATGGAGAAATAACGGGTCTTGATAATGTGGATTCTGTAATGCAACAAATATCAAATGCTCTAAGAGATAGCATTCGACCTGATGTTTCTATGTTTACGAATATTGAGCAAGTTCAAAAAGATAATAAGAATATTATTAAGCTAACGGTACATCAAGGAACTAAAAAACCTTATTATCTATCGGACAAAGGGCTAAAGCCATCAGGTGTCTATGTGAGAAGTGGAACGACCGCTGCACCTGCATCTGAGGATGCAATTCGCATGATGATAAAAATGACGGATGGCGATTCATTTGAAAATAATCGTTCCCTCATTCAAGAATTGACATTTACGAGCTTAAATAAAGAAATGGCGTTGCGACAACTGGAATTTTCGAACGTTCAGATGAAGAACTTAGGGATTCTTTCTCAAGACGATATCTATACAAACATGGGATTACTGGTTTCAGATCAGTGTAAGCATTCTATTAAATTTGCTGTTTTTCAGGGCACTGACAAATTGGTATTTAAAGATCGAAAGGAACTTACTGGCTCTTTATTTGATCAGCTTACAGATGCATTTAAAACCATAGATTTTTATAATAGCACAAAGGCTACCTTTCATGATTTGCTACGCACAGATGAAAGAGATTATCCAGAAGATGCTGTACGCGAGGCATTACTCAATGCTGTTGCCCACAGAGAGTATGCCTTTAGCGGAAGTACAATTATAAACCTCTATTCAGACCGCTTAGAGATTATTTCACTAGGGGGATTAGTCTCAGGAATGTCCCTGGAAGCTGCAATGATGGGTGCATCTCAAACGAGAAATGAAAAGCTTGCTAGCCTGTTTTATAGAATGAAACTGATTGAAGCATATGGCACTGGCATTAGTAAGATTATCAGTTGTTATAAAGGGCTACCTGTTCAACCAAAGTTCGAAAATGTAGAAGGTGCATTTCGGGTTATTCTACCTAACACACATGCGCAGTCGTTAAGCAAAGAGGAAGAAAAGTATTTACCAGTACTCCGATTGTTTGAAAAACAAAATGAAATCACCCGCAGTGATGTTGAAGAAGCTCTTGGGGTGGGAACGACCCATGCAGTTAATACGATTAAAGAGATGCTGGAGAAAGGGCTTATTAAAAAAGTTGGTAGCGGTAGACTGACAAGGTATGTGGTGAAGTAAATGATAATTATTTAATCTTATGGAGGTAGCATGAAAATTCTAATAAGCGGGTACCGATATTGCAAATAGTGATGCACTATGTGTAGTATAGATTAGCAATGGTAGGAAGAAACTCATAAAATGGAGAAGAGTGCAGAGCTTTATTAAGAAAAATACTCTTCCGCCAAGGAATCAGTGGGTATCGTACAAAGGCTTCTTACAAACTCACAGATTCATCCTCGTGGTATTAAAGTTATGCTTGAGGGTGGAATTGTAGGAAGAGTTAAAGAAATAAAATAGTGTTTAGGTATAATAAAGGGCATTCGAT
>Ga0255360_1000072_pt1 | contig 30345 bp, 26 predicted proteins | sample GFST50metaG_FD_186004 | JGI IMG/M metagenome (GOLD analysis project Ga0255360, IMG submission 186004) | Peat soil microbial communities from Stordalen Mire, Sweden - G.F.S.T50 | ecosystem: Environmental > Terrestrial > Soil > Wetlands > Peat | place: Sweden: Norrbotten County, Stordalen Mire... | reverse complement strand
GCACTCTAACCATCTGAGCCACCAGGCCATATTATGGTGGGCATTACAGGGCTCGAACCTGTGACCCTCTGCTTGTAAGGCAGATGCTCTCCCAGCTGAGCTAAACGCCCATAATATGGTGACCCCTACGGGACTTGAACCCATGTTACCACCGTGAAAGGGTGGTGTCTTAACCACTTGACCAAGGGGCCTTATTTAATTTTTTTCTTGTGGTCTCTCGACCTGACAATAAATATTGTACAAAAAAAAGCTCCCCGTGTCAACAATAATTTTAAATAAAAATATTTTTTTTATAAATAAAGTGATTTTCGTGGCTTAATAAGTAAATTATATCTATTTATGTAACTTATATTTACTTATTTATACATTTTATCCATTACAAGGAGAGCCGTGTCTTCAATTGCTCTTTTCGTAATATCAACAGTTACACAATTTAATCTTCTCATAACTCTATCGGCATATTCTATTTCCTCAAAAACCCTTTCAGCGTTTGCATACTCTATTTCAACACTCATTCTTCTATATTTATCCAGTCTATGCTTTCTTATTTCTATTAGTTGCATTGGATCTATTGTTAATCCTATTATTCTCCTCCTGTTTATTTTTTTCAATTCCTCCGGCAATGGTATTTCCGGTAAAAGAGGTACATTTATTGCTTTTATACCTTTATTAGCTAGGTACATGCATAAAGGCGTTTTAGACGTTCTAGACAATCCTATTAATACCACGTCTGCATTTATTATGCCTCTATTATCTTTGCTGTCATCATACTCAATGGCAAATTCCATAGCCTCTATTCTTTTATAGTAGTCTGAATCCATGTTCCATATTGCGCCCGGCTTATAAACAGGAGTTTTGCCTAATATTTTAGACGCCATATCAATACATGGTCCTAATACATTATTAATTAAAATATTTTTCTCTTCACAACACTCAGTCAACTTTTTTCTAACTTCTACAAGTACTATAGTAGAAATAACCATGCTATTTTCTGGCTCTTCTATACTATAAATAAACTTTTGTGCATCTTCTTCATCCTTTATATAACTTACCCGTTTCACTTCAACTTCTTCTGTATTAAATTGACTAGCAGTAGCCTTTGCTACTTGCCCAGCAGTTTCCCCTATAGAATCTGAGACAGCATAAATCGTAAACATTTTTCATTCACCCCAAAATTTAAAATTTGAGAGTTAGGCATATTAAAAAAATAATATACACAACTCTTTATTGCTATGATATCATTATTTTGAGAACATTCCAACAAATATATACCACACCATTTTTAGAGTAGAATATATCTATATATATTAAGATTATACGAGGAAGTGATAGTATTTTGAAACATGATATTATTGTTATAGGCGGAGGTGCTTCTGGAATTATTGCGGCTCTTACAGCAAAGGATTTAGGTAAAGACGTAGCAATTTTAGAAAGCAATGATAGAATAGGCAAAAAGATTTTAACTACTGGCAATGGTAGATGCAATATAAGTAATAAATGTTTAGATTATTCTAGATATCATAGCACAAACAACAGTTTTTTTCATTTTACCCTTAATGCTTTTGGCTACAAAGAAACGGAGATGCTCTTCAATGCTCTTGGTTTGCCTTTAATTGAACTTGATGATGGCAAAGTGTATCCAATGTCTCTTCAAGCTTCATCCGTATTAGACATCCTTAGAAGTGCAGTTTCTGAAAGAGATATTGCTGTGTACTTAAATAATAAAGTAAAAAAAATTGAACGTAGCAATAATCTATTTAAATTGACAACTTTCAATGATGAAATCTATGAATGTAGTGAAATAATATTAGCTACAGGTGGCAAATCTGCACCCAAATCAGGTTCAGATGGTTCCGGCTTTTTACTTGCAAAATCTTTTGGTCACAAAATTATAGATCCTGTGCCTGCATTAGTTCAATTAAAGCTTGATTATAAGAATCTTAAAGCTCTATCAGGCATTAAATTTGATGGTTATGCAAATATAAAAGTAAATGATGAATCTATTCGTAAAGAGTTTGGTGAAATTTTATTTACGGATTATGGTATATCGGGCCCACCAATACTTCAGCTTAGCCGTATTACTGCTGCTAATTTACCACTTGGAAAAAGAGTTTCTATAGTTATAGACATGATGCCTAAATTTTCTGCTAAAAAGCTTAAAGAATTTTTAGAAAACCATTGGGGTACATTTAACTATAGAAGTATCTTGGATTCCCTTGTAGGAATTATAAACAAAAAACTTATTCCTATACTTTTAAAAGAAGCGGAAATATTTGATATACATAAACCTTGTTATGAGCTTGATTGGCACGAAAAAGAAAAGGTATTAAAACTATTAAAGGAATGGGAATTTAAAGTATCTGGTACAAACTCCTTTGCTAATTCACAAGTTACTGCTGGAGGCGTTGATACCTCTGAAATAAATAGCGAAACCCTTGAATCAAAATTAATTAAACATCTATATTTTTGTGGAGAAATCCTGGATGTTGATGGCGATTGTGGAGGTTTTAATCTCCAATGGGCTTGGAGTTCTGGTTACCTTTCTGGCAAAAGTGCTGGAAACAGTATGGAATAAATTTATTTATTCCATACTGTTTTCATTAATGTAAGTTTTTCATTATTTGAATTTACAATACTACTTATTATTATGTATTGTAAATCTTCCTCATGAACCTGGCACAAAACCCGTACATCCTCACCATAAGAGGTTTCCTTTTCATAATTTATCTTAAGCTCTTTTAGTGTGCAATTTTCTAATATTTCATGAGGTACTGTTTCAAGTGCCCAAGATATGTATCTTACATTATTAACATGCTTATTTGTATCTATATCTGCATATCTAACTGAAAATTCCTTTTCTAAACTACTGTTCTCAGGGGCTGATAGTTTTTCAAATTCAAGTTGTCCATTATCTTCTGGTCCCATTCCAAATTGTCTACACATGTGCTCATTTATCTTAGTAGGTCTTCTCTTATCTACATTTATTAAAAACCAAAGGGAATTAGCTGAAACAATGACTTCACCCTCTGAGCTCAATACTTCGTACTGCCTATATGCATAAAACTTTCTAATCGAATAGGGCTTTGTTCTCACGTTAAGCTTGTCTGTTACTCTTGCGTACTTATTAAACTTTACATCCCACTTATAAATTACCCATGCAATTTTGTTCTCCAAAAGATAATCCATTCCTATATTTAATGATTCTGCATGTGACGCTGCTGAGTCCTCAAGATAATTCATTATACTAGCAACAAATATTCTTCCATTTCTATCAACTTCATAATGGTGTACGTCATATTCCTGTTCAAAAACCGATTTGTACATATTTTCCTCTCCCTCTAAAAAAATTTATATTTACTCCATATATTTCTTTTAGTAAATATATTATACTAATTATATAATATATTTACTAAATTCCAAAATGAACATTTTCCTAAATTTGTTAATATGTTTTCGAAAGAGGTAACGTTATGAAAAAATTTATCTTAGTAATTGGAACTCTTGCTCTAGTATCATCTGCTTTATATTGCTTATATACTTACTTCTATTCACACAAAAGCATCCTGTTAAAATAAGGCGTCTTCAAAAAAGTAAAAAGCACTGACATAAAAATCAGTGCTTTTTATGGAATCTTAGAAAAAATAATGATTTTCAGATTCCTAACCTATTTATTTAATGCAGCTACTAAATCATCTAAGTTTATTCCATGAACCATTGCAGCCTGTTCTATAGTTTCTCCTTGAGAAGATGGGCATCCTATGCATCCCATGCCAAATCCCATAAGTACTTCTGCTGATTCTGGATATGTTCTAACAACTTCACCTATAGTCATGTCCTTAGTAATCTTCATAAACAACATACCTCTTTTCTTTATATTATATCATCACATTTTTACTGTGATATAAGTATTATACCTTTATATTTCACTAACTACAATAGTTTGATCTCTTCTTGGTCCAACTCCAACTATAGAAATTTTTGTACCAGTAAGTTCTTCTATTCTCTTAAGATAAATCTTAGCATTTTCTGGTAGTTCATCGTAACTTCTTGCGTTTTCTACGCTACTATCCCAACCAGCAAACTCTTCATATATTGGTTTGCAAAGAGCCAAATCTTCAAGAGAAGCAGGTACGTATCCTATAGTCTTCCCATTCAAATCATATCCTATACATACTTTAATTTTATCCATTCCTGCTAAAGTGTCTATTTTAGTTACTGCAAAACTCGTAATGCCTGATACTCTTGCAGCAGACTTTAGTATTACAACATCTAACCATCCACATCTTCTAGCTCTTCCTGTTGTAACTCCATATTCATGTCCAACGGTTCTTATATGTTCTCCCATTTCATCTAAAAGTTCAGTTGGAAACGGTCCTTTTCCCACTCTAGTTGTATAAGCCTTAGCAATTCCCACAACACTATTTATCATAGTTGGTCCTATACCCGCACCGATGCAAACTCCACCAGCAATTGTATTAGAAGACGTAACAAAAGGATAAGTACCGTAGTCAATATCAAGAAGATTTCCTTGAGCTCCTTCAAAAAGCACATTTTTACCATTTTTAATTTCATCATATACCCTTACTGAAATATCTGTAACAAATTCCTTCATTTTTTCAGCATATCCTAGGTATTCTTCGTAAATAGCATCAAACTCAAGAGTGTCTAAGCCGTAAATTTTTGATAAAATTTCGTTTCTGTATTCTATATTTTCCTTAAGCTTTTCTTTAAATACTTCCTTATGCATAAGATCACAGACTCTTATACCACTTCTTTCAGCTTTATCTGTATAACAAGGGCCGATACCTTTTCCAGTTGTCCCTATGTCATTTTTCCCTCTTGCCTTCTCTTTAGCTGCATCTAATGCTCTGTGATATGGCATTATAAGATGTGCTCTATCACTAATTATAAAGTTTTCTTTTGAAACCTTAACGCCAAGTCCTTCAAGATATTCAAGCTCTTCAAACATAGCCTTTGGGTCTAATACAACACCATTACCTATAACATTTAGCTTACTTTCATATAGTATTCCTGAAGGTATTAAATGAAGCTTATACTGTTTATCTCCAACTTCTACTGTATGGCCTGCATTGTTTCCACCTTGAAATCTAACAACAACATCAGCATTTTCCGCAAGGTAATCCGTCATTTTACCTTTACCTTCATCTCCCCATTGAGCTCCTAAAACAACAAATGATGACATATTTATTCCTCACTTTCAATTTGAAATTAGGCATATTCAAAACTATCCCATGATTTTTTGAGAATACCTAAACCTATTTTAATTTTTACTTATTATATCTCTTGCTACAATTACACCAGTTACTGACGCCTGCATAAGACCTCTAGTAATTCCAGCTCCGTCTCCTATTGTATATAAATTTGTAATTTGCGTTTCAAATTTATCATTTGTTTCAAACTTACTTGAATAAAATTTAACCTCTACTCCATACAAAAGAGTATTTTTACTGTATAATCCTGGTGCAATTTTATCAAAGGCTTTTATTGCTTCCACTATTGATGTTAAATGTCTTTGAGGAAGCACAAAACTCAAATCTCCTGGCACTGCATTCTTTAAAGTTGGTATCGTTGTAGATTTTTGAAGTCTAGATACACTTGTTCTTCTGCCATTAAGCAAATCTCCAAGCCTTTGAACCATAATACCTCCACCAGTTAACATGTTGCCAAGCTTTGCAATATACTGACCATAATCAATAGGTTGATTAAATGGTTCTGTAAAAGTAGTGGATACAAGCATTGCAAAATTAGTATTGTTTGTTCTTAAATTCTTCTCTGAATAGCTATGACCATTTACAACAGCCATACCTTCGTCATAGTGTTCTTCTGAAACAACACCTCCAGGGTTCATACAAAAAGTTCTTACCTTATTGTCAAAGGTATCTGAATAATAAACAAGTTTTGCTTCATACAAATCTTTTGTTAAATGATCCATTATTGAATTTGGAACTTCAACTCTAACACCTATATCTACTGCATTATTTGTAGTCTTTATGTTTAATTGCTTTGCTTCTTTAGTAAGCCACTCTGCTCCACCTCTTCCAGGTGCAACAACTACATTCTCAGCCCTTACTTCTTTTTCTTCAGATTTATTCTTTAAGATTACTCCACAGGCTTTCCCATTTTCCACTATAATATTAGTAACTTCTGTTAGTTCTTCGAACTCAGTATTAGTATTTTCTATAAGATGCAAATACATGCCTTTTAGAACTTCATATGCAAGTTCTGTTCCCAAATGTCTTACTGGACATTGAACAAGGCGAATATTATGCTTACTAGCCTCATATTTTATATCTTCAACTTTTTCACTATTTAAACCATATACAGTCTTATTTGCTCCAAATTTTATATATATGTCATCACAGTAGTTTATTAACTCTTGTGAATGTTCTTCTGAATAATATTCTAAAAGTCTACCTCCAACTTCTGGGCTTAACGAAAGCTTTCCATCTGAAAACGCTCCTGCTCCAGACCATCCAAAGGTTATTGCACAAGGTTTGCAGTGTACGCATTTTCCTGTTTTTCTAGCGGGACATACTCTTTTTTCAATGCCTCTACCTCTATCAACTATTAAGACATTTAATTCTGGTTTCAATTTTGATATTTCAAGTGCAGTAAAAATGCCTGCTGGTCCTGCTCCTACTATAATAACATCATAATTATTTTTCATTTCATATCCCTCCCTTTAACATATTAGCAGAGCAATGTTAACTAGTCAATAAAATAAGCGAATATTAACACGCTATCAAGTTTTATAGTTCGTATATTGAAATTTATTGAAATACAAATCTGTACTTAATATACTAAATATTATATAATATAATAATGCTAAAATTTATAATATAGATTGAATTTTAGGAACGAAAAAAAATTATATTTTACTATGTAATTGTGAATACTTAATAGTAACACTATCGGAGGTGATTATCTTGAATATACCCAACATTCTTACATTGGTGAGATTGCTACTTATTCCTTTATTTATAATATGTTTTTTCTCTCATAATCCAGGCAGCTTACAAATTTCTGTGGCTATTTTTTTTGCAGCCGGTCTTACGGATGTATTAGATGGATATATCGCAAGAAAATATAATCTTATTACTAAATTTGGAACCGCCATCGATCCTTTAGCTGATAAATTAATGCTCTTATCTGTACTCTTTTGTTTAGCTTTTAAATTATATATACCTTTGTGGGTATTTTTAATAATAGCGTTAAAAGAACTATCAATGATTGTATTTGGCATCTTCCTATACAACAAAAATGTAGTAATACCTGCAAATATATTTGGTAAAATTGCTTCACTGCTTTTTTATATCGCTATTTTATTTGATATTTATAAGCCTTTTGTTGGCAAAATACTAATTTATATTGCTGTTTTAAGTGCTGTTATAGCCTTTGTAAATTATATAAATGTATACATAACTAAAAAAGCTTAAAAAGAGTGTGTCCCCAAATTGTAGACCTTGGGGACACACCCTTTTTTAAGCATATGGCTTAACCAAAATATCTTTCTAATAAACCTTTGAAAGCTTTACCGTGACGAGCTTCATCTTTACACATTTCATGAACTGTATCATGAATAGCATCATAGTTAAGTTTCTTAGCTAAAGTAGCTAATTCCTTTTTACCTTGGCAAGCACCATATTCAGCTTCTACTCTAAGTTCAAGATTTTTCTTAGTGCTATCTGTTACAACTTCTCCAAGCAGTTCTGCAAATTTTGCTGCATGCTCTGCCTCTTCAAAAGCAATTCTCTTATATGCTTCAGCAATTTCTGGGAATCCATCTCTATCAGCTTGACGGCTCATAGCTAGGTACATTCCTACTTCTGTACACTCACCAGTGAAGTTTGCTCTTAATCCTTCTATTACTTTTTCATCAACGCCTTGAGCAACACCAATCTTGTGTTCATCTGCCCAAGCTGCTTTATCCTCAGTTTTTTCTACAAATTTATCTTTTCCAGCTTTACATACAGGACATTGCTCTGGTGCTTCTTCTCCCTCATACACATATCCACAAACACTACATACAAATTTTTTCATAATAACATTCCTCCTAAAATAAATAAATATTTTTTATATATAATTTTTAATTTTATTTTTCTTCCGTTTACATTTATTATTATATAATAATAATTATTATTAATCAATAGTTTTTTTTAAATTATTTTTGAAACTATTTTAATTATACATTTTCAGAAATTTTATAATATTTTTAATATTTATTCCAACCATTAACTCTTTTGTCGAAGAAGCGATGGTCGTACCTCTATTATTTAGTAACTTTTATAAGTTTTTTATAATTTTTTTATATTTTTATCAAAATAGTATTGACTTATTATGTAACGAATGGTATTATTCAATTAGTTAATAAGTCGAATTTTGTAATTGTGGAGGGTTTAATATGAAATCAACAGGTGTTGTAAGGAAAGTAGACGAATTAGGAAGAATTGTAATTCCTATAGAATTAAGAAGAACTTTGGATATAGCTGAAAAGGATGCATTAGAAATTTATGTTGATGGTGAACACATCATACTAAAGAAGTATCAACCAGCTTGTATTTTCTGCGGAGACGCAAGAGATGTAGTAAACTACAAAGGAAAAAATATTTGTAAAAGTTGTTTAGCAGAATTAAAGAACGACTAATTTTCAAATAAAAAAGCCTAAATAGACAATCCCAATATGTGGATAATCTATTTAGGCTTTTTTATTTTTTTCATATTCCTAATGTAGTTTTATAAATTTTCTCCTCTTTCTTCAATTACTTTCTTATACCAATATCCAGATAATTTTATCTTCCTATTGAAATTATTTTTGTGATCTATATAAATAAATCCATATTGCTTTTTGTACCCATTTAGCCAACTCAATAAATCAATTGCAGACCATGCATAGTAACCTTTGATATTTATATTCTCAGCAATAGCTTTTTTTACTGCTTTTAGATGTTGTTCTATAAACTTTATTCTTGGTACATCTACTATCTCTCCATCAATAATAGAATCCTCATCTCCTAACCCATTTTCTGTTATATATATCTTTATATCTCCATAGTCAGCTTTAAGCGTTCTTAAACCGTCTACAAAAGCATCTGGTGCAATCTCCCACCCCCACTTTGTATAAAGCTTATCCTCCATTTTAACAGTTCTATATACACCATCAAAAGATGCATTTCCTGGTGCTCCTGTGGAAGCCTCCCTTGTCTTTTCTTTCGCAATAGTTATATCATTTTTCATAACTCTTTGTGGTTGATAGTAATTTAATCCAATAAAATCATTACTGGCTGCTGATTCTTTAATTGTATTTAATTCATCTTCTGTCCAATCCGGAGTCCAACCTTTTTCATTTAGCTGTTTAACAACATACTCAGGATACTCTCCCTTCAATACGGGATCATAATACCAAGCAATATCATATTGATTGGCATGATAAGCTGCTTGTTCATTTTCCGCCTTATCATCTACACTAAAGGCTGGTGAAAACACATGAGTAATTCCTATTTCACCAAATTGCCTTAGTGCTTTATATTCTTGCACTGCCTTAGCATGAGCGGTAAAAACATTATGAGTTGCCTTAAAATATTTCTTCATATCATTTTCAATTCCTGGTGGATGAGCTCCCAATAGGTATCCGTGACCTGCAAAAACAATGGTCTCATTAAAAGTAATCCAATGCTTCACTCTATCTCCAAAAGCTTCGTAACAAACCTTGGCGTATTTGACAAAAGCATTAACAGTTCTTTTACTTGTCCAACCTCCATCCTCTTCTAAAGTTTGTGGTAAATCCCAATGGTACAAGGTTGCAAAAGGAACAATCCCATATTTTAAGCATTCATCTATTACCTTATTATAAAAAGCAATACCTTTTTCATTAACTTCTCCATCTCCATCCGGAATTATTCTTGTCCATGAAACAGAAAATCTGTAGGATTCTAGACCTATTTCTGCCATAAGTTTAATGTCTTCTTTATACCTATGATAATGATCTACTGAAACATCCCCATTGGTCCCTTCAAACGTTTTACCTGGAATCTTTGAAAATACATCCCAGTTAGATATTCCTTTTCCATCTTCATTCCATCCACCTTCTACTTGATAAGATGCAGAAGCAGCACCAAATAGAAAATCTTTTGCAAATTTCATAGTACACCCCCTATAGCCTAGTCTTTTTACTAATTACAATATATTATTATATTCATTACAATCTATGTAGCAATATTTGTGCCAAATCACTAATATTGCCTGTTTTTTATAATATTAGCATATTAAAATCAGTAGTGTTTTACTAATTGAACTAAGTGTTTCACTTTAAAACGCTCAGTGTTTTAAAGTGAAACACAAAACTCTGTATGGTATAGGAAAATGAAGGGAAATTAAAATAAGGCATATTAAAAAATAGACTAGCATACTGACTAGCTATTTTTTGAATATGCCCAAAGCCTAGAGGAGCTTTCCTTGTCTAGGCTTTATAATTGTTTTATTTTGTTAAATTACTAAGTAGATTGTTTTCTAACGGAGTTCCTATTCCTGTAACAAGATCGTAACCTGTTTTTGCAGAATAACCACCATTGTTTCCAGAAGTAATGTCTCTAAAGTTAGTTGCATACTGAGTTTTTGCTAAAGAGTATAGTTGATTCTGAACATTGGATAATGGAGTACTCCTATTCTGATCAGCTAATGCTATAAAAGCCGCCCAGCAAGGTGTTGCTAAACTTGTCCCACCAACAGTATACCAACTTGAATTATAGTCAACATCTACTCCTGTATTTGGATCTGCAACAAAAGATACATCTGGAATTGCTCTATGATTATTAGAAGATATGTTTAGAGTCTTTTGATAGCTTGGCTCCGTTTCATATCTACTTATTCCTCCTCCAGAATCCGACCAACCTGTTTCACTTGTTTTTAAATTTCCTTGTGAGTCTAAAGGCAAGGTTGTACCACCAACTGCTAATACAGATGGAGATGCTGCTGGCCATTGAGTACCTGCACCATTATCTCCAGAAGCTGCAATATATACCGTGCCGCTATGCTGGAAATGGGAATCCAAAGCTGTTTCACCAGAAAATTCCGAATTCCCCCAACTCATTGAAACAACCTGAACCCCCAAATTTGATGCATAATCTACAGCACTTAAAAGATCTGTAGTTGATGTGGATTTCGCAACGATTAAATCAATAGTGGCTTTTGGAGCCAATGCATGAGCCCATTCAACGTCTAGTGAAGTTTCCTCAGCCCAACCTTCATCACTAGTTTTAGGCGTACCTTGAGGATAGTAAATTTGTAAATTCGCACTGCTTAAATTATACTTACTGTCAAAACTATTTAGGTCTTTTTGAATAGTGCTGCTTCCATAAGCGTCAATAATAGCTATTTTTTCATTTTGTCCTGTTTGCGTTAATTTATCAATACCGTACGCATGTTCTAATTGAGACGGCTGATATACTAATGACTGAACATCTCGATTTCTTTGTCTAAACCTTCCAAAAGTTTGCATAGTAGTACCAATAGTACTGGTACTTGGTGCTTGTCCAGTAAAAATCAATGCGGAACACAGTACTGTAGCCGCAATTATTGAATATACGCTTTTTTTCATTAAACTCCCTCCTTATTATCATATACTTCTATTATACGTTCTATTTCTAATTAACTAAAGATTTTTTGTGTCGAAACTTGTAACCGTTATGTTAATTTTAAAATATTAAGTCGTATACATGCTTAAAAAAATAACTGATCCATAGGTCAGTCTATTTTTTTAAGTATGACATATTATTAAAATCCGTGGAAACACTATATTATATTGATTAAGTTTTTTGTTAACACTTTGTTTACAAAGTTGACAAGTAACTATAATAAAGGAAATATACAATAAGTAGATGCAATAATTACAAATTTCAATAATTCAGAATTTATTGAGCAAAAAATTATTTAACATAAGGAGGAATTTTCTATGAAAAATTCAAAATCATTAAAAAAGGTAGCCATGTTGTTAATTGCAGCTAGTTTATCTACTTTTTTATTAATGGGTTGTCAAAGCAGTAGTAGTAATAGTACTACTGGAACATCAAGCAACAATACTAGTTCAAACCGACCAAATATGTCTCAGATGAAACAAAATTATGAGACACAACTTAAGGCTCTTGTAGCTAAGGGAACAATCAACCAAACTCAATCAGATAAAATTTTAGCTACATTAACTCAGGGAAGACAAGGACATAAACCTGGCGGTAGTGGAAACTACTCTCATAATGGTGGCAATGGCGGTAATGGCGCTCAAGGAGGCACCGGTCAAAACAGACAAAATTATAATCCTTTAAATAAATTAGTTCAGGATAAAACAATTACTCAAGATCAAGCAAATACTGTATGGCAGCAATTAAGAGGAAGTTTTAAAGGTGGCAATAACGGCGGAAGTAATAGTAACCAACAGTAGTTTAAATGTGAAAAACAATAGCTGTAGTAAAATAAACTTTTACTACAGCTATTGTTTTTCATATACCTTATACAGTCACTTCTTCTTTATGAGTTGATTTTCTTCTACCTTTACTATTTTTAACTTCATCATTCTTATCATAAACATACCTATACATTTTTTTGTTAGGTTTCACTTTATTTAAAACTACGCCTAAAACATTAGCCTTAACAAGTCGAAGAAGTTCTAGTGCCTTTTTTACTTCTGGAACTTCTGCTTGTCCAGAAGAAATTACTAAGATTACGCCTTGAACCATTGTAGCTAAAGCTTGCGCATCTGATGCAGACATTACAGGGGGCGTATCAAGAATAACATGATCAAATTTCACTCTCACTTCTTCTAGAAACAACTTCATTTTATTTGAGGAAACCAGCTCTGAAGGATTTGGTGGTATTGTTCCAGCAGTTAAAATATAGGTGTTATCGTTATATTTTTGAACTACTTCTTCAAATTCCTTTTGGCCTGCTAACATATTAGATAGCCCCATACCATTAGATATTTTGAATTTTTTATGTATTGATGGTCTTCTGAGATCACAATCTATTAATAAAACTTTTTGGTCTGCTTCTCCAATTGCTAAAGTTAAGTTTGTACACACGGTAGATTTTCCCTCATTTGGTGCAGAACTAGTTACCAATACTGCACTATCCTTGTTGTCCAAATTTGAAAATTGCAAATTAATTCTTAAGGTTTTAAATTCCTCAAATTTAGATGATTTTAATTTTGACTGCTCTTTTTTCATGCCCGCTCTCCTTTACTATTCATTATCAACTGTTATGACTCCTAATACTGGAACGTCCAAAAATCTTTTAATATCTTCTTCAGTCTCTATTACATTGTTATAATACTCCAGCACAAATGCTATACCAATACCTATCATTAATCCAAATAAAAATCCTATTGAAATATTAAGTGCTCTTTTAGGCTCTACAGGAAATTTAGGCAATTTGCCTTTATCCACTATTCTTATATCCCCAGCTGGAAAAACTTCATTTGAAACTTCTATAAAAGAATTTGTAACTTCAGTAGCCATCTTAAATGCATCCTCAGCACTTGTACCTCTAGCTGTAATTGTAAGAATCTGTGTCCCTTCTATAGGAGCTATTGTGATACTTCCACTGATTTCACTTGCAGATATAGTATTGTTTAGTTTATTTGCGGCCCTCTCGTATACTTCATCTGTTTGACCAATATCTGCATAAGTTTTAACAAGATTTTGATACATCATTACATCATTTAATTGTACGGTTTGCTTGGAAGTATCCGCTTTGTTTCCAACAATAACAGAAGTTTGTGCAACATATGTAGTTGGTATTACAAAGTAACTAAGCATTGTAGCTAAAAGAACTGATACTAACACACATAGAATAACAATTGCCTTTCTTTTAGCAATTACATGAAAAAATTCATGTAAACTTATTTCATTATCTCGAATCATATTTTTTCCTCCTAATACAAATAAAAATAAAAACTACCACATTTAATAAAATGGGTTTTAAAATGGTCTATATGTAATATTTTGTATTTTACAACGTTGATTATACACCATCTTTCATAAGTTTTCAATAGTTGCTTTGAGCATTTTACACATTTCACCTTATAACTAACATTTTTATTTCATCTTTCTACTTTTATTGCTTTAAAAGACAATCATAAAATAGAAGTGTTCCATAGATTTATAACCTTCTTGTATTACATCATGATATTTTATATTTTTTCAGTAATTTACATTTCATTTTGTAAAATCTACACATTATCATATTTATAATTTTATCTTTAACCATAAATAAAATTCCAAAATATGAAATACATGATAAAATAATAGATACCAAAATTATTAAAAAATTATTTGCAAATACTTTTGTAGTTAACGTAATAATTAATATTAAAAATAAACTAGCACTAAGATATTTTACATTTTGCTTGTTTATAATTTTACCTTTAATATAACTATATGAATATAATGCCATATTTAAAGTTACACACATTTCAGTAATGCTTGTAGCTATAGACGTTCCATTTTGTTTAAAATGTGGAATAAGAATTAGATTTAAAATTAAATTTATTATTGACCCAAAAATAGCTGCTCTAAATGCTAATTTTTCTTTCCCTAAAGGCATAAGAATTTGAATATTTATAAAATATCCAAAGGCAATAGCTAAAATAATTGGTACTGTTAACCGAAGGCATGAAATTGTGGGAATAAATTCTTTTCCTCCAAAAATCAAAGTTATTTCAGGAGCTAACATATATACTCCTAGACTCATTGGTATTCCTAAAAATAATATTACTTGTATTGATTTTAATATTAAGCTATCAAACTCTTTCTTCATGTTATTTTTAATATAATATGATAACCTAGGCAATAAAACAGAACTTAATGCCGTTATTATTGCAAGACTCATTTTATTTATTTTTATTGCTGCAGCGTAATAACCAACACTTGCATTTCCTGCAATTATTCCTGTCATAATGCTATCAAGATTTACATAAATGCTTATAGCAAATTGCGTTGAAAATAAAATAATAATTGATTTTATGTGTCTTTTTAAGTTTAATTTTATAAAATTAAACTTTACATATTTTTTGCAATTTATCATATTTACAATATTTGATCCGCTTGCTGCTATAACAGTTATTGCTGCGTAAAGAACATAATTATTCTTTGAATGTACAAGGGTAAACAACATAATAATAGATACTATTTTAAATATTATGCTTCTTATTGTAATAAATTTATAATCTTCAATTCCTGAATAAAACCAGTCTATATTAAACATATTTAGTAAAATCAAAGTTCCAGTTATTATGTATAGTAATCTTTCTTTATCAAAAGCTTTAAATGAAAGTATAGATATGTAATAAAACACAACACATATAATGGTTGATATAAAATTAATTGCAAATATTTCACAAAAGACCTTTGACATCTCTTCTCTATTGTCCCTAAATCTTGCTATTTCTCTAATTCCGTATGCAGGAATACCTAAACTTGCAAATAAAACAAAGTAGCTTGCAACCGAATTAACAAAATTAACTTTCCCTATTCCATCTGCTCCAAGAACCCTTGAAACATATGGAAATGTTATTATTGGAAATAACAAATTTAATATGGTTAAGGTTACATTAAAAATATAATTTTTAAATATAGATTTCTGTTTCACATAATTCTCCTTCTAACTTTCTTATTTCATTAGCACTTAATCTAATTCTTCTTCAACTATTTAGCTTGTTTCTATTAACATATTTTTTATATAAATATATCTTAATTACAATTTTAATTGCCTCTATTTTTTTAAAATAAGCATTATGTATAAATATTTGAAATTTATTTATTCTATTTATGTTTCCAATCATATTATTGGCAAATAGGATATTTTCTTCTTTATTATTATTTGTTTTTAAAAATCCCCATACTGAATTAGTAATTCGTTTTGAATAATAATATTCATATTCTTTTTCAAAAACATTACAATTGCATTCTAATTTTTTACCAATCATACAAATGGCTTTTATATAGTCTTGCATATTTCCAATTGTATGAGTACTTGTTGTAGAATCATCTCTTAAAAGATAATTATATAGTTCATTATTAATGAATCCTACTCTTTTAGCATTAATAATCAAAGATAATACTGTTGGAATATCTTCATATTTCATCCCTTTAGGATATCGAATATTATTCATTTCAAATAATTTCTTTTTAAAAAATTTATTCCATGAAAAGCCTTCAATTTTATTTGTAACTAAAAATCTTTTTATACATTCTATATTGTCAATTATTTCATTATCATTTAAAACTATATTCTCATACCTTACCCTATCTCCATTTATGTTAACAATTTTATAATTACATATCACTATGTCTAAATCTTCTTCCAAACTTTTGTTATACATAGATATTAGCATATTTGGCTCAATGTAATCATCACTATCAATAAATGCTATATACTCACCTTTACATATATCTAAAGCCATATTCCTAGCTACCCCTTGTCCCTCGTTTTGTTTATTAATACTTATTATATTGTCATATTTAGATTCATAATTTTTAAGAATATCTAAGCTTTTATCAGTAGATCCATCATTGACTACAATTAATTCAAATTCTTTAAATGGTTGATTTAATATACTATCTAAACATTTTTTTATGTAGTTTTCTACATTATACACTGGAACTATTAAACTTATTTTTATATCCATATAATCCTCCAATCCATACTATATTAGTAAATAAATTTTTTTAACATTGTAAAAAGCTTCTGATATAATTGTAATTTCGTATTAACTATAATTATATCAGAAATTTCTATATATGTAATTAACTACATCTTCTTACAGGCATACCTTTCCAAATTCCCGCCTAGTATCTCTTTCTACCACAACTGAAATTGCGAAAAATCTTTTAGTTCAAAATATTATTTAATGTAATAAGAAATTTAAGTTAACATCATAAAGGAATTTAGGTTAACATACCTATCATTGACTTTTTAATCTCATAATTGTATTATTAATTATGATTTTTCATTTATTTCCACAATTAATAATGAAAGGATATGGTTAATGTGAAAATTATAAAAAAGAATTTATTTATAGTAATTATTGCTCTGCTAATAGTTTTTGCTGCTAGCACTATAATAGGTATAGATAAAATTGAAAATCCATCACCAAATATTAAGCCAAAATATGATGTAGTAATATATGGCGGTACCTCCGCAGGTATTATTGCTGCCTGTCAAATAAGAAAAATGGGCAAAACCGTTTTGGTTATAGAACCTACAAACAGAATTGGTGGTATGACTACAAATGGTTTAGGTCTAACTGATCTTATACATCCATCAACAATTGGTGGACTAGCTCTTCAATTTTATAAAGATATAGGTAAAGAATACGGGAAAAAAACTCCTGTTTGGAATTTCGAACCTCACATAGCATTAAATGTATTTGAAGCTATGATACAAAAATATTCTATACCTGTTGTTTATAATGAAAAGCTAAAATTAAAAGATGGTGTTGTAAAATCCGGTAGAAAAATTGTTTCAATTACTATGGTGTCTGGAAAAGTATATACTGCAAAAGAATTTATGGATGCAACTTATGAAGGGGATTTAATGGCTGAAGCAGGCGTTTCTTATACAACAGGGCGAGAGCCAAACAGCGAATATGGTGAAACGTTAAATGGTGTAGAAAGTGCTCACGCACTAAGCCATCAGTTTCCAAAAGGTGTGGACCCCTACATAATTAAAGGTGATCCCAAAAGTGGATTGCTACCTGGTATACAATCAACTCCAATACCTAAGGACGGAAGCGGTGATAACAAAATACAGTCTTATTGCTATCGTTTGTGTCTTACATACAATCCTCAAGATAGAATTGCAATCCAAAAACCAACAGATTACAATCCTTTAAATTACGAACTTTTATTTAGATCAATAGAAAAAGGTCAGAAATTATTTGGTATACTAAGTCATTTACCCAATAAAAAAATAGATTTAAATAACTGCGGTGCAGTCTCTACAGACGATATTGGAGCTAACTATAACTACATTAATAGCGATTACGCAACTCGTGCTAAAATATTACAAAAATACAAATCATATGACCAAGGTTTATTATGGACACTTCAAAATGATCCTCGTGTTCCTAAAAATATTCGTGATTCTTTTTCTGTATATGGTTTACCAAAAGATGAATTCACTGATAATGACAATTGGCCTGAAGAACTATATGTACGTGAAGGCAGACGAATGGTAAGTGATTTTGTTATGACACAGCAATATGATGAAAGTGAAAAAATAGTTACTGATCCTATTGCTCTGGGCTCATATAATATGGATTCTCACAATGTACAACGATATGTATCACATGGGACTGTAAAAAATGAAGGTGACCTTGAAATTCCTATAAAAAAGCCATATGGAATTAGCTATAGCTCAATAGTGCCAAAAACAAGCGAATGTACTAACCTTTTAGTTCCTGTTTGTTTATCAGCCTCACATATTGCCTATGGTTCAATACGAATGGAGGCAAATTTAATGGTTATTGGTCAATCAGCTGGTACCGCTGCTGTGTATGCAATTGAAGATAATGTAAGTGTTCAAAACGTGAACTATAAAAAATTACATGACACATTGATAAATGATGGACAAGTTTTAAATTAATATGCCTTAAATAAAAGAAGTGTTGTAACTCCAGTAATTCTAGAGAACAACACTTCTTTAATTTAATACATATTTTACACTTTGGCTTAAATCCATATTATATTTATTATTTGAAATATTTTGTTCATACTTTTTCCCTGTAAATTCAACTATTTTAATTTTGTTTCTAAAAAAATTAATACTTATATTATGATTTTCACCAGTTGTCCACAAAGCATATACCGTACTATTACCTTTTTTAAACATAAGTACATAATCATTTTGTGAACCTACATTTATCCTCTTGATATACTTAAAGCCTTCAAGGGTAGCCGTCATATTCTTGATTGCATAATATGCTGGCTTAGGTTGCAAATTGTTATATACCGTTCCATAATTTTGTTCTGAATTATATTTATCATTCCCATCATTTTTCCAATCATACCAAATGCTTAAATTCACACCACACATGATATTGGTTAGGTACTGCCTAATGCAGTACTGTGCCTGTTTAGTTTCATTCATATCATTATACGATGTGGCGTATCCCCACTCGCCAGAAAATATTTTAATATTTTTACTATGTGGATATTTATCTATTAAATTTAACAATTTTCTATAATCACTTATCACCGATTCTGGATTTTTCGCTCTATATGGATGAACACTAACAGCATCTATATATTTAAATAGTCCTTTTTTCCCTAAGTAATTTAAATAAGAATAATCAAAACCTGATAATGCTGGTGCAACAATGAATGCATTTTTATCTTGTGATCTCATCTTATTTATAGTTGCAAGGGCTAATTTATAATAATTGTTTACGTTTGGCTTCGGACTCCAAAATCCATTAGGCTCATTCCATATTTCCCACATTATTTGCTTTCCGTTATAATGCTTCACAGCTTCTTTTGCAAAATTGGAAAAGGCTTCTCTACCAATATCAGTATAAGGTGATAAACCATTATCATATAAATTATTACCATAATCTAATATGAATAAAATCTTTATATTATTTTTAGTCATACTCTTTACTAATTTATCATATTTCGAAAAATCAAATACACCTTTCTTTTTCTCAACAATACCCCATGTTAAATCCATTCTTACAACGGTGAATCCTGCATCATGAATTTTATTAACCTCTTTAATATCTGGTTCAATAAAATGTATATTTACTCCTGTTTCAAACTGAGATTTATCATTTGAATTATTCGAATTGGTTTTATTATATATGAAATATTTAAATATAATAAAACCAATCAACGTTACAACAATTACCTTTATGATCCGAATTGCTTTTTTACCCATTAATTTTCCCCTTTAAAATATATAATATGAAAAGCACTATATAAGTTTATTAATTTTATGTTTCTTATATACTGCTAAAGTACATCCTATCAATGCCCAATATATTATATAAAATGATTTTCCAAAATACGAAGAATTTATTAAAGAAGCAAATGTTAAGTCATACAAGCTAAATAAACATAACCCAGTTGCCAAATAACTATATTTAAATATTTTTTTTGTTTTACGTACTATGTTTAATGCAATTACAATTATGCCGGTATATATAGCAAAAAGAAATACGCCCGATTCAGAAAAAAATGATACCAATGCGCTATCAGTAATATATACGTTAGTAGCTGAATATACAGACCCCGCTCTTTGTGTAGCTATTCCTGTTCCGAACCAGAAATTACTTCCAATTACTTTTAAACCTTCTTGTAAAAATGAAATATGTCCACTTGTTGATCCTTGAACTGATGCATTATTAGATTGAAACAAACCACTGTAAATAAATGAACTTTGAATTTTAGATTGAATCACATTGGAATTTAATAATCCAATAGTTACAATTAATATAAATGTGGTAATTATAATTTTTTTTATACTCATTTTTTTATGATAGTTATTTATGATAGAAAGTATTCCTATAATTCCAACACCAATTATTGCAATTCGAGAAAAGGTTGCAAAGACGGCTGCCATCGTTATTAAACAATATAATAAATTTTTAAATTTGCCATTAATTAAAAATTTATTTAAACAAATAGAAAAAAACAACAACATTATATTCCCATATATTATTGTATTTCCCAATAGCCCAGTCGCACGAATTATATCTGTCCCATAATAACCATACAATCCGTCACTTTTAGTTGTTAATAACCACGTAGGTAGATGACTTCTAAAAACAAATTGAAATATACCAAATAAGGCAAATATTATTCCTAATTTAATAATATAATTAACAATTTTTTCAATACTTTTGTCTAAACTAATAAATTTATATATAAATATACAAATAAACATATACATTACCTGTTCTCTAAAAGATAAGAGTTTATTATAAAAGCTTTCAGGTGAGAAAAGTGTATATAATAAAAAAAGTATAAAAAATGTCAAATAAAATATTATAAACTTATCAATGTATATTTTTTTTATTTTAATGGTATGAATTATTGTTATGAATAACATAGCAAAGCTTATAGAATCTATTGCTACAGTGGCAATATTTAAATTAGTATTAAACGGAATATTAATAAATCCGCTAAAAAATACTATTGTGATAAAAATTAAAATAAGTTTGTAATTAAACATGTATTTATTTGATTTTTCCATAATTGTTAATATCTCCCTAAAACAAATATTATTCTCTAAAATAATTTTTTTTTTTTCTTATTTATACGTACTACAAAACTAATAGTTTAATTTTTTAACCAAAAATCTATTTTTCAATGATATAAATTTAATAACAAATTTTTTATTAAAACTTAAAAATAATACTATTGAACATATCATTAATGCAATCTCTACATACTTATTATTAAAATAATATAATATTACAAAAATACTAGTTAACAACGATAATATAGCTAAATTTTTTTTGTCCAAATCTATTTTGAAATATTTCCTAGTTTCGTATATTCTTGCTGCCCACATTATTAAAAATGCTAACATTGTTGATAATGAAGCTGCCTGTATGCCTAATTTTGGTACCATGAGAAAATTAAAAACAATATTAAATATGGCGCCTAATACTGATGTAGTGAAAGCTCCTTTTGTCTTTTTTGAACTTTGATATCCCACTCCATAAAAACTTGAAAAAGCAGAAAATAACGCGCCAAGATATAAAAACGGCACATATGTCCAAGCAACTCCAAAACTTTTTTTAACCATAAACATCATAATTACTTTTGTAAATGCAATTAATACTATGCAGGCAGTAAATCCAAATATCATATATGTGTTAAACATCTTTGTATAAAACTTGTCCCTATCTTTAGATCCATATTCTGTTATAGCGCTCTCCTGCCAAGCCAAACTAAAAATAGAACTAAACATAACAAACATTGATGGGAATTTGTTAGCTATTGCATATATACCATTTGCATTCAGACCCATATAATATTTTAAAATAAATCTATCTGATACATTCATAACCCACCAACTGATTAAGTTTGCAATTAAAGGACATGAATAATTTATTAACTTTTTTATTAATATTGTATCTTTTAGCCTTATTTTTACACTACTTAAAACCCTTAATTTATATTCTAAGTAAATCAGCACTATAAAATTTGAAACTAAAGTTGCTAGTATTAACGCTTCTACTCTTAAATTTAAAAATAATACCAGCACTATATTAAGAACAAGCATTATAACTGTTACCAATACACCTGAAATAGAATATTCAACGTTTTTCTTATAGCCCCTTGCTATTTGCGACCAAATACTATATATTACAGAGATATCCGTCATAATAAGTATAGATACTCCAAATTGTATTTTTACAAAATGAATAAATATAATGTATATAAAATTTGAAACAAACAAATTTAATATAAGTATAATTAAAGTATTTGTAATTATTTTATGTCTATCTTCATCACTGTCTGAATCTAAAAGAAATCTATACATCCCATCACATATGTCAAAGGTTACTATTGGAATTACTAGTGCTACTGTAGTTGTAATAAAATCATTATAGCCGTATTGTGATACTGTAAAATATGCAGTATAGAAAGGTAATAAAAAAAAGCTTAAACACTTAGATAGTAGATTACCTATTGCATATATTATAGTATTTTTAACGAAACTTTTTTCTCTATTAATTACTTCCACCTCCCTGAACTATTTAGAAATATGAAAGAACATACACTTTCCACACTGACATGTTATTTTTAGAATATATCTAATTCATGAAACTATTTAATTTATTATATAGCTCATTTATTTTTCCGCTAAACAATAACACCTTATCATCTATATCACTTGTAACCTGTCCATTTTTTCTCATTTCCATTATTATATTATATATTTCTATATTACTAGTAAATGGCCACTCCATTAAATATTTTTCTAACTTTAACTCTTTTAAAATGTTATGTATTTTAGGTGAATAATCTAGTGCAAAAAAAGGTTTTCTATTAATAATTGCAGTAATAACGAAATGAAGTCTTGATAAAACTGCAAAATCACATTTATTCAATATAAATGTGATTTCATCTATATTAAGTGTGTCGCTTATAATAATAACTTTTTCTTTATATTTCATTTCATTTACAACCATTTTTATTGCATCATCATCTGATAACATGTCATAATTAACTTTTGCCAAATCTTTTTTTGATATAGCCGTTAAAAAAATAGGCGTGATATCTTTTTCAAATATAATTTTATCTAATAGATGTGCCATTATTTTATATTCTTCTTGTCCCCAACTATTATTGTACATTGGAGCTGGCGGTATTATAGAAAAAGCAGCATATTTTTTATTTTCAGTAAATTTAATACCTATTTTATTTTCATCAATTTGTGTTTTATATTTTTTATATTGCTCGTGTTCATATAAAAAACATAAATCTGGATATACTGAGATTTCATTATCAGTATATTGCTTCAGTATATTTTTAGAATTTTCATCTCTTACGCAAATAAGTTTAGCTCTTTTTAAAAAATATCTTTCAAGTTTTTCTTTTATTTTTAAAAACAATTTATTCCTACCTTTTATAGATAAAGCACCTACCCCTGCGATTACTATATCTTTTTTTAGTAAAGCAGCTAAGTCAAGTAACAAGGATGTTCCTAAATCCCCTACTATTATGTCACCGCCGCCACAAAATATTTTATCTGACTGCCTTAAAGCTATAATAATTTTAAACCAATTTTTTTTCAAACCAAAAACTCTAGAAAGAAAATTTACTTTTTTGTAATTAGAAAAATTCTGTGGATAATCTGCTATAAGGTTTATTCTTTCATAATTATTATTAAAAAACAGATTATAGCAAATACTAAAAATTTCATTATCTCCATAATTAAGTCCTGACCAATTTATAACTGTAATAGTTTTACCTTTTTTATTCATACTATATGTTTTTCACACCCTTGCCTATATGTATTTGTATTGTGTATTAATTTAATTTTTATACAAATAATCTATATTAATTGATTATAATTAAAATTAGGTTGAATTTTACTTATTTAAAGTTATTTCGAATTTATCTACAGACTTTTCCCAAGATAAATTTAACGCCGTTCTATATCCTTCAAGTGAAATATTTTTTAATAACTCTTCATCTAATAAAATTTTCTCTAAATTTTTTGCTAATGCATTTATATCATTGGGTTCAGAAATAAGCATATTTTTGCCTTGCAACCCTATTTCACTAATTGCACCAGTATTTGTTCCTACTACTGCACTCTTGCAAGCCATCGCTTCAATTGGTGTCAATCCCCATCCTTCATTTCTACTAGGGAAAATGAAAACATCTGACTTTGAATAAATATCCTTTAATTTTTCACTTGAAGGTTTTAAATTAAATTCCGCATAATCTGGAACGTTACTTCCTGATTTAAGTCCAAATAAAACTAATTTTAAATTAGGAATATGATGACTAACTAATTCAAAAGCTTTCAAGCCATCTTCATAACCCTTCCATTCAAGATCATGATATAGCATAGATACAATTTTATTACTATTTATTTTTTTATCATTATTAAAAAATTGATTGAAATCAATACCATTATGTATTAAATAAACATTATTTCTGTAAAATTTCTCCTTCATTAAATCCTGTAACCATTTAGCAATGACTATCTGCTTCAATGGTAATCTATAACTTTGATCTACTTTTTCTTGAGGTCCGCTCCAAATTTCATAATGCTGGATAAAATAAAACTTTTGGCCTTTATTATTATTTAACTTAGCTACATCATAGGCTGTTGGCCACGCTGTCGCAATAGTTACATCTGCATCTCTAATAAAACTGTTTTTAATAACTGGTACCAGTCTTATTGGTACTTTTAAATCAAACCACTTTACTTTTTTCCCCCTAATGAAGGTATTGTCTACAGATGCTTTTATAGTTTTTATGCTACCTATAATACCGCTGTTATTAAATCTGTAAGCCTTCATAGGTACATAGCATACAATGTCGTGCCCCTTTTCAGAAAGTCTATTGGCATATTCAAATATTATTTTTATTCCACCTGTCATACCTGTAAAAGGCAGTATGAAATTGACTTTCATAAATAATCACTTCCCTTTTAAATCTAATATAACTTTATATTTCTATCTTGTTCCCTTCTCTTATTCCATTAATAATAGATTTAATTCGACCTCTATCCTTTTTTAAAAAATACTGTAAACATTTAATTATTCTGGTAGTATAAAAAAATAGAAAAGAACATGCAAAATTTAATATAGAAGTTTTGTTTCTATATTTTTTCATAAATAAAATCCTATTTCTTGTACCCCATTTTATTGAAAATGGAGATTCTTCTCCTCCAGCTGACAAGCCTACCTTATGATAAATAACAGCCTTGTGGTTATACCAAATTTTATATCCAGCTTGTTTACTTCTTACACAATAATCAACATCTTCAAAATACATAAAATATTCATCTGCTAACAATCCTACTTTCTCAAAAACCTCTTTTTTTATTAGCATACAACAACCGGTCATAAAATCTATTTCTTTTGAATTATCACATTGCCCTTTATCAATTTCTTTCATACCAAAATGAACGCCTACAAATTTAAACCAATCAATTTTTCCCCCACCATACCATATTACATTTTTTTGAGGATAATACATTATCTTAGAACCTACAATGCCAATATTCTTATCATTATATAATGGCTCTATCATATTTCCCAAAAAATTTGGTTCTACTATTGTATCATTATTTAATAAGAGAATGTATTCTGCATTAGTTTTAAGTGCATACTGTATTCCTAAATTATTTCCTCCGGCAAAACCAAAATTATATTTTGATTCTATTAATATACATTCCTTTAATGAATTTTTTAGATGAAATATTGAATCATCTGTGGATGCATTATCAACTATAATTATTTTATAGTTTTCGTAGTTTATTTTCCTCAAACTTTGTACACATTCAATCGTATCTTTATATCCATTATAATTTATCAATATTATATAAATTGAAGGCAATTATAGCACACCCTTTATAATCTTTATTTTAATATTTCATTTGTCAATTTTGCATGTTCCTTTGCCCATATATCCGTTGTAAAATTTGTACTACAGTAATTGTATGCATTAAGTGCTAATTGATTTTTATAATCCTTATTATATTCCAATTTTTGCAATGCTTTTTTCATCAAATCTAGATTACCAATTGGAACTAATATTCCTGTTTTGTTTTCTATAACATAATCTCTTATACCTGGAGTTTCAGATACAATAACTGCTTTTTTCATTGCAGCAGCTTCTAAAATGGTAGTACTTCCACTTACGTGTTCGTTATATTTTAATGGAATTATTACACAAGAACAGTTTTTGTACAAATATCTCATTTCAGATAGGTTTGCATTTATAACTTTTAAATTTTTGCTTTTATATTGCTTACTTAAATAATCTTGATTACATGAACATAATATAAATTTTTTATCTTCAAACTCATTTGCTAATTTATCTAATAAATCTATATCCCTATGAATGTCAGTACCAACACTTAATATATAATCTTTGCAATTTTCACTAAATCCTTTAGGCATAGACATAGCTTTTTGGTCAGAATATGCTTCAAAATTAATGCCAAAACGAACATATTTTAATTTGGATATATTCAATTTAAATATTTCTATAAATTTCTGCGTCTCTGAAGAACTGAGATAAATGACCATATCAATTCTACTTAATAATTTAGTAATGCTTTTTAATTTGCTTTTATTGTATTCTTTTGAATTATCAATAAGCCAAACGAAATTTCCTATTTGTTTAGCCATCTTTTTATTTATAATAGGAAACTGTTTTAATTTAGCGATATATAAAGCATCTTTGTCATAATGAGTCCAAATTATGTCGTATTTAAACAATAATACTGGAAGTTTTATAAAATATAAATAAGCATACTGGAAATACTTATTAAAAAATATCTTTCTTTCAATTGTGTTTAATTTTATATAATCTACAGTCATTTTTTCAACATTTGCTCTATCATAACCATATGGTAGAGCATCATTTACTAGGTCTTTTTTATAATTTTCTTTCCATTCATCAATGGTTGAGGATACCTTGTAACCTAAAAATACTCCCACTTTATGTTTCTTATTTATCATATAAAAATCACCTCAGCTTTACTTAAATTGTTGTATGTCTTTTTAATAAAACAAACTAGGATTCCTTGATTATATCTTTTCTCTTGTTTTTATTCCAATTTATAGTTTTGTCAATCATTAGTACTGCAATGAGCATATAATTTATGTATTTTTTCACATTCATACTTCCAATTAAACTTTTGTGTTTGAATGATACCTTTTTTAATAATTTGAAAATAATCTTTTTTATTTTTTAATGCTTCATTTATTGACTCTGTTAACTTAACCACACTAATATTTTTAATTTTAATTGCTGCATCCCCAACAACCTCAGGAAAAGCAGTAGAATCAGGTACAATAACTGGGCATCCACATTTCATTGCTTCCAATGGTGGCAATCCAAACCCTTCATATAAAGATGGAAACACAAAGATTTTTGCCAAATTATACATTATTGGCAAATCGTCATCTTCTACATATCCTATAAACTGAATTCTATTACTTAAATCTAATTCATTCATTATTTTAGTTAAGGATTCATTAGGCTTTCCATTTATTATTAACCTGGCATCATTATCTACATCTTTCATTGCCTTAACTAAAGTCTCAACATTTTTATGGGGCTTTAAATTTCCTATATATAATACAAATTTATCAGGCAAATTATATTTTTGTTTTACTCTATCTAATTCATCTTTATCATCAATAACTTTGAATTTATCATCAACACCATTATAGGTGACTACTACTTTATTCTTATCACATTTTAGCCATTCAACAATTTCACTTTTAGAAAAATTAGATACCGTTAATATCTTTTCACACTTTAGTGCAGAAGTTTTAACTATGTATTTGTAATAATACTTATGAAATTTTGAATAATATTGCGGAAATCTTAAATGGTTTAAATCATGTATTGTCATAATCATTTTGCATTTAATAAACGGGCTTGATACAAACGATGGAGAATGAAATAAAGCATCTTTCTTATATTTGTTAACTATTAAAGGTAATTCTATTTGCTCTGTGAGCGATAGAAATTTAGATTTCATTTTTATAAACTCAATATTATTAATACCATTAAATATTTTTTTTGACATTTCCAAATCATTTACAAGTAATTTTAAATGAACATCTTTTTCTTTCGATACGTTATTTATAATTTCATATGTATACCTTCCAATACCATGCAAATGTTCATTTACCATTCGTGCATCAATCATTACATTCATACTATATTACCTTCCATTTACGACTTTTTCCAAACTCATCATGTTTTTCATCTATAAAATTACTAATTTTATATTTAAAAATCTCTTCATCAAATTCTTCAGCATGTTTTCTTATTACATTTTTATCAAATTTGATTTTCTGGAATCTTTTAATTGCATCTTTTAAACTTTCAACTGTTTGCTCTTCAAAGAAAACTCCAGTTTCGTCCTTTACAACAGTTTCTAGAACTCCACCTTTTGCATATGCAATTACTGGTCTTCCACTTGCTTGGGCTTCTAGCGGCGTTATTCCAAAGTCTTCTTCCCCAGGAAAAACAAACGCTCTGCATTTAGAATAATATTCCTTAATAACTGAATCCGGCTGTCTTCCTAAAAATTTAATATTTTCTTTGGCTTTTTTTTCAAGTTTATCCTTCTCAGAACCATCTCCAATAATTACCAATGGCAAATTAAGTTCATTAAATGCTTTAACAGCTAAATCAACTTTTTTATATGGAACTAATCTAGATAAAATCAAGAAATAATCTTCATCAACTTCACTTATATTAAATAATTTACATCTCACTGGTGGATGTATAACTACACTTTCTCGTCTGTAATGTTTCCAAATTCTTCTTGCAACATTTTCTGAATTTGCAATAAAATAATCTACTCTATCAGAGGATACATTATCCCAAGCTCTTATATAATTTATAAAATATTTTAAAAATATTTTTTTTATTGGATTTAGTCCCCATTCCTTTGCATATTCATAATAAAATTCCCAACTATACCTCATAGGAGTATGGCAATAACATACATGCATTGTATTTGGATTTGTTACTATGCCTTTTGCACAGGATGAGCTACTACTTAAAACCACATCATATTCATTAAGATCAAAATTTTCAAAAGCCATAGGCATAAATGGTAATAGACCTTGATGCCCTTTTTTTAGATTTTTTTTATTTTGTAGAAAGGATGTCCTAACCTCAATGTGTTTTAACTCTTCATCTAATTTTTCAGGATTATACATTGTTGTATATATGGGAGAGTCCTGATATATTTCTTTAAAATTTATTACAACTCTTTCTGCTCCTCCCATATTTGTAAGCCAATCATGTATTAAAGCTACCTTCACATTTTCACCTCCGTTTAACCAATTAAACCATTATTTTACACGTTACTTTATTATGTTACCACTATGCTTGTCTTATGTCCATATATTATAAGTAACTTTTATTAGACATTTTGACTCTTTGTGGGAATATTATGTTTATAATTTTTATTTTAATTTGATACTAATCGACACAACATCCTTAAAATGTTTATAATTCCATTTTAATTAATTATTATTGTAACGTTACCACAATGAAAATAATGACGAAGTTTGTGCGGCTCTAGTTTTAAAAAATATTTTCTGTTAAAAAAATTAACCAATTAGTATTTTAGCCATCCTTTGAATGCCTAAAATACTAATTGGTATGCCTTATCTTTCATTAACTGCCTTAACTACATTAACAACCTCACCTTTTACAAAGGCTTTAATATTTTCTACAGCTATATTTAAAAGTCTTTGTCTTGCTTCCTTAGTAGCCCAAGCAATGTGAGGAGTAATAATACAGTTTTGCGAAGTAAATAGAGGGTTGTTTATTGCAGGTGGTTCCGCACTAAGAACATCTAGGGCTGCTCCAGCAATTATATTGTTATTTAGTGCATACGCTAAATCTTCTTCCACAATTAAAGGTCCTCTGGATGTATTAATGAGAAAAGCTGAGCTTTTCATTTTGCTTAAGTTTTCTTTATTAATTATTCCTTTTGTTTCAGGGAATAAAGGACAATGCAAAGATACTACATCCGCTTCCCTAAAAAGTTCATCAAGAGAAACCCATTTGAAATTTTTTCTGTCTGTTTCATCTGTAATAGTTC
>Ga0255360_1000071_pt1 | contig 30633 bp, 29 predicted proteins | sample GFST50metaG_FD_186004 | JGI IMG/M metagenome (GOLD analysis project Ga0255360, IMG submission 186004) | Peat soil microbial communities from Stordalen Mire, Sweden - G.F.S.T50 | ecosystem: Environmental > Terrestrial > Soil > Wetlands > Peat | place: Sweden: Norrbotten County, Stordalen Mire... | reverse complement strand
ACAACGTCAGAGCGTTGCTTGTGACGGCGAAGCACTACAGTTTGTTTCGAGATGAGTCGAGTTTCGATTTGTTGAGGACCTACATGGCCTTTACTTTTCACGCGCAGAATGACGACGGTACGATGCGCAATTTTATGAGCTACCAACGGAACTTCCTCGACAGCGTAGGTTCCGATGAAGCTTTGGGCAGAACGCTCTGGGCGTGCGGATACACGAGTGGCGCTTCACATCTCCCTAAGAGCGTCCAAGAAGTTGCGCATGTCATTTTTGAACGCGCAGCGATGCACGCGACCAGCAAGTTGTCCTTGCGAGGAATGGCCTACTGCCTACTCGGCTTCTATTGCTCAAAAGGGTTATTTGAAGGTGCGAAAGAGAGAATCAGAGCGCTTGCAGTAGAGATTCTGCGCAGCTACGAGGATACCCGAGCTCCAGACTGGGAGTGGTTCGAAGACTTCATGTCGTACTCGAACGCTCGGCTGTCCCAGGCGATGCTGATTGCCTATGATGTAGTGGGCGATGAGCAACTCCTTGCTTGCGGCGAAAGCACCCTACAGTTCCTGTGGGATCAAGTGGTAACCTCAAACGGTGTGATAAATGTCATCGGAAACAACGGCTGGTACGTCCGCGGAAAACATAGAGCGCTCGGCGACGAACAGGCTATCGATGTCGGGGCACTTGTCGAGGCATTCTTAGACGCTTACAGGATCACCGGCAAGCGACAGTACTACCAAAACGCGCTGAAGTGTTTTAGCTGGTTCACCGGCAACAATCTGCTCAAGCTGCCAATTTATGACGAGGGTACAGGCGGTTGTTTTGATGGTCTCTCGCTTGAAAACGGAGTTAATCAGAACCTTGGTGCTGAGTCTACGATCGCCTACCTCTTGTGCAGACTGGCATTTGAAGAGGTCGAAAAGCCGCCCCCAAGTCGCGCAAAGTCCATGGAAAACGGATGAGTCAAAGCAGAATTCTGCAAAGCCCTTTAAGCATAAAAAAGCTCAAAGAATAACGCAGGCAAATAAAAGTCACTGGTGCGAACTATGCAGAACCTTATTGCCCACCAACCCGAAGACTACGTCAAATCAGCGATGAAGGTTATCGCCGCGAATGTGCAGGCCATAGCTGATGAAATAGACTATTCTGAGGTAAAAACACTTGTCACAGGTATCCTAGCCGCGCAGCAGAACCACAAGCGCCTATTTGTCATGGGTGCCGGCCGATCAGGACTCGTTGTTAAGGGCTTTGCCATGCGATTGATGCATTTGGGATTCAACGTTTATGTGGTTGGAGAGACGGTGACCCCAGCCGTTGAAACGGATGATCTTCTTATCGTTATATCGGGCTCCGGAGAGACCAAATCAATCAATGAGATGAGCGCCCTCGCAAAAGCGAAAGGCACACGACTCGCCGCAGTAACGTCAAATAGGGACTCAACACTTGGAACTATTTCTGACGCTATTGTCGTCGTGAAGGGACGAACGAAAGCAAGCGGCATGGACTTTATGGAGCGACAAGTCGTCGGCTCGCACATATCGTTTGCTCCCCTCGGCACAATGTTTGAAATAAGCACCATGGTATTTTTAGACGGCATCATTGCTGCTCTTATGGAGATAACAAAAAAGAGTGAGGAGGATTTGAAGAAAAAGCACGCGACCCTCGAATAAGCCTTTTTTTGCAAGATGCTGATCAACAGCTCGTCAAAAAAGAGTTATTGCTCTGACACGTGAAGCAAAATATGCCCGAGCTCGGGCAAGATGAGGGCCTCCATCGCGAGTGTCACGGCGTTTGGGGAGCCAGGAAGACAGAAAATAGCTGTGTTTCCTATAATGCCGCTTGTAGCTCGTGTGAGCATGGCAGAAGAGCCGATTTTTTCGTAGCTGATGCTTCTGAATAGCTCGCCAAAACCTGGAATTTCTTTTTGAAGCATTTGCTGAACGGCCTCGATGGTCACGTCGCGCGGGGCGAGTCCGGTCCCCCCTGTTGTGATGATCACATCGGTATTACTGATGAGGGCCCTCACGCACGCGATAATTGACTCTGCTTCGTCCGATATCAGCGCGTACGAATGAAACTTGTGGCCTGCGCTTCTTAAGAGGTCGATAATGATTCGGCCGGATATGTCTTCGGCCTCTTCAGGTGTCTTAGCGCTGCCGTATTTCGCAAATCGAGACGTGCTGATCGAGATTACGCCAACTTCATAGCGCTTGTTCACGGCGGCCTTATGGTGAGTCTGTGACCGCTGGCGTCGCATATACTTGGATTGCGTTAGTGCGTATATAGCATTTCTGACGGGAGATTCTGCACAAGACGCAGACGCCACGTTAATAAGTATAATAAGAGGCGTTGCCTAATCTTTCAGTATGCGTGTCATCGCATTAGACGTCGGTACAGGAACCCAAGATGTGCTCCTGTACGACTCGAGCTTAGTCACAGAGAATAACGTAAAAATGGTGATGCCTTCCCAAACTGCAATAGTCGCCAACCGCATCAGGTCTGTTACGGAGCAGGGTCGCAGCTTGTTTTTGTGCGGCGAGACGATGGGAGGTGGGCCGAGCAGCGCAGCTGTTCGAGCTCACATGCAGGGCGGATATTCGGTTTATGCAACGCCGCTTGCAGCAAAAACGCTCAATGATGATCTTGATAAAGTCCGATCGTGGGGGGTGAATATAACGCCGGCACAGCCGACAACAGACTGTGTTCGAATAGAGTTGAACGATGTGGACGTTCCCGCACTGAGAGCCGCGCTTCAACAATTCGACGTTAGTCTGCCTACAATGTGCGCAGTGGCGTGTCAAGATCACGGTGAGAGCTCCGGGAGTAATAGGATTTTTCGTTTTCAGCATTTCAAGCGCCTGATCGCTGCAGGTGGTGGGTTGACCAGTTTTTGCTACGTAGATGGCCGGATCCCCAACTATTTGACACGACTAAAGGCCGTATATCGGACGTTAGAAGGGAACGAAATGCAGCAGATCTTAGTGATGGATACCGGTCCGGCCGCAATATTGGGTGCGCTGTGTGATGATGTAGTGGCTGAGCACGCACGGGAACCTCATATCATTGTAAACGTGGGAAACGGTCACACTCTCGCAGCTATGCTCGATCAAAAGAGGATCATCGGCATGTTTGAACACCACACTTCCTTGATCGATACAGAAAAACTCGACTATTTTTTGTCACTGTTTATGGACGGTAAATTAACGAATGAACGTGTTTTTCAAGACGGGGGACACGGTTGTTACATACACGAAACTGGATACCAAGAGATAGATCGAGCTTTTAGAGAGCGAAGCTTTTGGGTAACCACCATAGGACCTCGACGAGGGATCATGAGGAAATCTCGACTGAGTCCATATTTTGCAGCACCAGGTGGTGACATGATGTTAACGGGGTGTTATGGATTGGTAGCAGGTTTCAATAATTCGGTCTAATCTGTCTCCTTCAATCAAAAAGAGCATAAATTACACACCCCCCATGTTTGCGCATCCATAAAACTTTAGATATCAAATATTAAAACAAATTTATACAAAGATTTATTTATTAATAGATTATTACCCCTACAACACGCTATTTTTTATAATCTATTACCAAACAAAATCCTATTTTTTAGCTCTACAGTAGAAAACATGGGGTGAGTCTTGAGCCCTTTCCACTTGCAGCAAAGGTATGCCAAAAAGAGGAACGAGTATTCCGTCCTACGTTAAGCAACTTGTGCGCAGCATCAGAGATTGGCGATGATAATATCGTTTCGAAGCAAAATGAAACCCGAATCAAGGCTTTAGGAAGCGATCGATATAAGCCCACGATTACTTAGCAGCTTAATAGAAATACAAGTAGTAGGGTTTGCAGTGGAAGAAATCGTCATTTCCTGTGGAAATGTAGGTTGTATTGCAGTGGAAATATAACTTTAGAAATCATAAACTTTATTAACTCACGTTTCCACTATACGGTAGGACTAAGCGGATGGCTCTGAGTAGTCAGTTATCGTTGCTAGAATTCAGTGCCTCCAGCAAGCATTCGCTTCCTCTGTTGAAATTGGAGGCAGAAAGTTGGAAGGACTTTTTGACAACCTTTTAGAAAGCAAACCTGTTTTCAAAGATAAGGAAGTGTTGAGGCCATCCTACACGCCGAGCTATCTGCCTCATAGGCGCGATCAACTCAACTCGATTGCTATCATTTTAGTCGTCGCGCTCAGAGGGGAGACCCCCTCGAATATTCTTGTGTACGGCAAAACCGGCACAGGGAAAACGGCTTGCGCTAAATATGTAGGCAGAGAATTGATGGAAGTCGGCGCATCGCGAGGAGTTCCGTGTACCGTTGCATACATAAATTGCGAAGTGGTCGATACCCAGTACCGCGTCCTTGCTTATCTGGCTCGCCAGTTCAACAAAGATGTGCCGATGACGGGGTGGCCAACAGATCAAGTCTATTCAGAGTTTATTGAAGCACTCAACGCTCAAGGCGGGAGCGTCATAATAATTCTTGACGAGCTTGACAAGTTGGTCCGAAAAAGCGGGGACGATGTGCTTTACAATTTGTCGCGAATTAACCTCGAGCTCACCGACACCCGGGTAAGTCTCATTGGAATCTCCAACGACTTGAAGTTTACAGAATATCTTGACCCTCGGGTCAGGAGCTCACTCGCCGAAGAAGAGTTAATATTTCCACCTTATGACGCCAATCAACTGCGAGACATCCTCGAAGAGCGAGCGCGCCTAGCCTTTAAGGAACACGCGTTGCACCACGAAGTCATTCCGCTCTGTGCAGCCCTGGCCGCTCAGGAGCACGGGGATGCCAGACGTGCGCTCGATTTGCTGAGAGTATCAGGAGAATTCGCTGAACGCGTGAATGCCGACAGCGTTAAGGAGGAGCACGTTCGGACCGCTCAGATGCGAATAGAACTCAATAGAGTCGCAGAGGTGATTCGCACGCTCCCTACCCAAGCGAAACTGGTGCTGTATAGCATAATCACGCTTCATCAAAACGGAGCGCGAAGCGCAACAACCGGTGAGGTAAACCGAGTGTATGAAACGCTTTGCAGACAGATAGACCTCGACGTGTTGACTAAAAGGCGAATCACCGATTTAATAATGGAGCTGGATTTGCTCGGAATAATCAGCACAAAAGTTGTCAGCAAAGGCAGATACGGCAGAACAAAGGAAATATCTCTCTCGGTTCCCCTAGACGAAACGTTTCGGGTTTTGTTAGAAGATTATCGATTGGAAGCTTTAGACGGAACACGATTCACAAGAAAATCAGTCAAGGAAAGCTTATTCTAACCTTCTTGATAACCAGGGTTGAGCTTGGAACAGGCTCGCGTCGTTTTTCTGTAAGTATCGTTTCCTCCACCACAACGCTTTTAAATTGTGAACAATTACGACAGTTGTAAACGTTCGCCCCCAGGCAACTGATCGATTAAACGTAGCTTTCCGATCATTCAGCGATGTGATTCAAGTGGCCGATTTCAACAGTGAAAATCGATTTTTTCAAAACATTTACGACGATGACTCCGTCGTATGGATGGGGCAAAATACTAATCATTTTCCTACTCCACAAGCGATCAAGCGGGCTATGGTGAATGCCATCGACAAAGAGGAGTACCACAAATACCCGCCACCGTATGGGCTTGAGGAGTTACGGGCCCTCATACTCCAAGACTTGAATTTGAGCTCACCCCACGAAGTCCACGTGACGGAGGGCGGTACAGAGTCACTTTACCAGGTGACACGCACGCTGCTGGATCCTGGTGACGTCATGATCTCGACAGATCCAGGTTACTACGTTATTCATAAGTTTGCCGAGCTAAGCGGAGCCACAGTTCTTGACCTACCGATCTACTCAGCAGATACTAACTACAAATTGACGCCGGACATGGTAAATGAGGCGATGAGCAAGCGAACTAAAATGCTGACTCTCGTTGACCCTTTGAACCCGCTGGGCGTAACCTACACGGCAAAGGACATCAAGGCGTTTTGTGAAATTGCTCAAGACGCAGGCGTTTATTTGTTGAATGACGTGACCTACCGAGACGTGGCAAAACTCCACACTCTTGCCGCCGACTTTTATCCTGAAGGAACGATAACCATCTACAGTTTTTCAAAAAACTGCGGTTTGGCAGGATTACGGCTGGGCGCTCACATCGCAACAAACGAGCTTCTAGAGCGAATCGCCCGCTACAAGATAAATGACCTCGGGACCTCAATTGTTAGTCAAATTGCAGGAATTGCAGCCCTCAAAACCAAAATCAGCTGGCTCCCGACGGTAGTTGAGGCTATCATGGCAAATCAAGCTATCATAAAGGATGCTGTCGACAAAATACGAGGAGCGTATCTCCCCGTTTATCCGTCACAGGGAAGCATGTTTGTTATTGATATCTCAGGCACAGGCGAGACTCCTGAAACCATCGCAGACACGATGCTGAAACGCGGTTTTTTCATTAGAGCAGCTGAGTACACCACGCGAAGATTTGTCGACAAGTATGTGCGTGTAAGCTTTGCAATCCCTAAGGCGCAGGTTGAGCGATTCGCGATTGAGTTTTCGAGCATTTTTTAGCATGAAGCACTGCCTGAACCGCGGAATTCTGGTGGCAATTGAGGGAATAGATGGCGTGGGAAAAACGACGCAGTCCATCAGAATAGTAGAGAGATTAACAGCCCTTAGTTTCAACGCCGTCCGCTTTTTCGAGCCGACCAATGAAACCCAGGAGGCACAACAGATACGTCGAACGCTTGAGCACGGCCCCCTCACAGAACCCACCGACTTAGTTGACCTTTTTCTGGCCGATCGAAGGCACGATGTGGAGAACCACATAATGCCCGCGCTACGAGAAAAGAAGATCGTCGTAATGGACAGATACTTCTTGTCTACCGCAGCATATCAGTCAGACAGTAGACCGTGGCAAGAGATACTCGAGATGAATCGAGAATTCGCACCGGAGCCGGACATTAATTTCATCATCAACTGGCCTGCAGATATCGCCATGACCCTTATTGAAAAACGCGATAATGGGTTGACTACGTTTGAGAACGAAACTGCTCTCATCAACATAAGGGGACGGTATCTCGAGATGGCACGAGAGGACTCTGGGACCTATGTCGTCGTTGAAAAAATAGCTGATGAAGAGGATGTGTGCGATGAGATCTTAGATATCCTCCTCAAGTACCTCCATGAGAACAAGCTCGTTCAATACGACGTTTGAGTCGCCCGCGTGCGTCACGCTCAAAAAAACTTACTTCGTTGTTTCGTCTGCAGGCTGACGTGAGCTAAGTCTCTTTTGTGAAGTCAACTAATCGACTAACGCGTTTAAAAAATCTCTCTCAGTTACGATACCCGAGAGCGCCCCATCGACCGCAACCGGTAACACGCTTACATTGCGCGCTATCATAAGGTCTGCAGCTTCACCCAAATCTAGATCGGGATCGACAGTAATCGGCGGTTCTCGTGCTATGATCTTGATGGGCACCCCCAAAGCCTCGTGCATGTCGCCTGTCACAAGCTTGTCAAAAACCTCGCCGCTTCCGAGATAGTTCACTATGTCTGAGGTCGTTACGATGCCGATCATAACCCCTTTGTGAACAACGGGTACTCGACGAAAGTCGTTTGAAACCATCACTCGTGCAGCCTCTTCAACCGTGGTATCTGGTTTGACGCTTACGACGTCGCGGCGCATGAAATCGGCGACTTTCTTTCCCGTTATGACATTGGCCACAAGGTCGACGAAATCACGCTCGGACACAATTCCTATAACCTTGCTATCGTCACTGACTATCGGGAAGCCACCCACGTTTCCATGCAACATCATTTTTATGGCATCGTCGATCGAATCCTCCTCACGGAGCGTGATAACCTCTTCTTCCATTATTGAACTGATTTCTTCGTTTATCGCCGATAGAAAGTTCCCTTTGTGCTTGTTCTCGATGATCTGAGCTTTATCGCCCCCACCGAGAAAATTCACTACGTCCATTACGGTGACTATCCCGACAAGTCTGTTTGTTCCAGGATCGGTCACCGGCAGCCGCCTAACACGATATTTAACCATCGTTTTGACTGCCCCCATAATAGTCATTGTGGGGGGTATCTGGACGACATCCCGCGTTGCGACCATCATGATGTCGCCCTCGTGCTGCGACAGCTTGCTTTTGAAGCCTAGACTCCCTCGGTCCGATTTGCCGCTGAAGTCATCTTGAGTTCTCTTCTGCCGTTTATTTCCGCGTAGCATCCTAACCTTCCGTGGTTATGTTAAATTATGGCTCGTACGAGGTCTTGCCGGTCGACTATCCCGATCAGCTTGGAGTCTTCGACCACCGGCAATCGTCCGATTGCGTATTGCTTCATCAGATTTGCTGCTTCCCAGAGTGACGAATCTGACAGGACCGTAATGACAGGAGTTTTCATAACCTTTTCGACGGCCGCTGAATGAATCCCTTTGCCTCCCCGATCGTCCTCGCGCTCGAGTCGCACATAGCCTGCTTTGAGAATATCCTGAAGCGTGACAATACCGATGAGGTGCGTCTTCTTCACCACAGGGTAGCCTGAAAACCCGTATTGCGCCATGTTGAGCCACACTCTCGATACGAGATCAGTCGGACTACAGGTCCGAACGGTTTCTGTCATCACTGAGTCGATCGTGATTTTTCTGTCAAAACTCAGAGCGTTCATCAGTACTTCAGCGTCAATCACTCCAATGATCGTGTGATCTTCTTTCGATTTGACCACAGGAATGTCGAACCCGGTCGTCGCAAATATTTTTGCCATCTCGATCGGGAGAGAGTCAGAAGTAGCGAGGCCAGTCTCGCGGACGAAGCCGATTACCGTGACGTCAGATTTTGTTGAAGTCACCTTGATGATGTCTGGCAGTATTACCATGCCCTTCACGCGGCTTTGGCTATCGACAACCGGAAGGCTTCGGTAGCCGTCTCGCATGAGCTGGCGGACGTGAGTCACGTAGGCGTCTTCATGCACGGTCACAGGCGGTGACATTAGGTTGAGCGTCATCGAACGCTCTCCTTACACGATTCGCATAAGATGCTGCCGTCTGCATATTCGAGCACGTAAGAAAACTGTCCACAGATCTCGCAGACGCCGGATGAGGTAGAACCTCGGCACCTCGGACATTTGAGGCGGCCTCCCTCTTGCCGCAGATCGTCTGAGTATTCTTCGCACTCCTCACACTCGCCTTGCGTTATAACGTCTTCCCGGCGGTCGAGGACACTCTCCCTGTTCATCTCTATCAAGTTGTCGAGAATTTGATTGACTTCAGAGGAGACTTGGATAACGTCTGCGTCGGTAATAATTCCGACTAGTTCATCTCCGTCGAGTACCGGAAGACGGCGGATTTTTTTCTGAGCCATCACAAGCACTGCGTCGTGCACGTCGTCGCTGCTTTTCGTTGTGATGAGGGGTTTCGACATGAGCTGGTCGAGCTTGATAGAGCTCGGCTTAACGTTCTTAAAGATAACTTTCGCAACCATGTCGCTTTCCGTGACGATGCCGACTGGCTTCTCATCCTTGACGATTATTATGCTCCCGACCCTTTTTTCGACCATTTTTTTTCCGGCTTGCGCAGCAGTCATCTCGGGAGTTGCCGTCACAACCGTCCTCGTCATAACGTCTCGAACCGCCAACCGTGTTTCCATCAGATTCGCCTCTTTTGCGTGCGCCTACTGCTAGTGTAGCATCCTACCGTTTATCTTCACAATCAACAGTAAAATGGCTCACTAGTCACGTAGCAGAACATTGAACATGCGTGTATTCTAACATCCACATATTTTAAAGCTTAGATTATTGCTTCTAGTGATATATCTTCTGGTAACCCGCGGTCACCAGATATCGTATAAATGACCACGCTTGAACCACAGCTTTGAGTGTTAAGTATAGTGTACCTCCTCAAGTCGAGTTGACTCGTCGCAACGTTTTCAACAGACTTTAAAGCCAAAATGTCTATATTTTGGCTAATGGTTTTGGCGCCTCCGGGGTTGCACGTAACATACGTCAAAGCCTCTGAGTCACGGTGCGCAAGGTAGCAAACGAGCAGGCCGTCGATGGGGCTCCTCGAGCGCCTTGATGGTGCTAACCTACGCCGATAACCAATCTTTTGGTGCAGAGGGAAAACACGCACACGCGCTCTGCAAAGCAGTGCGACCGCGATTCGCGCGCAAGGCCGCGGCCCATTTAAGTTTCGTAGCTCCCAGTCGGGGCACCCAGAGATGGCGTAGCAGCTATATAGGACTTAACAGGACACTAACTGACTAAGGCACTCGTAGAGGCAATGCCCTCACCGATGCGACCGAAGCCGGGCAAAAACGGAGGCTCAAAAATGCCAGATGGAACGACGAAAGACGAAAAGGAAATAGAATCGCTGCTTAGTGACTTGAAACACACGAGTCCTGACAAGAGGAAAATGGCGTGTTTAACTCTAGGCAAGGCAAAATCCGCTCGCGCGGTGGATCTGCTAATAAGCGCTCTCGATGATAAGGAGATGATGGTGCGAGAGTGTGCAGCAGAAGCGCTCGGGGAGATAGGTGATCCAAAAGCGGTGGAAGCGCTCATCAACGCTCTAAAGGATGAAGAGTACTACGTCCGACTCGAAGCCGCGACGGCGCTCGGACAAATAGGCGATGCGAAAGCGTTGGAACCCCTCATCGAGGATATGAACGACGATAATCAAATTGTGCGCGAAAAAGCTGCTAAGGCAATAGGTGAGATTTGCGGACTGGGCGACTCGTGTGGTATCAATGAGGTGGAGCTCCTCCTCGAGGATCTGAAGGACCAAAGCAAGGGGGTTCGATGGAGAGCATCCGATGCCCTGGTGAAAATCGGTTCCGCTTCTGTGGGGCCCCTCGTTTCGACGCTGAGTGACAAAGATCCAGATATTAAGATGCGGGCGGCTAAAAGCCTTGGAGAAATAGGCGATGAGCGTGCTCTCGAGCCGCTTAAGGTCCTTTTGAAGGACAAGAATCCCGATGTCCGAGATGCGGCCGGAAAGGCAATAGAGCGCATCAATAGACGAAAAGGCTGACCGTTTTGAAATGTCGATCTAGGATCGCGCAAAGCAGCGCACTCAGGAAGCGATTCGCCAAGTTTTTCAACGCCGCGCATAGATGCATCGGCGTGGTTAACGGAAACCGAGTGGTGAGTTATGAAAGACGAACACATCGTCCAAAGCCCAGATACGAGCAGAAGCGAAAGAATCCCCCCAGGTCAGCAAAAGACCGAAGACTGGCCCGTGTTGCATTATGGCTCTATCCCGCGCGTTGACGTCTCTAAGTGGACGTTCACCATCTCGGGACTCGTGGAAACCGAGCGGAGGCTGAATTTCGAACAATTCACGTCGCTTCCGCAAGAGAAAGTGTTTTCCGACATACATTGCGTCACGGGCTGGTCGAAGCTCAACAACTATTGGGGGGGAGTAAGCACACGATCGCTCACCGACTTGGTGAAGGTACTGCCTGCGGCCAAATTTGTTTTAATTCACGCAGAGAAGGGCTTTACGGCGAACCTTTCAGTAAGTGACTTTTTTGAACCTGACGTGCTTTTTGCCCTCAAGCACAATGGAGAACCCCTCACTCCGGGACACGGCTATCCCGTGCGGCTCGTGGTTCCACGCCTCTACTTCTGGAAGAGTGCCAAGTGGGTAACCGGGGTCGAGTTTATAGCAGAAGATGTGCGCGGATTCTGGGAGTCACACGGCTACCATAATCGTGGCGATCCGTGGCTAGAAGAGCGTTATAGCTACTGAGAAAATCGTGGGCGCTGGTTCAGTGCAGTGCGTGTGCGTAACCAAACACCATAGCGTGGCCAGATGCGCGAGTCAAATCCTTTTGCCAGGCGTCAAGTGCCAGTGTCTATTGGCCGTAGGTAAATCCGGCTGCTAAAAGGGTGCTTCTTCGCGCCACCTCTTGCAAGAAAGGCAGGTTGTAAGACTACTGATTAAACGCGAGGAAATGAGTGATCTCTACGCACACGGGAATTGACTTATAGTCCTTTTTTAGTACTGCTACGCTGATGAAAGTAGTGATCTCCGTCGGCGGGTCTGTAATCGCTCCAACATTGTCGCAGGAGAAGTTCTTAGAGTACGCTGAAGTGATCAAGGAACTCGCAAAAGAAAACACCTTACTCATCGTAACCGGCGGGGGCAAAGCAGCCCGGGACTATATACGGGCCGCCCGTTCGATGGGGGCGAGTGAAGCTGTGTGTGACCTAATCGGCATCGCCCTTTCGCGCGTCAATGCTCGATTATTGATCTCGGCATTGTCGAGCGCTGCGTTTCAAGACATTCCACACGATTATCAAGAAGCTGAAACGGCCATGTCCTCACGCAAAGTTGTCGTGATGGGGGGTGTGGCTCCCGGACAGACAACCGATGCTGTTTCGGCGATACTTTCCGAATACGTGCAGACGGATCTTCTTATTATAGCAACGTCAGTTGATGGCGTCTACACGGCAGACCCCAATATTGACAAGAGCGCCGTCAAACTAGACGAAGTCACGCCCGCTGAGCTAGTGAAGATCGTTATGTCTCAGGAGATGAAGGCCGGCGCCAAAACGGTCATCGACCCGCTTGCGGCGAAGATTATCGAACGCTCGAAAATATCGGCCGTCGTCATCGACGGGCGTGAACCGCGAATCTTGCTTAATGTTATCGCCGGCAAAAGGGTAGGCACACGCATAGTCCACTAGTGAGCTACAAGCCTCAGAACCTTCGCTTTGTCCATTTCCGAGATCAGAACCATACTCACGCCGAGCAGGGTTAAGCGCGTGCTCCGATCAACCCCATCGAGCGATAGCCGATGCAGCTGTTTTTGTCCCATCTGCTCTATTGCAGGGGGCCCGATTGTGGCGAATCCCGCCCTGCTCGCAATGTCGCCAAGCATGCTAGGTAGAGACGCGAATCCATGTAACGTTTCTACGAACTGTCCGCGCTCGCAAATCACGCATATCTAGGTGTTAGTGGGGTGGTTTTCAGAAACAGACCCCTTCCTTCATAGGAGCATCCCGTGGTCGTCAATTTCGCCCCGGTGAATCCGGGTCGAGGATATCGGTCGTCCGTCCTGTGCAAGAACAAAATCGACGCATACGATCTTTATCGGTGGAAGTCCGCGTTGTGATCTGAGGGCGTTAATCTTCTTTGCTGTTCGAAACGTTTCAGGCGAGACAACGATATAATCAAATTTCTCCTTCATGGATGGCCCGTACGGGTCGTCAAGCGCGACGATCACGGGAATAGTCCCCGTTAGCGCCTTTACGTAGGCGGCAACTGCTCTCTTTCGGGTATCGTACGTGTTGCTCACGAGGGCTTTTCCTCTTGCCATCTCGTCTGAAACAAGCCCGATGGTCACCTCACCTAGTGAGTAGGCCTTTTTCAGCAGCGCCTTATGACCGTCATGAAGTATATCAAACGTTCCGCCAATCGCGACTGAAGCCATAAACCTCCCCACCTGTAGTGGCTCGACTATGTGATATAGCCTGTTAGGTTAATAATTGGCTTTTTGTACCTAAAGGCAGATCATTAGTGATAGTGAGGTAGTAAAGGAACTAATGAACAGAAACTTCGAAGGCGTCTTCATTGCCCCGACCGCAACCGTCATTGGAAATGTGACGATCGCTCCGGGTTCGAGCGTGTGGTTCGGCGCTGTCATACGGAGCGACATGGCCTTGATTCATATTGGTCGAAACACAAGCGTCCAGGACAACGCCGTCATACACGCACGAGACGGAATCGAGACTAGGATTGGAGACCAGGTAACGCTGGGACATGGGGCAATAGTGCACGGAGCACAAATAGAAGATACCGTGCTGATCGGAATTGGCGCCATCATACTAGACAGAGCACGTGTAGGGGAAGGCTCTATCGTCGGTGCGGGCGCCGTCGTGACAGAGGGCACGCAGATACCGCGACGCAGTCTTGTCCTGGGAGTTCCCGGAAAAGTCGTCAAGGAGGTAACCCCGGAGCAGATTCAGTGGATAGAGGCAAATGCAAAAAGCTACACGGAATTGGCGCAGCGCTATTTGACCGGCGAACAGCGGTGACCAAGGACAATCTTGCTGTCTTCTCTACGCGCCGTCGACCACCTACATCCGGATGGGAATTCCGCGCGCTTGTAGGTACTGCTTTAATGAAGCTATAGAGATCTCTTTGAAATGAAAAATGCTCGCGGCAAGACACGCATCCGCCTTGCCGTCAACAAAGCCTGCGTAGATGTGCTCAGCCGTGCCGGCACCTCCGGAGGCAATTATCGGCAGGTCGATGGCCTCTGATATCGCCTTCGTGATGGGAATATCATAGCCGTCTTTTGTGCCATCCCTATTCATGCTCGTTAGCATGATCTCACCCGCGCCCAAACGCTCGCTCCGCATCGCCCACTCAATCGCATCGATGCCTGTCGGGGTTCGTCCACCGTAAATCACGACCTCATACCACGCTTGAGTGCCATCTTCGAGAGTAACGATATACTGTCCTCTCTCGACGTCCGTGTTCCGTCTGCAATCGATGGCCAAAACAACGCACTGCGAACCAACCGCCTCGGCTGCGCGCGTTATAAACTGTGGATCTTTGACAGCGGCAGTGTTCATCGCTATCTTGTCCGCGCCAGACCGCAAGGTCTGGATGACATCATCGAGAGTCCGTAAGCCGCCACCGACGCAGAAGGGTATGAAAACCTGGTCGGCCGTATCCTCGACGATGTCCAGCATTGTTTGTCGCCTTTCGTGGGAGGCTGTGATATCAAGGAAGATAAGTTCATCAGCGCCCTCTTGATCGTAGCGCTTTGCGAGTTCTACTGGATCGCCAGCTGCTCTGAGCGAAACGAATTCGATGCCTTTCACGACGAGTGCCCTGTTGCCATCCCCATATTTGACGTCAAGGCACGGAATAATCCGCTTTGTGAGCATCAAAGTGAGGTAATGCTATACCTATTTAAAGCCCGTTGCATGCCCAGGCCGGGGCAACCCAAACCTCTGATACGTGATCGTCGAATCTCGTGCGTCGGTTTTTGAGCCGGCGACAAGCAGAGACTGCAAAAGCTACCTATAAATATGAACGCGCTAAGCGGAGTACTAAGCTTCGTGCGTTTCAGGAAGTTGCCAACGAATATGAAGCAAAGTAAGGAGTTTGAGACAGCAGATTCGAGCGCGCGCCACGTCAAGACACTGGCGCAGGCACTTGCACACAAGGTCGCCCTTGACGAAAAGGAACTCATAATCTTACTATCGCTCCTTGAGGACGCTAAGACTTCGAACGCAGAGCTAGCCGAACGTCTCGGCCTCAGCGATGGCAACGCGGCTGCTTACCACATCAAACGTCTTAAGACGCGAGCAGTTCTCACGCGACATACGATCCAAATCGATTGGCGGAAGGTCGGGTTTCCCGCAGATTTCGTCATTCTTGCTGAATCTGATGAAAAAGCGGCGCTGCTTGCGTTGGAAAGGCACCTCGTCCTTCTTCAGGACTATTACGAAAAGCACTTTGGCAACGTGCTTCTACTACCAACCTCTTCTGGATACGTACTGCTGCGAGACATAAGCTACTGTTACGGTGATAAAACGATGCTTGTCATCGCCGGCAGTGCGACAAGCGATCTCGATATTGCCTTCTTTCGGGAGAACTACATAACCCGAGCATCAGAAGGCATACGAACAACGCTTATGACGACGCGATATAGAAGTGTTGACAATTTCGTGATGCAAAGCAGCATCCTCGACACCTTGTGCGCAATCTTCGAGGCCACAGGCGCATCTGAAGAAGAGATCAGTCGAATTAAAGAGCGTCTTAAACCGACTGTTGAGTAGGCCGTGTCTGGGTCCGCGCTGTGTCGTCAAAGTAACTCAGCTTGCTCTTCTTGACGATCTGATAGGGAATTGCCGGTGTGTGCTCACTTCCTTAATGGAGTCCTAGAAGATTGCTCTTGCAGGCCAATCGCCTCAGGTTAACAAAAGATGGGGGCTAAATGACTAGGTAACAAGAACGGCGCTCACGTGCAGGCGTATCATCTTGGACATTGCCGAGGCGGCATAAACCCATATAGAAAGAGCTCAAAGAAAACAAGTCGTAGCTGCTAAGAGGCACAAATGGCTGTAAGAAACGGCGCTAGCTCGCAAAAGCTGAACCTATTCGACGTTACAAATCTCGTAGTTGGCACTGCCATAGGCGCGGATATCTTCATTGTCTCGGCATTGGCCAGTGCCTATCTCGGACCTGCAAGCCTCGTTGTTTTTATCGTTGCCGGGGTAATCGCGATACTTATAGCATTAAGCTTCGCAGACGCTGCGGCTCTTGTTCCTAAGGTGGGGGGCGCGTTTGCATATGTATGCGAGGCTTGGGGGAACTTTGCCGGTTTTTTAGTGGGCTGGCCCCTCTGGATTGCCGAAATTGCCGGGCTTGCCGTAATGCCGGTCGCGTTCGTGAGTTATCTTGCGTATTTCGTGCCCTCGCTCACGGTGCTTGAGGGCGACATCATAAAAATCGTTTTTGTCGCGGTTATCGCGTACATAAACCTGCGAGGGGTAAAGGGTGCTGGACGGATCAATGATGTTCTTACCATCGGAAAATTAAGCCCACTACTGCTGCTGATCGTCGCAGGATTCATCTATTTGGCCGTTCACCCAGGCACAGCAGCTTCGAACCTGACACCATTCGCCCCGCTTGGTTTTAGCAATTTCGGACCAGCGCTGATTATCATTTTTTGGGCATACACGGGATTTGAACTGGCAGTCATCCCCTCTGGTGAAATGGAGAATCCGACGAAGACCCTCCCGAAAGCGATGATCATTGGCATGGCAATTGTAACTGCTTTTTACGTAGCCGTAGGCTTCATGGCGCTCGCTGTGGTCAACTGGACCTCACTCCAATTCGATCCCGCGCCCCTTGCCACCGCTGGCAGCGTCGTCCTGTCGTACACGCCGGAGCTTGCCCTTATCGGAGGTGCGATATTAGGGCTTGGGGCGCTCATCTCAATTACTGGGTTTGAGGAGTCTGCTACGCTAGCGACCGCCCGGCTATCCTATGCGATCTCATTGGACGGACTATTTCCAAGGCTTTTCAGCCGAATTCATCCAAGGTTTGGTACCCCTTCCAATGCGATTATTATACAGTCCGCCATTGTGTTATTCGCTGCATTAATTGGCAATTTAACGCAACTCATCATCTTTTCAGCGTTTAATCTAGCTTTTGTCTACCTGGCCACGTGTGCCGCCGTGCTGACACTTCGAGCAAGGAGGCAAAAAGATAGTGACCGCACTGACCTCGAACGGCTCACCGGGCCGGTAATCCCTGTTTCGGGCATTATCTTGAGCGTGTTCCTCATTTATGAATGCGGCATCAGCACGGTAGCATTCGGAATCGTGTCGATTCTGATTGGCATCCCTATCTATGTGCTTTATGCGCCGCGCACCGAGCTAACGACCCTCAAGAAGGATTTCTATTCGACTGAAGCAGTTCTTGCGAGGACCGTGCATAGTAACCTGAATTTCTTTAGACGACACCGTAAGTAGGTCTATTCGACTGAAGCGGTTCTTGCGAGGAGCGCACGCACTGAAAAGGTTTTCTTAGGGTATTTAGTGTGGCTGGTTCGGAAGGCGGCGGCACATCAAAGTATAGCTTGAACCGGTTGACATTCGCTCGAAGTCCGTGTAGCGACGAATTTTGCGCTATTTTTGTCGCTTCCGTCTTAATCGAGGCACAAGTGCGATCGTGAGGAACACGACGAGCACAAGCAGCAACAACAACACGACGTCGGTATTGCTGTAGTCAAACAGTCCGAAGAAGTTTGTTGGTATGGGCTTGGCCCCGACGGCGGTATAAAGAGGCGCACTATAAAGCCACCCGCGGGAGGTATTGTTGTAGGACACGTAGACGTTGTACGCTGCTCCCGTGGTGTTTGTAGGGACTGTGGGGGGCGACAGGATGCTAATCTCCTCACCGGCGCCGAGGCGTACCCAGCCGTAGCCGTCGTTCTGTTGAACCGCAGCCGAGGAACTGGAGCCGGCATCTTGACTCAAAACCGCTTCGCCATTCACTTGGCTCAGCGCTGCAGTTCCGTTATGGAGTATCGCATAGGGGGCTACCCAAGCTTCTTTGTCACCGAGATTGGTTATGTCCCACACGATAGAGTTTTGAGGATTCGGCACCTGTCGAACAGAGGTCACTGTGATCGCAGGCCATGCCCCTATCGGTTTAGGCGGATAGTTTTGCTGCAGTTGTGAAATGATCGCAGGAAATCCGAGCCGCTGATAGTCAGCGATCGTTGCTCCCAACCCGAAGAACACGTTGAAGTGAGTGAAACCCACCCCCTCGGAATAACTCCAATCGAGTAGTGATTTGTACGTATCATAATTGAGGTTCGCGTTGTTTTTATCCCACACGCCTGCCGTTATGCCCTGCGGCTTCCCGAGGTTGTATGAAATCAGGGCTCCTTGCTGTATGCTCGGGATTTCAGAGGGATAGTACGCCTCCCACGACATCTCCGTCACATCAGGATTTCTGTAGCCGTCCTGCCAAAGGCCGCACACGTCGCAGTTAAAATAGGTGATAGTGGCGAAGTAATCCTTCAACGTGGCAAGATCGCCACTTCGTCCTCCCTCTGTGGCGACGTTTTGCCACCCCGCCTGTTTCCACATGCTAAAATCCGAATCGAACTGCGTTATGGGTGTTGACTTGTTAGCGCCGCCGTTCCAGATGATATACTCGATATCCAAAATGGGGTACATGCCCAGCTGCTTGATTTTCTGCAACTCGTTGCCGTACGGGAGTGGTTGAGCGGCGACGAGCACTACGGTGGTGAAGCCTTGTGCTTTGAAATACTCGATTGTGCCATCCCAGATTTGGTTTGGCGCCAGCGACACGCGGTAGTCGAGCTGTGGCTTAGGCGCCGCATCTGAGGCGGCTAGGGCGGTAGCTGGGATCGTCGGCACTGTAGTTGAAACCGCCGTCGTCGGGACCGTCGATGCCGTCTTTGAAACCGCCGTAGCCGGGACCGTCGATACTGCCCCTGAAACTACCGGCAAAAAAATGACCGGACACGCAACGAGCAAAACTAGCGCAAGAACGACTAACTTCTTAATCATTTGTCTGTACTCACGACTCGTGAGTGGGCAACCGCCGCATTCTTACGCACTTCGCTCTGTGATTATGAACGTCGTCGCTCCTAGTTGAGATAGATTTATTGGGCCGATTTGTGCGTTAATAGTGGCGATCGCGACGTGCACCGTACTCGTTCCTTTGACGAAAGTGAGAATCACATCTGATCCTTGTTGAACGGGGGTTGAAGCTTGGTACCCTCGGTTTGCCATTTCAGTCTTATAAAAATCAGCAACTTGAGTAGCGGAGCCAGTTGTCTGGTAGGTCGTCACATTGCCCTCGCTTGTGTTGACTGATGCTGTCTTCGCTGAGGGCTGGTATACAGGTACGGCACTCGTACTATTCCCTTGCCCACCAGAGGGGTTTGTTGACGTGCACCCCGATATACAGGTGGCTAGGATAATCAGGGCCAGCACCGGCAAAAGAACGTACTTGGTTTTCATTGCTACCTCACCTAGCTTCGCCCTTATCGCTTTTACTATTATCGGTGCTTGTTTCTGATCAGCAGTTCGCGGGCTGCGTGCCTAGTTGCCGTGAGATAATAGCTTCGTGCACGGATGTGTAGTTTGACGATACCATCGGTGTCACTTGCCGACTGCTTCAGTTGACTTATGCCCGTTCAAGTCCTTTCCGATGCTCCAAGCTTTTGCGAATCTTTTGCCTAGCATCCAATAACTCTGGTCCACCATGGTGAAGAGAAGCGGCCGCACTTTGCCATAGTCCACTGCGCCGTCGGTCAGCACAGCATCCTCAGCATAAGTAGTGACGATCTCGCCTATGAATACGTCGTGCTTCGGGAAATCAACCACCTTTATGAGCTTGCACTCCATGTTAATGGGACACTCAGCAACCATAGGGGCCGTCTTGAGGTTGCCGTAGAAAATGTGAAATAACTGTGCTTTGTCAACGCGCTTCCCCGACGCTAGGCCACAGTAGTCAGTTTCCTTCACCATATCAGCAGATGGCAGGTTGACGCTGAACGTCCCGTTCTCCTTGATTCCGGCGTTAGTGTAGTGGGCTTTTGCCATCCCGAGGGAGACGCTTCCTAGGTCCATAATGCCGACGTGCGCGATGGTGATGAAGTTAGGCTTTCCCTCTACCGTTGCTCCTACGAGCGTCGTTGGCATGGGGTAAAGACAATTTTGCGCTCCAAGCTCAATTTTCATCTTGTGATTCCTCCCAGTGCGATTCAGACCTCGCGTACACGTATAAAACTCTTCGATTAAAATCCCACTCATCTGGCAGACGTGTTGGACGACGCGAGGGCGGGCGATTTGGCGCTTTTACCACCGCGCGGAGTTCGCGACTACGTTTTTGTGTATGCGACGATCGTGGTCCACGAGACGATCACGCATTAGCATGAAACTAGCAGCGCACGAGCGGTCTCATGACAAAAATAGCGAAAATAGCTAGCGGCGCTAGACGAGATGAAGGCTGGTTATAATGACATCGATTGCTTTAATCGCGATGAATGGGACTATTAAGCCCCCAACGCCGTAAATCGCAATATTTCTCAAGAGGATTGTCGACGCGTCACTCGGCTTGTATTTCACACCCCTCATGGCAAGCGGAATAAGCGCCGGGATTATTAGGGCGTTGAAGATAACTGCAGATAGTATGGCGCTGTTCGGTGAAGATAGTGCCATGATGTTGAGCTTGTTTGCCTCAGGAATTGCAACGGCGAAAATAGCGGGGATGATTGCGAAATACTTGGCGACGTCGTTGACGATGCTAAACGTCGTAATGGCACCGCGCGTCATCAGGAGCTGTTTTCCGATCGACACGACTGCTATCAGCTTTGACGGATCGCTGTCGAGGTCGACCATATTCGCGGCCTCTTTTGCTGCTTGCGTGCCGCTATTCATGGCGAGCCCCACATCGGCTTGTGCCAATGCAGGAGCATCATTGGTGCCGTCTCCGGTCATCGCAACGAGCTTGCCTGCTGCCTGCTCCGCTTGCACGATCTTTATCTTGTCCTCCGGCTTGCTCTCGGGAACATAATCATCGACTCCCGCTTCTTCCGCGATCGTCGCCGCGGTGAGCCTGTTGTCTCCGGTGACCATGACCGTCCTAATTCCCATGCTCTTCAACTCGTGCAGCCTATCACGCATTCCTGGTTTGACTGTATCTTTGAGGTGTATCACGCCGATAGGGTCGTGATCTATTGATATCACGAGCGGCGTCGCCCCCTTGCGTGAAATCCCGTCAACGATTTCTTTAAATCCACCGGGAACGTACTTCACATAAGCTGACATCACGTCAAATGCCCCCTTACGAATCTCTGAGCCATCCGCTAGATCAACTCCACTCATCTTTGTGTCTGCAGAGAAGTCGATTACTTCGCTAATCTCCGGCTCAACCAAATCGGGCATCAGCTTCTTTGCGAGGTTCACAATTGACCGGCCTTCGGGGGTCTCATCACGCGCTGAGGCGAGAAACGCTGCCTTCGTGACCTCTCCGCTGGTCTTGTCGCCAAGCGGGATGAATTCCTCTGCGAGTCTGTTGCCGATCGTTATCGTGCCTGTTTTGTCAAGGATAAGCGTGTTGATATCGCCTGCCGCCTCAACGGCTTTTCCTGATTTGGCAATAACGTTGAATTGCGTCACTCTGTCCATACCAGCGATTCCGATTGCGGAAAGCAGCCCACCGATGGTAGTTGGGATAAGGCAGACGAGGAGCGCGATTAAGGTCGTAGTGCTTACCAATATACCGGAATAACCGGCGAGTGCGTTAAGCGTGATGATGACGAGAAGGAATATCCACGTGAGGCCGGCAAGAACGATGGTGAGTGCTATTTCGTTGGGCGTTTTTTGTCGCGACGCCCCCTCGACGAGCGCGATCATTTTGTCGAGGAACGACTCTCCTGGGTTTGCCGTAATGCGGATTATAAGTTCATCACTCAAGAGCGTCGTACCGCCCGTTACCGAGCTAAAATCTCCGCCGCTTTCGCGGATTACTGGTGCAGACTCCCCCGTTATTGCGGATTCGTCCACGGCACCCCTGCCCTTGATAACCTCGCCGTCATTCGGGATGACCTCGCCAGCGCTGACTTTTACCACATCGCCTTTCACGAGATCATGCCCGTTGACTTCAACGATTTGATCCCCGACGACCTTATTCGCGGTGACCTCCTTTTTCGTTTTTTTCAGGCTCTCTGCTTGGGCCTTGCCGCGTCCCTCGGCAATCGCTTCAGAGAAGGTGGAAAACAGCACGGTTATCAGTAAGATCGCCGAAATCTCGCTGATGAAGACGAACTGTCCGCTTCCGGCTATCGCGGCAGAGACCGCGAGTATGAGCGTATACACGAAGCCCACCTCGACGACAAACATCACGGGGTTTGCGACGAGCGACCGTGGATCGAGTTTCCGTATCGATTCCTTTAACGCCTCCGCGAGCAATGCCCGGCTATACCACTTTTGGTTGTCCATGGTGTGCCCCCCCTAGATGAGTGCCTCCCCTAGAGGTCCTAAAACCAGCACCGGGAAAAACGTCAGTGCGCCGAGAATGATGATGACACCGATCAGTATGAGGCCAAAAATCCATTTGTCGGTTCGAAACGTTCCGGCATCGTAGGGCGTTGTCTTCTTATGCAGGAATGAATCTGAAACCAGGAGCATGAGGGGGAACGTTATGTACCTGCCGAGTAGCATCGTGACCCCAAGCGTATAGTTCAAAAACGGGGTATTGGCACTCAAACCGGCGAATGCTGATCCATTGTTGGCTGCGGCTGACGAAAACGCGTAGAGCATCTCAGTAAAGCCGTGAAACCCTGGGTTCAGCAAGGAGCTCGTTGCGAAGACGATCCCTGCTGCGGTAAACCCGAGTATAAGGATAGGGTGAACGAGAAATGCGAGGAATGTGAGCTTGACCTCTTTGGATTCGATCTTCCGGCCAAGGTATTGTGGGCTACGTCCGACCATCAGGCCTGCTATGAATACGGCCAGTATCACGTACATAAGGACAGTGAGAAGGCCTGACCCGTCGCCGGCAAAAAGGGAGCCGATCATAAGGAGGAAGAGCGGGACGGCTCCTCCGATCGCCGTGTAGCTGTCGAGCATGCTGTTCACCGATCCCGTCCCCGTTGAGGTGGTTGACACAGTGAACATCACGGAGTTGTCGGTGCCGAATCGAACCTCTTTGCCTTCCAGATTTCCGCTCGACTGGTTCACTGCAAGGTTCGAGAGAGCAGGGTTTGACGATTCTGCAAGGAGCCCGATGCTGAGCAAAACGATGAATATGGTCGTCAGAGTTCCGATGAGAATCCACCCCTCTTTGGTGTTACCTGTCATCACCCCGAATGTGTAAAGTAAGGAAATAGGGATAATTAGCATTGCGACGATTTCGATTACGTTGGTCAGCGGCGTGGGATTTTCAAAGGGGTACGCGGAATTTTGCGCGAAAAACCCGCCACCGTTCGTCCCGAGATGCTTTATCGACTCGAGCGAAGCAACCGGTCCTCGGTACAGCGTGCTGATACTCCCTTCAACCGTGTGGTAGCTCAGTGGCCCTAGAAGCGTTTGCGGAACCCCCTGCACTAGCAACAAAATCGACACGATGATCGCGAACGGTATAAGCACCCGCGTCAGTACGCGCACAAAATCAAAGTAGAAGTTGCCAATGCCGTTTATCTCCCGAAAACCAGGCCGGGGGTCCCTGCTCGCAAACCCTCTAATGAACGCTGCCCCAACTGCCATTCCGGTGGCGGCTGAAGTGAACATGAGAAACGTGATGCCGATCATCTGGCTGAGGTAGGACGCTTGCGTCTCGCCGGCATAGCTTTGCCAGTTCGTGTTCGTCATGAAACTTGCGGCGGTGTTAAACGCTAGGTCGATCGGCATGTTTGCCGCGGCCGTCGGGTTCAGGGGAAGGTACCCTTGAGTATTTAGAATCAGCATGACAATGACGAGCATGACCCCGTTGACCAAAAGAAGGGTCAGGACGTAGCGTCCTACGCCCATTTCTTCACTTGGGTCAACACCGATCGCCCAGTATAAGCCTCGCTCAATCGGACCAAACAGCGCGTCGAGTCGGCTTCGCTCCTTGAAAAAAACGCTAACTACGTAGCCGCCTACAGGGCGGACAAGGAGCAGCACAGCGGTAAGCTCCACGATAATCTGAACAACGCCAAGGACGTCCATTCACACCACTAAAACCGGTCGGGATATAGTATAACGTAGGTAAGATATATGAGCAACAATAGCGAAATGACTACGAAGATGACGTAGTATATATCCATCCATCGCATGATATGCATGGGCCTATAAAAGCTTCACCCTTGAGGGCTCAAACAAGCTATGTGGAGCTAAGAAGCAGATATAGGGCCGCGAATAGCGCATCGATAGGCGCACAAATTCTAGTTCACTGTAATAACAACAAGGCGCGAGCTCATTTATGTATAAGCACATCCTCCTTCCGATTTCGAACCCAACAAATGCTGAGTACACCTTGAAAGCGGCGCTGAGACTGCTCGATAATGAAGGAACGCTCATACTCCTTGGCGTGCTTCTCGCGCGTGAAAGCTATCCCGACCGGAACAAGAACTATCTTGACAAAGTCAATCTCATCATGCGCCTGATGCAATTAGCGCAGCGGTTCAACGTCGAGGCCGTCCCAGAAATTACAGAAGCCTCCTCTGTTTATGATGCCATTGTTCAGCAGATAGCAAAACACGACGCAGATCTGACGGTGCTGGGCTACAGTCTACGATCAACTCTTCACAAGATTCGTCACGGTGACATCATCTATCCCATCATGAAAAATGCGAAGTGTGATGTCATACTGTCGAATCTTAAATACGACAGCGCATTTGAGCGGATACTGGTTCCTTCCGCAGGATACAAGCATTCTATCGCCGCGCTCAAGATAGCAGCAACGCTAGCAGAACCTACGCAGGGCCAGATAACGTTACTGCATATAGCTGAAGCAAATGAAAGTGAAGTCCTCGACGACCTCAAGCGATTAGCGTCCGCGAATGAGCGTGTAAGCGTTAATGTCCGTTCAGGTCCTGTCGCTGAGCAGATTATAGCGATTGCAAAGGATTATGATGCGCTGGTTATGGGAGCTTCGGAACGCCCGCGCAGCGCGAGCGTTGTTTTTGGGACTGTAGTTGACAAAGTTATTGAAAGTGCGCAAAGTAACATCCTCGTCGTGAGGGCGTAGACGAAGATCACTTCGCGGTTGAGTTCGTGACCGTTGCATTCAGCGCTGCTGCGTTCAAAGCAGTAGCGTTCACCTCTGCAGCTTTCAGCGCCGAGGGGCTTAATAGATTATCCAATGCAAAATTGAGTTGTAGTACGTTGACCCGTGGCTCTCCAAAGACGCCGGCAACGGGATTCTCGGTGTATTGATTCACGAGCCGCGTGAGCACATCTTGAGAGATGCCTGTCAAATTCGAAATGCGCGGAACTTGCAGCAAGGCGCTGCTAGATGCAATATTTGGATCAACTCCTGAGCCAGATTGCGTCACCAAATCGATCGGTACGAGATTGATAGACGGATTGAGCTGCTTCTGATAGGCTACCTGTTGACTGACATTCTCGATGAGGGCAGGATTGTTTGGTCCCCAATTGGAAACCCCAGATGGCCTCGATTGAAAGTGCATCGGATCGACAAACGACTGCCCGATTAGGCTCGAACCAACAACTGTGCCATTTTGTGTCAGCACGCTTCCTTCTGCAGCCGGCCTATCTGCGATTTGCCCTATGCCTACGAGTACCAGAGGGAAAACTAGTCCGCACAATACTAAAAAGATCACAGTCGTCCTGAACGCTGCAAACAGGTCACTTTTTAGCATTGATGCCGCATTGAAACGTATTCGTTTAAATATCTTGTGCGGCAGCTGCAGTGGACGTGACTACCTACTAATGCGTGTGTTATGGCGTTTGGGAATCCGCATCAATGCACTGCTAAACCTGCGGCTCTAGGACATCGAATACCCCAATCACATGATCAATATCGTGAGGGCGAAGGGTGGCAAGCAGCGGCGGCTCCCGCTTGACGTGATAACGCTGGCTGAGCTGCGTGACTACGTGGCTGAACGTACCATTGCGAGCGATGCGCCCCTTCCCTATATCCCAGCAGCGGGCCCGGAAACTGGTGAAGCGGTATGGAACGTGATCGGCAAGCACGTGCACCCGCATAGTTTCAGGCGCATAGCTTTGCCATCAACGTGGTCCGGCACGGGGTTGATATCCAGTGGCTGTAGCAGGTGTTGGGACTCGCGTCGGTGAGCACGACTGTAGTGTACCAGCAGTTCAATGATGAGGATCCTGCACGACGTATGTGAAAAGGGCCGTTTTGCATGACCACCTCTGGTCAATAACCGAAAATGAGACCCGAGGGCCCAGAACTCAAGCAGTTTGACCTAATCAGTACGTGTGACTCCTGCGCCGCACCTCGAAAGAAGAGGAGCCCGCTAAGAAAGAGGAGGCACCAGTTAAGCGGCTGTAACGAAGGCCGTGGAAAAAGAAGAGAAATCTAGTATCGCCAAGCGCGCTCGTCTTAGCTAGCGACTTGGTTGCGCCATACAAATCTGAGGCTCATTAGGTAACGAAATCCAAATGCGACTAGGATAGCCATTAGTTCTGAAATGATGTAAAAAATATTTAAGAATGTTGTGAAGGCGAATAACAAAGTTAAATTGATGATGATGCCCCCCAATGCTACCAATTGGTACTTCCCTAGCGCCGGAAATAGATTGTCGGATTTTTTGAACTTGTAGCGAAAAGTAATCTTGGTGTTCAAAGCAAATGCCCAAAAGACGCTAATCTCCATCGCCAAGGCTGCGGATAGAAGATAGAACAAGCGGATGTATTCCGTAAATATCCACGTTAAGAATAGAACCAACAAAACCCCGCTTGCACCCACAGAGGCAAATCTGAAGACTTGCCTTATACGTGCGTCGATGAATACGCTGAAGAGTGCAGAGAGTTCATTGGAAACCGTTTTAAAACTTTTCGGCGGCGTATATATTTGCTGTACGCTGTCCGTTCGTTTATCCTCGTTCTTATTGTTCATTTTCGAATGAGTCCACTTCAAACTGTCTCACACAAATCTGAGCCGCCACCGTGGCGCTGGCAAAGTAGCGTCATACTAAACCTATCGAGCTGTTCCTAGGTTGCCTGTGAGATCGACATCTCCCCAGCTACTCATAAGATGCTGTCGACGTTTTCAAGTAGAGGATGCTTAAGTACTTCCAATCGACCCCTCTCGCCGTGTGTCATAATATAGGCGCGATTTGATTGATCCCATATGTTAACGACTTCATTTATGAAAAAAATCTCATAGTCAGTGACAGCAACCAAAAACTGCAAACGCTAAACTCGCAGGTGAACAACGTTCATCATTCCATTTCTGTCGGAGAAATCTATCCATCTCTTGCTCGTCGTACCCCCACTCAGGGTCTCGTGGAACGTCTTTGAACAGTGGAAACTGATCTAAGACGTCGACGCGCGTATCCCTTACTGTTATATACGTTTTTTTATCAAGTATCCATCATTTCTAGATTTTTTAAACTTCTTGATGTGTATTTACGGTATATCCATTCAATTAGGAATGACAATAATACGACTGCTGATAGTAAATACAAGGTCAAGGGGGAGTTGAATATTTCATAGTAAACCAGGACAGTCAATAAGAAGAAACATCCTGTGATAGCCAGGCATATTATGTACTTGTTTGCATCAGTTTTTTTGTATAGTTTAAGGTGTGATATGCTCACGCCTGCGTAGACAAGTAAAAATATTGAACTCCCCAGCATGGCCACATTACTTAAATTCAAAAAAAGAACTAGGAGAATGACACTGGCGCTGGTAATAAGTAAACCCTCTCTACTATCGTGCCACGATTTTCGATTAAAAAATGTGGGTAGTTGACCTTTTTTTGCCATCAAATAGCTGACATTAGCCCCACCATAAAGGGTCGCATTTATCGCTGAAGAAGTAGAAAAAAGCGCTGCTATAGCTATAATGGTAAATCCAATTGCTCCTGCAAAGGGTTCTGCAGCAGCTGCCAATGCGTAGTCCGCGGCTTGTGTAATTTCAGGGAGAGGCAGGTTACCCACTACTGCAATGGAAACTGCCACGTATAGCACCATTGCAAGTATTACAGCTAAATATAGAGCTCTAGGTATATTTTTTTGAGGATTATCAATATCTTCGGCAGTGTTGGTAATTAAACCAAAACCCTCGTATCCCAAGAAAAGCACTGCCGCTCCTGTTAATAAGTTATTTATTGGTATCAAGTGAGAAACTGATAGTAACGATATTTTGACAAAGAAAAATCCAACTATTGCAAATGTTACTAATATCCCTACTTTTATAGCCACAATTAACGTTTCGGATTTTCCTACAGCCTTAGCGCCTAAAAAGTTAATAAATGTGAATATCAGGATAATGAAGATGGCTAAGATTGTTGCGGTTGCGGGTGATGGATGTGAAGATAGAAACGTAGCTGCATAATAGCCAAAAGCTTCTGCGTAAACACTTAAGGCAATAACGTAACCAAAATACAAAAGAAAGTTAAAACCACCACTTAGAATTCCATCGCCAAATCCTCTGATTAGAAATTCAACTGGCCCTCCTGCAGAGGGATATTTAGATCCTAATTTAGCGTAGGAATAAGCACTGAGGAGTGCAATACCACCTCCAATGATGAATGAAACATAAACCAGATTACCGGCAATCTCGGTGGCAATACCTAAGATGGAGAAGATACCGGCTCCTACCATCCCCCCTATTCCAATGGCAATTGCCGACCACAAACCAATCGGTTTTTTATTTTGGAGTTTATTATTCATAGAAAAACCAACCCAAAATAATAAACAGATTTTATACCTTTACTTCTAGATATTTGCTAGATCAGATAGCTAAAAGTGTCAGGAAGGATAAGCAAAGGACTACACTTTTCTTCCACTCACGTTCATCATTAATAGCAGGTGCAAGACGGTTGCTGCGCTTGCGCTATCCTCGAATCGCACGTGACTTTTTCTTGATTATCGAGAGATAAAGCGATTGGTGTATCCCTGCCACGTACTTCCAACCAATGCGCTTTTCGACGTACGCCAACGCCCGTTTCGCGTATCGTTCCCTAATCTGCCTGTTAGATAGCAGCAGCACAATGTACTCCTTAAGCTGCTCCAAGTCTCCCCGCGGAACGACGACCCCTCCGCCGCTCGCCTCTACTTCGTCCCGCAGACCCCCAACGTCCGTGACGACGGCAGGCTTGCCCAGCGAAAATGCGTGAGCCAACACCCCTGACTGACTGCTTTGCTCATACGGCAACACAACGATATCTGCTGCATTTTCAACCGTTAGATACTCCTTTGGCTGGAAAGAACCTTGGATGACGACGATGCTGTCCTTTGCTGGGCTGTCAGCAACAGCCTTCAACAGCGTAGGTTTGTAGCGCACCCCGTCCCGGGACCCTGGCCGCGCATCTCCTGCGATAACCAGAGCGGCGTCAGGCACTTCGCTCACTACTTGTGGCCAGATCTCGACAACGTCGTTAAAGCGCTTGTATTGCTCCCACCAGCCCAAACACATGGCGACGTCCTTACCCTGAAGACCATACGCTTTTTTCGACTCGACGACACTAGGCACGCCCCCTGCCTTTAGCACTTCAGCCCCGTGTGGTATCACGGTGACGTTCTGGGGCACCCAGCCCAAGTTCACCGGCAGAAAGATCTTTTGAAGCTCTTCGTGCACGATCGCGGCATCAATGAGTTGCAAACTCAGGTTCATAAACAAACACTCCTTGTACCCGAGGGTGCTGTACACCGAATGATACGTCACGACGGTGGGGATTCTTTGCAGGTTCAACCGCACGAGAAGGTCAAGCAGATCAGTGCTAAGTCTGCCGTCGATATCGTAAAGACCGTATTCGTGTTGAATGTGCACGACATCTGGGTTCAGCTTGTTGATGCCGTCAAAAACGTCCTCAGACCAGCCCGCTTTCTGCGGATCCATCGCAGCAAAAACGTTTTTCTGTCCGCCATGCCCGCCTGCATCGAGATCCGGATTGCAGATGACGTATACCGTGTGCCCACGCTTCTTGATTGCTTCAACGAGTTCGTGCGAATAAGTCGCTATGCCACCAAATCTCGGCGGATACGGAGAGATAAAACAGATCTGCAAATGGGAAACCGCTTTATTGCTCTGCGCTTTTGATTCGTCGGGGCACATTAGCCACACCTGCTGCGTCGCATGCTTTGTACAACCTTAAAAACTTTCTGAAAAGTATTTAATATTTCAGCCTGCTATTCGTCAAAAAGAGCTCGTTGTAGGCCCCATTTCGTAGAACAGTCTTAATAAACTAGCGACGCCCTGTAGCATACGAAACGGCGTCGAAACGAACGAGAGGACGTTTGTCCGACCTAGACAGCTCAGAAGGAATCATACCCGCAGGCGAAGCGCAAAAGGCCAGCGTGGCTGAGCTACTGCAGCGGCTCTCGTCAAGCGAAAACGGCCTGTCGGCGGCAGAGGCTTCTCGGCGATTAGAACGGTACGGTCCAAACGAGATCACCGAAAAGCGGGTTAATCCGCTTCGGAAATTCTTGACCTATTTTTGGA
>Ga0255360_1000065_pt1 | contig 32016 bp, 30 predicted proteins | sample GFST50metaG_FD_186004 | JGI IMG/M metagenome (GOLD analysis project Ga0255360, IMG submission 186004) | Peat soil microbial communities from Stordalen Mire, Sweden - G.F.S.T50 | ecosystem: Environmental > Terrestrial > Soil > Wetlands > Peat | place: Sweden: Norrbotten County, Stordalen Mire... | reverse complement strand
ATGACAATGAGGTTAAAGGAACCTTTGTATCCAGAGGAAAGGTTCAAACAGTTGAAGGATGGCGTATTGTTGAAAAAATAGAAAGTAAGGATACTGTTTTGCCAATGGTGTCAGAAAAAGAAATTGTGGATATAGTTGATACTAAGGTAAATGCTGTTACTAAAAAACCACCTAAATTTCATACTGAAAAAACACTTTTAAGAGTTATGGAAACCTGTGGGAAGAGCTTTAAAGATGAAGATGAAGAGGACACAGATGAAATGATGGCCTCAATATTAAGTGGATTTAGTATAGGAACTCCAGCAACAAGGGCTGAGACAATAAAAAAACTAAAAGATGCGGGATATATTAAGGCAAAGGGGAAAAGTCTTACATGTACAGAGCTTGGGAAAACTTTAGTAGAAATATTTCCAGCAAAAGAACTTATGGATTTGGAATACACAGGGAAACTAGAAAAAACATTATCAGATATAGAAAAAGGTAAGTTTAAAAAGGATGATTTTATAAATATAATTAAAGAATTTACTATAAACGCTGTGGATTCAATAAAAAAAGATACATCAATGTTAAAAAACTTTAAGGCAGATATACCAAAAGGGGCGGAAATCATAGGCATGTGCCCTATTTGTAAAAATCCTATAATAGAAAGTGAAAAAGCATTTGGATGTAGCAATTGGAAAAATGGTTGTAATTTTACAATATGGAAAAATGATAAATTTATTGAGTCCCTAGGGAAAAAGGTTACAAGGCAAATGATTGAGATACTTTTAAAAAACGCCAAGGTTGGATTTAAAAATATAAAAAGCAAAAAAGGAACAACATATTCTGCATATTTAAAATATGTTAGGGACGAAAAAACTGGATATTACAAGTGGGAAATGGAATTTATTAATTAAGGCATCTTGAAAAAAAGAAGCTGTGTGAAATTCACACAGCTTCTTTCATATGACTTACTGTAAACTTTTATAAATATTATCTAAATTCTTTTTCATACTTTCTACATAGTCCAGGTTATCTTCTTTGCTTTCAACAGTATATATTTTTTCAACTTTAGCGCCAACTTCACTGGCTAACGTATCTGAAATTTTTGGACTTACCATATCTTCAACAAAAACAGTGGTAACTTTATTTTTTTGGCAATAAGTTATAAGTTCTTGAAGCTTCTGACTACTCGGCTCTCCATCAGCAAAAACGTCTTCCACGCTGTTCTGCTGTAAATTAAAATCTCTACACATATAACTAAAGGCAGCATGACCAGTTACAAAACTTTTCTTAGGAGAATTTGCAAATTTAGTTTTGTATTCACTATATAAGGAGTCGGTTTGAGCTTTAAAGGCTGAATAATTCTTTTCAAAATAAGCTTTATCCTTTGGATCTGCCTTTATAAGGCCTTCTTTTATCTGATTTGCTTCATATTGAGCACCCTTTAAACTTATCCAAACGTGAGGATCGTAAGCCCCACTTGATGTTTTAATTGGTTCAAAACCTTTAGAAGCATCTACAGCTATTAAATCTTTATTGCTAGCTGCATCTATAGCGGTTGAAGCCCATTTTTCTAAATCCATGCCACTATATACAAATAATTTTGCATCGGCTAAACTGGCAAGGTCTCTAATCTTAGGTTCATAGTCATGTGGCTCTTGACCTTCAGGTATAATAGTATCAATATCAACTTTATCTTTTCCCACTGCATATGTAAGCTCTTTCATGGCATTGAAAGAAACGACAACTTTTATTTTATCATTTGTAGTTTTGGCATCAGCACTATTATTACAAGCACACAAACCTACAGCTAGAGATAGTATCAAAATAATAGACATAAATTTTTTTAACAAGCATTTCACCTCTTTTTAATGTAAATGCAAGCTAATTGCATTTACATTAAAAATACACTACAATACAATAATTGTCAAGTTAAGTTTGGTGAGGTAGTGAAAAACCATATTGACAAATATATACTTTGAGTGTACTGTTTCAGTATGACACAATTAAATAGTAAGAAAGGTGGATGAATTATGGGAGAACAAGGTATTGATTTTATAATGAATATATTTTTAATAATATTTATTTTTATAGCTGTAATACTTATAAATTATTCAATTAACGTAAGCCATATGTATCTAATTGGATTTATACCCCTAATATTAATCTTATTTTTAGGGTTTTATATGAGAAAGAAAGCTATTCTCCAATCACTTAACAATAAATTTAAAGAAGACTGGGGCACAAGTGTAAAGAGAAAAAGAAATTTCAATAATATAAGGTCATTATTTGATTACATTAGCGGTGAAAAATCAGATGAATTTTATATTGACGATCAAACTTGGTCAGATTTAACCATGGATGAAATATATACACGCCTAGATAGAACAATAACTTCTGCAGGAGAAGAAATGCTTTATCATTTACTTAGGGCACCTCTATTTAGTGAAGACAAATTAAAGAAAAGAAACAAGCTCATAGTTTTATTTGAAAAAAATAAAGAATTTAGAGAATACATAGGAAGGCATCTATTGAAAATTGGTAGAGTCAAGAAAAACTATTTGTCAGATCTTCTGTGGAGCGATATTGAAGCAGATATGAAGTACAAATCAATATGCATGCTTTTAGGAATAATGCCAATTGTACTAGGTGGAGTTGCTTTTATTACAAGGAATATAAATTTCGTGTTATTGATTTTTGTTATAGTTATAATAAATTTTTCACTTCATGGTAAAATAAAGAAAAATATATACCAGTATGTGTCTTGTATTGGGTACTTGAATTCAATAGTAGCTACGTCTATAGATATATCGAAAGTTAAAAGTGTTGAAGGATTTGAAGAATATATATCCATACTAAGTGAACTTGGTAAAAAGACAGAGGAAATATCAAAAAAATCAATTGGACTTGGTAGAGTTGAAGGCATGGATGCAACAGGTGTTTTGGATATGTTATATATAGTTTTTCTAATAGAAGAAAATCAGTTCTTCTCGTGTATACACTTAATAAAAAAACATCAAGAAGATTTAAAAAAGTTGTATACATGTATAGGAGAAATAGATGCACTTTTATCTGTAGCTTCCTATAGAGAAGGGATAGATAACTATATACATCCAGAGTTTACATCTGAAAATAAGTATTTTGAAGCAAGCAATATGGTTCATCCACTACTTGAGAAGCCAGTAGAAAATTCTATACTTATGAACAATAAGGGCATAATACTAACAGGTTCAAATATGTCTGGTAAATCAACTTTCCTTAGGACCATAGGTGTAAATGTAGTTTTAGCTCAGACAATATACATGGTAACAAGCAGTTTTTACAGGGCAAGTTTCTTTAAGATAATGACCTCCATAAGTCCAGAAGATAATATAATGGGAGGGAAAAGTTATTATTTTAGAGAGGCAGAGGCACTTTTAAGAATCATACAGGAGGGTGGAGAAGATTATCCATTACTTTGTATAATAGATGAAATTTTTAGAGGGACTAACCCCGTTGAGAGAATTAATGCATCTATAGAAATATTAGATTATTTAGAAAAACATAATTCATTAGCAGTTGTTGCAACGCATGACCTTGAACTTACAGATATGTTAAAGGATAGTTACAGTTTATTTTATTTTACAGAGGATATAGATAAGGACGGTATGGTATTTGATTATAAACTTAAAAATGGTGTGTGCAGAACTAGAAATGCAGTTAAACTTCTAAAATATCTCAATTATCCAGAACAAATTATTGATAACACAAATAAACGAATAGAAAACAATGGAACAATCTAGCGGCTAATGCATATAAAAAGAAGTTACTTTAGTCACATAAAAGCATGACTGAAGTAACTTTCTTTTTTGTGTTAAAATTTAGTATAATTCATACAAGTGGGTATATTGACATTATGTAACAGATAGTGTACTATTTATCCATGACACAAATGACAAGTTTTACTTTATTATGGTATATAAAAAACAACCAATCTATATACCAGTCTATTTCATTTTATATGATTACTAACAATTACATTTCAAAGTAAGGAGGGGAAACATGAAAATAATATTAAAATTTATATTGAAAAATATAAAGGAGAAGAAGTTAAGGACTTTTCTTATTGTTATATCTATAGTGGCATCTACAGCACTTTTTTTTGCAGCAAACGGCATTGGATCTACAATAAATCAAACTATGGTTGATACGATGAAAAGTTTTTATGGTAGTGCTGAAATTCAAATTTCTTCAGGTCCTAAAGCATCATCACCATATGTATCAACCACTAATGCAGATTTTTACAGTAATAAATTAGATTATGTAATTGGAGAAATGAACGCTGGTGGACAATATGAGCATACTAAAGACGATATAGTATCCGCAGATTTTGAGGGGCTTGATTATGATGACCTAATGAAAATGAATCCAATAACATTTTCAGAAGAACAAGATATAAAGCCATTTCAAGGAAATAAGATAATAATAAGTAAAAAGACAGCTGAAAAGTATAATTTAAATATTGGAACTAAAATAGATATTAGATTTGGCGGAGGAAAAGAACTATTTACAGTTGTTGGAATTGCCAATGCTGATGGTATATTTAAATTAGAGAGCCAGGTTCAAGGTCTGCTTGCAATAATTCCAAAGACTACAGCACAGAGTTTAAATAATGAAAAAGGAAAAGTTTCAAGTATATATATAAAAACCAAGAACCCAGATGATAAGGATGCCATGATACAAACTTTATCAAAGGCATATAAGAACTGTAATGTAAATGAAACAATAGATATGAAGCAGATTAATGAGTCAACCGGGTTTATAACTCATATATTTATGGTTCTGCTTGTAATTGTTCTAGGAATGAGCATATTTATTATTTACACTGTGTTTAAAGTTATTACAATTGAAAGATTACCTATAATAGGTACATTTAGGAGTATAGGTGCAACTAAGCTAACTACAGACTTAGTGCTTATACTAGAAAGTGCTGTCTATGGAATAATTGGAGGAATTATAGGAGTACTGGGTGGAATTGGAATAGTTAAGCTAGCGGCCATAGGATTATCAAGTGCAGCTGGGGGACTGGGAGTTTCAATTAATTATTCGTTATCACAAATTCTTCAAGCATTCATTTTTGCAGTAATAGTATCCATGATAAGTGCATTAGTACCTATAATTAGAGTTTCAAAATTTTCAGTTAAAGACGTTGTGCTAAATACTGTGGATACAGTAGAGCGGAAAAAAATATGGAAACTTATAGTAGCATGTATTTTTGTTGCATTTGCTTTCTTTGGACCAAAACTTTGTCCAAGTGCAAATATATTAATAGTAGGTTTTGTTGGAATGATACTAGGTATAATCGGAGTAGTAATTCTTATACCATATTTTACAAATTTCTTTGTGGTTATACTCCAATGGCTATATGCACTTATCTTTAGAAATGAAGGTATTTTAGCAGCTAAAAATATTAGAAATAATAAGAATATAATAAACAACATTTCACTTTTAACAATAGGGATATCCACATTATTCATGCTTAATGTAGTTAGTACAAGCCTTGGAAAATCCCTTGTACAGGCTTATGATGTATTTAAATATGACATTGAGATAAGTGGAAATATACAAAATGACACATTGCCAACAATAAGAAATACAAATGGAGTTTTAGAGGCTGATGGTATGTATACAACTAACTATGTAAATATAGTTGGGCACAGCAATAGCATTATGGAAATATGGGGGTATAAAGCGTCTAGCTTCGATAAATACTTTAATGTGAATTTTGACCAGGACAAAAACAACGTATTAAAAAATATGTATGATAATAGAGAAATTGCTTTAACAGACAGTTTGGCAAATGCCATTGGTGCAAAAGTGGGAGATGTAATTACGCTAGAAACCCCTAAGGGAAATGAGAAATATAGAATATCAGGAACTTTAAACACCCTTATGGAAAATGGAAGCATGGCAATTATATCAGGAAAATATTTACAACATGATTTCAAAGTAAGTAATTACACTAGAGCATATGTAAATACAACTTTAAGTCCTGACCAGGTTGCAAAGACATTGACTAATGAATTTAAAGGACAATCAATGAATGTACAAACTTTTGCTAGTATAGAAGCACAAAATGAGTTGCAGAATGATGTAATGTTAATGTTAATTAGAATGTTCCCAATTATATCATTAATTATTGGTGCCTTTGGAGTTTTAAACAACTTCCTAATAAGCTTTATGGAAAGGAAAAGGCAGCTGGCAGTAATGGCATCAGTTGGAATGAGCAAACGTCAAACGAGAAAAATGCTTTTTGTAGAAGCATTTTCAGTGGGCATTATAGGAGCAGTAATGGGAATTTTAGGTGGACTTATGTTTACTAATATAATTCCATACTTCTTGAAAGCTTGGAATTTCCCAATGCCTATGACATATGATGTAATTACATTTATAACATGTTTTATTTTAGGTGTTGCTATAACTATGGTTTCTTCATTAGGACCATCCTTTAAATCATCAAAATTAAATATTATAGATGCAATAAAATATGAATAAATAAATAAAGGGGTGAATTTTATGGAATGTTTAAACAAAAATATTGAACTTAGTAGTGAGATAATTCAAACTGAAAACCTAAATAAGATATATAAACTTGGAACAGAAAGCGTTGAAGTATTAAAAGATATAAATGTTACAATAAGAAAAGGTGAATTTGTTTCAATAATGGGACCTTCTGGTTCTGGAAAAAGTACATTATTATACCTTTTGGGAGGTTTAGATAAACCTACTAGTGGAACTGTTAAAATTGCAGGAAAAGAGCTTTCTGTTATGAAGGATAAGGCAAAAAGCATCATGAGAAGAAGAGATGTGGGCTTTGTATTTCAGTTTTATAATCTAATACCAAATTTAGATGTTGAAGAAAATATAATGCTTCCAATACTTCTTGATGGAAAGAAAATGAAAGATTATAAAAAGAAGCTTCAAGATATTTTAGATATAGTAGGATTAACAGATAGAAGAAAACATACCCCAAGAGAACTATCTGGAGGTCAGCAGCAAAGAGTTGCAATAGCAAGAGCGTTAATAAATGAACCAGATGTTATTCTTGCAGATGAACCTATAGGAAATTTAGATAGTAAAACTGGACAGGAAGTAATGGAACTTCTCAGAAGAATAAATTTAGAAAATGGAAAAACTATAGTTCAGGTTACGCATTCAGCTGATGCAGCTAGCTATGGACAAAGGATAATTTATGTAAAAGATGGAAGGGTGGTAGAACAATAATGAAAAAGACAAAAATTTCTATAATACTAATTGCTTTGGGTACAACATTAGCTTTAACTGCATGTGGAAGTTCGGGCACAACAAATAATGGTAAAAAAACCACTACTGCTACAAAGCAAACTTCAAATGCAATAGATGCATCAGGTACAGTGGAAGCCTCAAATGTTGAGAATATATCACTAAATTTTTCAGGAGAAGTTACTCCTACTGTTACAAAGATTAATGTTAAAGAAGGACAGACAGTAAAAAAGGGTGATACATTAGCAACTCTTGATATGACAAGCTACAATGATACCATTGCAAGTAAACAGAGAGCAATAGATTCAGATGTAGATACTAAAACAACTTTGCAAACAGATGATGAGAAGAAAATTCAACAGGATAAAATTGATTCCGAACAAGATGAATTAAATTCCTTAGAGGCAGGTCCTGGTCTAAGCCATGTGAGTGGCAGTAATGTGGTAAGTGATATAAATAATGCAGTTGTCACTAATGTTGCAGGAAGTTCTTCTTCTTTAGGACAAAGTGCTAGCCCTAATTCAATTGTTACATTAGAGGACTTAAATAGTCTATATATACAAGCGAATGTAAGTGAAGATTTTATTAACAGTGTAGCTGTTGGAAAAGCAGTTACAATAACACCAACTTCCGATCCTAATACAAAGTTAACTGGTAAGGTAACAAGTATTGCTAGTGAGGCTGTATTAGATAAGAATGGAGATACAAATATACCAGTTAATATTTCTATAGATAATAATAATGGTAAGCTATTCCCAAATTATAATGTTGATGTAGAAATAAGCAAATAGACGAATAGAAAATAGTGGATCAATCTAAATTTTTCAAAATTTCCAAAAGTTACTCTAGTCACATAAAAATATGGCTAAAGTAACTTTTTTTGTGGGTAAAATTTGGTGAAATTCACATAAGTGGATACATTGACATTAAATGGGGGTTGGTGTACTATTATTCCATAACACAAATACCTTATAATTACATTCTAATTAAGGGGGGGGAACATGAGTATAATATTAAAATTTATATTGAAAAATATAAAGGAAAAAAAGCTAAGGACTTTTCTTATTGTTATATCTATAGTGGCATCTACAGCACTTTTTTTTGCAGCAAACGGCATTGGCTCTACAATAAATCAAACTATGATTGATACGATGAAAAGTCTTTATGGTAGTGCTGAAATTCAAATTTCTGCAGGACCTAAAGCACCATCACCATATCTATCAACCACTAATGCAGAATTTTACAGTGATAAATTGGATTATGTAATTGGAGAAATGAACGCTGGTGGAGAATATGAGCATACTAAAGACGATATAGTATCCGCAAGTTTTGAGGGGCTTAATTATGATGACCTAATGAAAATGAACCCGATAACATTTTCAGAACAACAAGATATAAAGCCATTTGAAGGAAATAAGATAATAATAAGTAAAAAAACAGCTGAAAAGTACAATTTAAATATTGGAGCTAAAATAGATATTAGATTTGGCGGAGGAAAAGAGCTATTTACAGTTGTTGGAATTGCTAATGCTGATGGTATATTTAAATTAGAGAGCCCGGCTCAAGGTCTGCTTGCAATAATTCCAAAGACTACAGCACAGAGTTTAAATAATGAAAAAGGAAAAGTTTCAAGTATATATATAAAAACCAAGAACCCAGATAATAAGGATGCCATGATACAAACTTTATCAAAGGCATATAAGAACTGTAATGTAAATGAAACAATAGATATGAAGCAGATTAATGAGGAAACCAGTTTCATAACTAATATATTTATGGTTTTGCTTGTAATTGTTCTCGGAATGAGCATATTTATTATTTACACTGTGTTTAAAGTAATTACAATTGAAAGGTTACCTATAATAGGTACATTTAGGAGTATAGGTGCAACTAAACTAACTACAGACTTAGTGCTTATACTAGAAAGTGCTGTCTATGGAATAATTGGAGGAATTATAGGGGTACTGGGTGGAATTGGAATAGTTAAGATAGCAGCCATAGCATTATCAAGTGCAGCTCAGGGACTGGGAGTTTCAATTAATTATTCTTTAACACAAATTCTTCAAGCATTTATTTTTGCAGTAATAGTATCCATGATAAGTGCATTAGTACCTATAATTAGAGTTTCAAAATTTTCAGTTAAAGACGTTGTGCTAAATACTGTGGATACAGTAGAAAAGAAAAAAATATGGAAACTTATATTAGCATGTATTTTTGTTGCATTTGCTTTCTTTGGACCAAAACTTTGTCCAAGTGCAAATATATTAATAGTAGGTTTTGTTGGAATGATACTAGGTATAATCGGAGTAGTAATTCTTGTACCATATTTTACAAATGTATTTGTTATTGTACTTCAATGGCTGTATGGAATTATCTTTAAAAATGAAGGTATTTTAGCAGCTAAAAATCTTAGAAATAATAAGAATATAATAAACAACATTTCACTTTTAACAATAGGAATATCCACATTATTTATGCTTAATGTAGTTAGTACAAGTCTTGGAAAAGCTCTTGTAGAGGCTTATGATATATTTAAATCTGATATTATCATATATGGCAATATAAACAATGATACATTGGCTAAAATGAGGAACACAAATGGAGTTTTAGAGGCTGATGGTATTTATAGAACTAGTAATGTGAATATAGAAGGAGCACAAAATAAGTTTACGGAAATATATGGATATAATTCTTCTAGTTTTGATAAATATCTAAGTATAAATTTTAACCAGGATAAAAGCACTATATTAAAAAACATGTATGATGATAGAGAAATAGCTATAACTGAAAGCTTTGCAAATGCTATTGGTGAAAAGGTTGGAGATGTAATTACGCTAGAGACTCCTAAGGGAAATAAGAATTATAGAATAGTAGGAACTTTTAGTACTCTTATGGATAATGGAAGTATGGCAATTATGTCAGAAAAATATTTAAAACAAGACTTTAAAGGAACTGATTACGCCAGTGCGTATGTAAATACAAGTATAAGTCCAGATCAGGTTAAAAATACATTGACTAATGAATTTAAAGGACAATCAATATATATAATAACAATTGCTAGTATGAAAGCACAAAATGAGCTTAGCATACAAGTACAGCTAATGTTAATTAGAATGTTCCCAATTATATCATTAATTATTGGTGCCTTTGGAGTTTTAAATAATTTCGTAATAAGCTTTATGGAAAGAAAAAGGCAGCTGGCAGTAATGGCATCAGTTGGAATGAGTAAGCGTCAAACGAGAAAAATGCTTTTTGTAGAAGCATTTTCAGTGGGCATTATAGGAGCGATAATGGGAATTTTAGGAGGGATTATGTTTGCTAATATAATTCCATACTTCTTGAAAGTTTGGAATTTTCCAATGCCTATGGTATATGATGTAATTACATTTATAACATGTTTTATTTTAGGTATTGCTATAACTATGGTTTCTTCATTAGGACCATCCTTTAAATCTTCAAAACTAAATATTATAGATGCAATAAAATATGAATAAAATGAGAGGTGAATTTTATGGAATGCTTAAACAAAGATATTGAAATAAGTGAAGCAATAATTCAAACTGAAAACTTAAATAAGATATATAAACTTGGAACAGAAAGCGTTGAAGTATTAAAAGATATAAATGTTGCAATAAGAAAAGGTGAATTTGTTTCAATAATGGGACCTTCTGGTTCTGGAAAAAGTACATTGTTATATCTTTTAGGAGGGTTAGATAAACCTACTAGTGGAACTGTTAAAATTGCAGGAAAAGAGCTTTCTGTCATGAAGGATAAGGCAAAAAGCATCATGAGAAGAAGAGATGTGGGATTTGTATTTCAGTTTTATAATCTTATACCTAATTTGGATGTTGAAGAAAATATAATGCTTCCAATACTTCTTGATGGTAAAAAAATGAAAGATTATAAAAAGAAACTTCAAGATATTTTAGATATAGTAGGGTTAACAGATAGAAGAAAGCATACTCCAAGAGAACTATCTGGTGGACAGCAGCAAAGAGTTGCAATAGCAAGAGCGTTAATAAATGAACCAGATGTTATTCTTGCAGATGAACCTATAGGAAATTTAGATAGTAAAACTGGTCAGGAAGTAATGGAACTTCTCAGAAGAATAAATGTAGAAAATGGAAAAACTATAGTTCAGGTTACGCACTCCTCTGAGGCAGCTAGCTATGGACAAAGAATTATTTATGTAAGAGATGGAAGGGTGGTAGAACAATAATGAAAAAGAGAAAAATTTCTATAATACTAATTGCTTTGGGTACAACACTAGCTTTAACTGCATGTGGAAGTTCGGGTGCAACAAATAATGGTAAAAAAGCCACTGCTACTACAAAGGAAACTTCAAATGCAATAGATGCATCAGGTACAGTGGAGACCTCAAATGTTGAGAATATATCACTAAATTTTTCAGGAGAAGTTACTCCTACTATTACAAAGATTAATGTTAAAGAAGGACAGACAGTAAAAAAGGGTGATACATTAGCAACTCTTGATATGACAACTTACAATAATACTATTGCAAGTAAACAGAGATCAATAGATGCAGATGTAGATACTAAAAAAACTTTGCAAACAGACGACGAAAAGAAAATTCAACAGGATAAAATAGACTCCGAGCAAGATGATTTAAATTCATTAGAGGCGGGACCTGGTCTAAGCCATGTGAGTGGCAGTAATGTGGTAAGTGATATGAATAATGCAGTTGTCACTAATGTTGCAGGAAGTTCTTCTTCTTTAGGACAAAGTGCTAGCCCTAATTCAATTGTTACATTAGAGGACTTAAATAGTCTATATATACAAGCTAATGTAAGTGAAGATTTTATTAACAGTATAGCTGTTGGAAAAGCAGTTACAATAACACCAACTTCTGATCCTAATACAAAGTTAACTGGTAAGGTAACAAGCATTGCTAGTGAGGCTGTGTTAGATAAGAATGGAGATACAAATATACCAGTTAATATTTCTATAGATAATAATAATGGTAAGCTATTCCCCAATTATAATGTTGATGTAGAAATAAGCAAATAGAAAAAAGTATGATGGCAAAAACTATAAGAGTTTTTGCCATCATTTTTTTAAAAATAGATTTTAGATGTAATTAGTATACAATTATTCATAAAATAACATAAATTTTTTATAATACAGGAAGGTATATAATAATTTTTGTAGAATAATTAATTAATATGAATAATTGCCCATATTTTAGAAAGTTGGTGTAGCATGATTGAGTTTAAACACGTCTCAAAAGTTTATACAAATGGAACAATAGGATTAAAAGACGTAAATGTAAAAATTAATGAAGGAGAATTTATTGTTATTGTAGGTTTATCTGGAGCTGGAAAATCCACATTTTTAAGATCTATTAATAGACTTCATGAGATTAGCGAAGGTGAGATATTAATTGATGGTAAATCAATTACAAAAGCTAAAGGGAAAGAACTTAGAAAATTCAGAAGAAACATTGGTATGATATTTCAAAGTTTTAACTTAGTTACTAGATCCACAGTTTTAAGAAATGTATTATCTGGAAGGGTTGGATACCATTCTACTATGGTAACATTATTAGGCTTGTTCCCAAAACAAGATGTTGAACTGTCTCTAAGAGCACTAGAAAGAGTTAACATAAAGGAAAAGGCATATTCACGTGCAGATGAATTATCCGGAGGACAGCAACAACGTGTGTCCATTGCTAGAGCTTTGGCACAAGAAGCAAAAATAATTTTAGCAGATGAACCGGTTGCTTCCCTTGATCCATTAACCACAGTACAAGTAATGGAGGATTTAAAGAAAATAAATAAAGAATTAGGAATTACAACAATAGTAAATCTACATAATGTTGAATTAACAAGAAAATATGCTGATAGAATTTTAGGTTTCCGTGCAGGTGAATTAGTTTTTGATGGTGGTATAGCAGAAGCTACAGATGAGATTTTTGATAGCATATATGGAAAAGAGTCTAATAGGGATGAAATGCTGGGAGGAAAATAGTATGAAATGTACTGAAGCATTAAAAAGATGCTTTAAAAAGCTACGAACAAGGAAGAAGAAGCCTTACATAAATAATACAGAAGCACTAAAAAGACCAGCTAAAACAAAAAAAATTGTAACAGCAATACTTATTATAACCATAATTATATCAAGTGGATATGAAACAGGAGCCGACTTTTCAAAATTAATAGCAGGAATTCCTCAAATGGGAGTCCTTATTATGGAAATGTTTCCTCCAGATTGGACCTATATTTCTGTAATTGTTGAGCCTCTGAAGGAAACATTAAGAATGGCAATATTAGGAACAACCATTGGTGGACTAATAGCAATTCCATTGGCACTTTTTTCAGCTAGCAATATAACGAAAACTGGAATAATACGATATCCAGCAAGATTTATTTTAAACTTAATTAGAACAATACCAGATTTATTATTTGCATCAATATTTGTTGCAATATTTGGTATAGGCCCTGTGGCAGGAATTATGGCACTGGCAGGTTTTTCAATTGGAATTATAGCCAAGCTTGCCTATGAAGCTATAGAAACCATAGATAATGGACCGCTTGAAGCAATGACAGCAGTTGGAGCAAATAAAATACAATGGATATATTACGCTGTATTGCCACAAATTTTACCTCAATTTGTATCGTACTTTCTTTATACTTTAGAAATCAATGTAAGAGCTGCTGCGGTACTTGGACTTGTTGGTGCTGGTGGTATAGGTCTTTACCTAAACAGGACACTCGGTTTGTTTAGATATGATCAAACTTCAGTAATAATTATAGCTACATTGTTAGCGGTAATAATTATTGATGGATTGAGTACAGTGCTAAGGGAGAAGTTACTATGAAGAAGAAAAATAGAGTTTTTAGTATATTCATAATTTTATTGATAATAGCCTTATATGCATGGGTAATAACAGGTATTCATTTTGATGGAATAAAACCTACTGCAAAAGAAATAACAAAAGCTATATTTAAGGGACTAGTTCATCCAGATTGGGGCTATGTGTATAGTCCTGATGGTGAGGATCTTTTAACAGGACTTTTAGATACCCTAGCAATTGCTGCACTTGGAACTGTTGTATCAGCGGTGCTTAGTATTCCATTTGCATTTCTTGCTACAAAAAAGATAGTACATTTAAAACCAGTTACTAACTTAGGCAGATTTTTATTAGAATTCATAAGAACTTTTCCAGAATTAGTACTAGCTATTATATTCATAAAGGCTGTTGGACCAGGATCCTTTGCTGGGGTGCTGGCATTAGGAGTAAGTTCCATAGGTATGGTTGGAAAACTGTTTAGTGAATCAATTGACAGCATGGACTTAAATGCAATTGAAGCACTAACAGCTTGTGGAGGAAATGGAGTTCAAAAAATATGGTTTGCAATTATACCACAAGTATTGCCTGAATTTGCATCACTTACACTTTATAGATTTGAGATAAATGTACGTTCGGCTACAATACTTGGTATTATTGGTGCTGGAGGAATTGGTACTCCTTTAATCTATGCGTTGGAAGCAAGAGGCTGGAGTAGAGTTGGAATAATACTTTTAGGTATAATAGTTATGGTAACTATCATAGATTTGATTTCAGGGTATATTAGAAAAAAATTAGTATAAATAAAAAAAGAAGCTGTCAAAATTATGTTGACAGCTTCTTTTTACTAGTTACTACCTGCTACTTCTTTTTGATAATCACGAACTATATCGAAGTCCGAATCTTTAGCAATTTTATAAGCAACGTGTGAATATACATCGTATATTATTTTTTTACCTTGAGGGTCCTTTGAGATAGCTATGAAAGCATCTTGAATTTTCTTTTTCCAAGCTGGATCCATATCAGGACGTACGCATATAGTATCATTAGGAATTGGCTGAGTATAATATAGTACTCTTGTCTGACTAAATACATTAGGATTATCTTTCTTTACAACATTACGAGCATCTTCAAATACTGCAGCTGCATCAACATCACCATTTAATACTGCAAGGATACCTTTGTCATGACCTTGTACAGTAATTCCAGTTACATCTTTTTGAGGATCAATGCCTGCTTTTTTCATTTCAGCAGCAGGGTATATGTAGCCTGCTGTTGAAGTTACATCTTGCCATGCAATCTTCTTACCTTTTAAATCCTTTAGAGTTTTAATTGGTGAATCTTTTTTTACAATAATTTCGGATCTATAACTGGTAACTAATTCAGTAGTATTAGATCCATCTGCTGGATTTACTCCATATCTTTCAGCTTGCAATAAAAGATCAGCGTAATTTTTTTGTTTTGCTAATACGTATGCAGTTGGTGGCAAAAATCCTACATCAACTTGCTTTGAACCCATTGCTTCAATTATGGTATTATAGTCAGTTGAAACACTAACCTTTACTGGAATACCTAATCTAGCACTAAGCAATTTTTCAAGTGGTTTTGCTTTGGCTTCAAGAGTCTCGGCGTTTTGGGAAGGAACAAATTCAACTGTAAGTTCCTTTGGCACATACCCAGAAGAGCTGCTACCGCTTTTTGAGGAACTGCTACTTCCACAACCTGATAATATTCCGATGGAAAGTGATAGTACTAGTCCTACTGCCAGTAGTTTTTTTAATTTTATCATTATTAGTTTCCCCCATTCAAATATAAAGTATTACTAGTAAATTATAGCACATATATGAAATTATCAAAGTAAAAATTATGTAAAAAATTAATATATATTTTACAAATATGAATTATTGTATACTTATGATAAGGTTGGTATAATAGTGTAAGGTATATTCAAAAAAATAACAATTTGCTTCATATACCTAAACTGAAGAAGAGGGGATGTACAATTTTGAATAATGATTTAACAAAAATAGTCATACTAGAAACAAGTGATATACACGGAAGTGTTTTACCAATAAATTACGCTAACAATGAGGTGTCTGAAAGTGGAATGTCAAAACTTTCTACAATAATAAGAAGAGAACGTGAAATTAACAAAAATCTTATTTTAATTGATAATGGAGATATACTTCAAGGTACCCCCCTTACATATTATTATGCAAAGATAGACAGTAACAGGTCAAATCCTATTATTAATACATTAAACTATTTGAAATATGATGCCAGTGTTATTGGTAACCATGAATTTAATTATGGCAGAAAGATATTGCAGGATGCAAAGAATGAGTCTAACTTCCCATGGCTTTCAGCTAATATAACAAATAAAAATACTAATGAACCTGTTTTTGGTAAGCCTTATATAATAAAAGAACTTGATATGGGAATTAGAGTTGGGATACTTGGACTTACGACAAAGTACATTCCTAATTGGGAAAATCCAAATGTAATAATGGATTTAAATTTCTTAGATGTAGTTGAAGTGGCAAAAAACTGGGTGGAATTTTTAAGAAAAGAAGAAAAAGTGGACATAGTAATTGTTTCATACCATGGAGGCTTTGAAAGAGATGTGGATAATGGCAGTGAAGATGAAGCTCTCACTGGAGAAAATCAAGCTTATGAATTATGTATGGAAGTTGAAGGTATAGATGTTTTACTTACAGGTCACCAGCATAGATTTATAGAAAATAAAACTATAAACAATGTAATTGTAATTCAACCTGGTGATGCTGCTAAGGCAATTGGAAGGGTAGAACTTACAGTAAAAAAACAAAAAGATATATGTGAAATATTAGAGAAAAATTCGAGGCTTTTATATTGTAATAATGAGGAGTCAGATGAAGAAATCGAGAAAATAGTAAAAGATACTGAGAAAGATACGCAGGTTTGGCTAGATACAAGTATTGGGAAAATCAATGGGGATATGACTATAGAGGATTGTTTTAAGATAAGAACAGAGGATAGTGCTGTGATTGAATTTATAAACAAAGTACAAATGGATGTTTCAGGTGCGGATATTTCTAATACAGCTCTTTTTGACAACAATTCTAAAGGGTTTAATAGCAAGGTTACTATGAGAGATATAGTTTCAAATTATATTTATCCCAATACCTTAAAAGTAATAAGAATAAGTGGAAATGATATAAAAGAGGCACTTGAAAAATCAGCCTCATATTTTGAAACCTATGATGGAAAATGCATTAAAATTAATCCTAAATATACTGATCCTAAGCCTCAACATTATAATTATGATATGTGGGAAGGAATAGAATATGAAATAAATATTTCTAAGCCTTTTGGAGAGCGTATAACAAAATTGAACTATAAAGGAAATACGTTAGAAATGGATAAGGAATATGATGTTGTAATGAACAATTATAGAGCAGGTGGTGGCGGAGACTTTGACATGTTTAAAGGAAAACCTGTAATAAAAGATATACCAATTGATATGGCAGAGCTTATAGCAAATTACATATTAGCAAGGGGAACTATAGACGCAACAGTAAATGAAAATTGGAAGGTAACACATGACTAAGTATATTTATTTTAAATAGTGTCTAATATATAGGTATAAGGCATATTGAATTGTTTCATATGCCTAAGAAATAAATGGAGTGATTAACAATGCTTGATGTTTGTTTATTAGGATGTGGAGGAAGCATGCCGGTTCCAAATAGGTCATTAACTTCGCTATTACTTAGCTTTAATGGGAGAAAAATTTTGATAGATTGTGGAGAAGGAACTCAAGTATCTATGAAAATTTTAGGGACAGGATTTAAAAAGATAGACACCATTTGTTTTACACATTATCATGCAGATCATGTAATTGGACTTCCGGGGTTACTTTTAACCATAGCAAATTCGGGTAGATGTGAGCCTTTAAATATAATTGGGCCTATGGGACTAAGATATATTATTAATGGACTTTTAGTGGTTGCTCCAAACTTACCCTATGAGTTAAATTTAATTGAGATAGAACAATGCAACTCTCAAATTAATTTTGGAGATATTATAATAAATACTATTGAACTGGAACACACGATCCCATGTATTGGATATAGTATTGAAGTACTTAGAAAAAGAAAATTTGATATAAAAAAAGCTATTCAAAATAATGTTCCTAAAAATATTTGGAGTAAGTTGCAAGCTAATGAGAGCGCTGAAGAAGATGGAATTCACTTTGTGCCAGACATGGTTTTAGGAGAAAGAAGAAAAGGAATAAAAGTTTCCTATGCCACAGATACAAGACCAATACCAGGTTTAATAGACTTTATTAAAGCTTCAGATTTATTTGTTTGTGAGGGCATGTATGGAGCAAACGAAGAAATTGAAAAAGCAATGCAAAATAAACATATGATTTTCAAAGAAGCCGCAGAACTTGCTAAAGAAGGAGAAGTTAAAGAGTTATGGCTCACTCATTTTAGTCCCTCTCTAACAGATCCTAATGAATATGTAAAAAATGCTGAGGATATATTTCATAACGTAAAAATTGGGGAGGATAGACTGTTTAAGAGTTTTAATTATGAGAATAGTGAATAGAGAATAGTGGGAAGTGGATGGTTACTTCCCAACTAAGAACTAAAAAGTTTCGTTACATCTAAAATTCCTTCGCCTTGTTGCCATTTTGGAAAGTTTAATAGAGTGCAAGAGGCGTTTAAAAGAGATAATATGTCTTTAAAAGTCAGTGAATTGTCCTTTTCAAATAAGAGAGCACAAATTCCGCTTACATACGCAGCAGCACAGGATGTTCCGGTGCAAGTTGTATAATAATTATTTAATTTGTTTGGATAGAGTTTTGAGCCATTTCTTTCAGAAATATAGTTTGTATCAGAATTAAGAGAGCAAATATTAACGCAAGGAGCAGATAAGTCCGGCTTTGTAAGTTTTCCACAAGGACCAGAAGATGAATATGTGTAGGATTTAATTTTACCCTCTGTGTTCAAACCTCCAACTGTTATACAGGTGTCTAATGCAGCAAAGCCTCTAATGGAGCTTCTGGTGTTTTCATTAGTTCCACTGGGCACAACTACAACAATTCCAGATGAAATAGCTTTTTCAAACAATTTATTAAATGTGGATAAAATAAAATTGTCTTCTGTGGATATTTCAAAAGGAAGACATATAACTTTAATATTAAATTCTTTGCTTTCATTTATTAAAGTGTCAATTGCCAAAAATACATTTGAAATATAGGCCTTGCCTAAAGAGTTAAATGCCTTTATGGAATAAATTCCACTTGAGGGAGCAACACCTCTATACATTCCCTTTGAATTACTGCCATTTCCACGTATTATACCACTTACAAAGGTTCCGTCTCCATTGTCATCATAGGGATATTTGAGTCCGGAAACAATATCTAAAAATTTAACTATTCCCTTTGTTCTAGTCATCAAATCAGGATGTGGAAATGTTCCGCTGTCTACCATTCCAACACACACGCCTTTACCTGAATACTTAAAAGATTCCCCTAGTTTCAAACTTACCTTGTTTTTCGAAACTACATTAGAGGAACATAAGTATGCAAAATCATCAAAAGTAATGAGACTTATTTCTGGTTTCTCAATTATTTTTAGAATTGATTGCGCAGACAAATTTGCACAGATACAGTTGGCTTCTTCTATTTTACATATAAAATTATCTTTGCCTTGTTTTATTTTATGTTCTACGGCATCTACTAGAGCATTGCAATGTATAATGACCCTGTAGCTTTTAAATCTATCATTATCTATAGCGGATTTTAGAGAACTGTCTAATTTTTTTCTCACTGAAAACATCTGAAGTCTCCTTAGAATAGCTTCCGTTATATTATATTCAAAATAAACTTATGGGTTACAAATTAGGTATAGAAATAAGCCTATGTTCTCCATTTAAATATAAGTATGCCTGCTAGCATAACTATAACGCCAATTATTTCATTTGTTCCAAATTTTATTTTTTCTGTACCAAATAAACCAACGGCATCAATAGCGGCAGCGGTTATAAGTTGAGAAATAAGTATAGTGGAAATTGCGTAGGTTGTTCCTAGCGCACATATGCCTGTTATAACTGTATAAGTAATAACAACAGCAAGTACTCCTCCAAGAAGATATAATTTATTTATACTCTTGATGTCTTTAAAATTATTTTTTCCTGCGACTATTAAAATTATAGTACTTAATAAAAAAGCGGTTCCTTGAACAAAAACATTGGCTTCTAAAACACCAATTTTTTCACTAAGTCTAGAGTTGAAAACTCCTTGAATACTCATACACATACCTGATAAAATTGAAAGTATAAAGCCTAGCATAATATCACCATCCTAAGCTTATTTTAACCAAATACCGTAAAAATATTATAAGGCATAATTACTCAGAAATAAAAAAAGGTTGCCTCAACTTCATTAGTTGGGACAACTCCAAAACTTTATGTATTATAAATTAATAACCTGTTGCTTGTCTTTGATGATTTATATAATTCTTATTTAAGTAAGCATCTTCAATTTCTTTATCTGTAAAGCCTAAATTAAGACCTAAACTTAAGAAATCTTCAAAAAGAGTTGTGTAATGATCAATAGATGAACAAATCAAAAAATCGTTCATATCTATAAATAAGTCCAAAAATTGATCTGTAGTTTTATTTATAGAACAGGATCTTGAAAGTTCAACATTCTCAAAATTTTTATCAAGACCAATGCTAAGTATAAAATGCAGGCAATCAACATACTCTTCTATTATAATATTTTTAGGGGAAGGTTTTTTGGTACTCCAATATTTAAAGCATCGAGTTTCATTTGCAAGTTCTCCAAATTCAACTTGAAGTGCAAGAGCTTTTTGAGAAAATAATGCTTCCTCTTCCAAATGGTGTTCTTTTGATATTCTACTATCTAATTCCCTTTGCAAATCGAATAGTTTTTTGAGATCCATTAATAAAGCCGCCTTTCGTTTACCCTAGATTAATATATATATTCTATTCTATATTAAAGTAAAGAATATTAAAAGTTCGTGAAACGATTACAAATAAAAAATATTTAAATTTTTAATATTTTAGTGGGGAAAACTTACACAAAATAGGCTAAATACCATAAAATTCTATTATATAACACGTAAACTCTATTATACAATAGAAAAGGGGATTCAATTGTATAATAAAAATTTACAATTGAATTCCCTTTTCAGATGCCTAATTAAATTTCTGATATAACAGGTAAAGTATTAGCAGCATCAGGCATTAATATTGTCTTTAAATTTTCACCTTTTTTTGAATATGTTAGTTCTAGAGCTTCATCTAAGGTTTTAACTACTGTAATATTTGCCTTTCTGACTAAAGCTGGATCTAAAGCAGACACTAGTATGAAATCATATTTTTCACCACATTCACAAAAATAATAGCCTACAAACTTTGAAATGCTATAATTTTCCCTTAATTCTTTTTCTCTGTCTAAAAGTGAGTCGTAATTTAAGATCATATCCTGAACTTCTGAATTGCCACCAAGTCCTTCTAGGCACTCTGAAATTAGAATTAACGTGGCGTTTTCATTGGCAGCTTCTCTCATATTTATCGCACCTTTTATTGATTGATACAAATTAATGTCCTTAGGGTACCCACCACTAGAACCTATTATTAAATCGCCCTTTTTATCTGTTTCAACTCCATCTATTTTACTAACAAGATCTCTTCCGGCTGCGTGAGCTTCAATATAGTCTCCAGCCACAGCACCGCAAATCTTGCCGTCTGGAGTCATAACTACATTAAACATGAAGGTGGGCTTTACTAAAGCAGTAGCCTCCATCATATCATTATGAACAGGATTGTCTATAAGATTACCACACCTAACTGATGGATTTGAACCACTACCAAGTTCTTTAGATAAAGAAAGGTGGTGATTAGCCATAACTGTTTCATAGCTTGAAATTCCAGGTAAAATAGATTTTTTTCCACCTGAAAAGCCAACTAGAAAGTGATAAACAATTCCACCTGTAATAACAATGTGGTCACATTCCATGGCAATTTTATTTACCCATACTGGAGTTTTGTAACTTGTTTCTCCTAAATAAACTAAGTTGTCTTTATCATGACAGTCGTGGTCAATAACTTTAAAGCGTTTATACAAATCAGTACCTAAAAGCAATTCATGTTCTTTGGGATTTTGTTTTCTGTGAGTTCCAAGAGCGGAAATAAAAACTATATTTTCATCTTTTATGCCACCCTGTTCTAATTCTTCAACAATTTTTGGTAAGAATTTATTAGGTTTTTGCCATGTCCTAGTTGAATCAGGAATGATTACACATACCCTATCAGTTGGTTTTACAATGGATTTTAATCTAGGACTTCCAATTGGATTAATAAGAGCATCTGATATAATTTCTTCTTCTGTTTTATCGGAATTAAAAGGATTACTCCTTATTATGTCAAGTAGGTTTTCCTCGTTTATTGAAGCTTCAAAGCTAGAATTGCCAAATTTAAATTTTTCTTTTTTCATTTGTATCCCCCCCCCTAAATGTTGATGTTTGTCATAGACTAATAAATTGGTGTGCAGTATTTGGAGTATTTAGGATTTTTATTTGTGGTAATATCAAAAAATAAGTCTTTAATTTTCTTTGATACCTCGCCTTGTGCACCATCTCCAATTACCCTGTCATCTACTTCAACTACAGGAGTAACTTCCATAGCCGTTCCGCTGAAGAACACTTCATCAGAAGCATATAATTCATTTCTTGATATACTTCTTTCAACAACGGTTAAGCCTAATTCATTTTCTGCAAGTTCCATAACAGTTTCTCTAGTGATTCCCTCAAGTATATTGTCGCAAGGAGGAGGTGTTATTAATTTACCTTTTTTAAAGATAAACACGTTTTCTCCAGGACCTTCGCAAATATGACCATTGTTAGTTAAGAATATAGCTTCATCATAGCCTTTTCTTTTAACTTCAAGAGAAGCAAGTGCTGAATTAAGATACGCTGCAGTTGCCTTAGTTCTAGGAGGTAGCATATTATCTTCAATTCTTTGCCAAGAAGTTACTGCAACTTTAAGTTCTGTTTTGCCTGTATAGCTTCCTAAAGGTTGTGTATATATTACTAATCTATTGTCATCATCAAGTAAAGTAGGTCCGATGTTTTCTCCACCTTTATAAGCTACAGGTCTAATATAAGTTGTTGTTTTGCAATTATTCTTCTTTAAAAGTTCCAATGTAAGTGAAGAAAGTTCTTGAAATGTGTAAGGTATGTTTATGTTAAGAGCCTTACAAGATTGTAGAAGTCTTTTGTAGTGATCGTCTAGTCTAAAAGCATAAAGCTGATCATCACTTTCACTATAATAAGCTCTAATACCTTCAAAGCAACCTAGACCATAATTAAAAACCTTACTTCTAATACTTATGCTAACCTCACTTTCTGGAACGATTTTACCATTGTAAACTACGTAAGAATTGTTCATTTAAAAGCCCCCTTGTAATAAATATTATAAATTTTTATAAAAAATAACAGACTACTCCCTTGATTTGAGATGAGTCTGTAAAAATATATATCTAAAATAAAAGTTAGTATTCCTTTAAAATATAGCTTTTAACAGTTATGTTTTTTTTGTTATTTATAGGTTTCCAGAGTTCAATTCTATCAATTTTTGCCATACTTTGTGGGCCATTTTTTTTTGTGCTTTCACAGGCAATTCTATATTCTTCTGCAGGCAATTGTCTAGTTGCATAGTTTGTACTCCCTAAAGAAACGTGTAAATCACAACTGTCTATGTTTGAGCTAACATTAAAATTTAGTAATTTTAGTTTATCGTTTATGTTTCTAGCAATTCTCATTATGTATCCTTTAGGTTCTACTTTTAAGTTTACAGACTTATAAGGAGGTGAAAAACATATTGATCCATTTAACTCCACTTTGAATTTTTTATAAGGCTTAATAAATTCTGTTACAATTTTATCAAGTTCATCCAAATTAGGATCATCAATGACTTCAAGTGTTACATGTAAAATTGGTAATTTTTTATATAATTTATATTTTCTACAAACTGATTTTTGTATATTTTCTACAAATGAGTAGGAGTCTTTATCAAATAATGCAACTAAATAATACTTCATCATAATCCCCCGAACTAATATATTAATATATTAATTATAACACATAATCAGATTTATTATACAAATTGATTGTATAAAATGTTATCTATGCCGTATAATATGGCTATAATTTTGTGTCATTTTACACCTGTGATAAAAATTGCTACAAAGGGGCATAAAATAATCTCTATATTTGAAAATTAATTTAAAAAAGTTCATAATTATGATATAATATAAATCGTGGTTATTTAAAAATGAAATTATGTGAAATTTATATATAAATATAGTGAGGATGGGTAAGGGAATGGACAAGTTAATTATAAAGGGTGGCAAAGAGCTTTGTGGTAACATTGACATTGGTGGAGCTAAGAATGCAGCTGTAGCTATTTTACCGGCTGCTATTATGGCAAGTTCAAATATATGTGTGGTTGATAATATACCAGAAATAGAGGATATTCAATGCGAAGAAAGAATTATGGAAAGCCTTGGATGTAAGATTACGAGAGTTAAGGATTCTGTAACTATTGATAGTACTGCACTAGTTAACTTAAATGCCAATACTGATGATGTTAGAAACATGAGGGCCTCCTACTATTTAATTGGTGCTTTGTTAGGTAGATTTAAGAAAGCAAGAGTAGATTTACCTGGTGGTTGTCCCATTGGAGTTAGACCTATTGACCAGCATATTAAAGGCTTTGAAGCTTTAGGTGCCAATGTAAAGATAGAACACGGCACTGTTATTGTGGAAGCTGATAAACTTGTTGGAACTAATATATACTTTGATGTGGTTAGTGTTGGAGCAACAATAAATGTTATGCTTGCAGCAACTCTAGCTGAAGGAACAACTGTACTTGAAAATGCAGCAAAGGAGCCGCATGTAGTAGATGTTGCTAATTTTTTGAACACAATGGGAGCAAACATAAAGGGTGCAGGAACAGACGTTATAAGAATAACTGGAGTTGAAAAGTTGACTGGATGTAATTATAGTGTAATTCCAGATCAAATAGAAGCTGGTACATATATGATAGCAACAGCAGCTTGTGGAGGTTGCGTAACTGTAAATAACGTCATACCAAAGCATTTAGAGTCAATATCTGCAAAGTTAGTAGAAATGGGGGCAGAAGTTATTGAACAAGATGATTCTGTCACAGTAAAATCCAATGGAATTGTAAAAGGTGTAAATATTAAAACACTTCCATATCCAGGATTTCCAACAGATGTTCAGCAACCAATGAGCACTATATTATGTGTGGCTAAGGGCAGAAGTATAATTAATGAAAGTATATGGGAAAGTAGATTTAAGCATATAGATGAATTAAAGAAGATGGGTGCATGTGTTAAGGTAGAAGGAAGAGTTGCGATAATAGATGGTGCTCCAAAGTTAACAGGAGCTATAGTAAAGGCTACAGATTTAAGAGCAGGAGCTGCTATGGTTATTGCTGGATTAATTGCAGAGGGTATAACAGAGGTAACTTCTATTGAACATATAGATAGAGGATATCCGCACATAGAAAATAAATTTAAGGCTCTTGGTGCAGATATTAGAAGAGAGTCTATTTAAGGCATATAGAAGGTTAGAGGATAAATTATGAGATTTTGTTCATTATATAGTGGAAGCAGTGGTAATAGTATATTTGTGGCTTCAAAAAACTCAAGAGTGCTTATAGATGCAGGTCTTCCAGGAAAACATATTGAAAAGGCATTATCAGATATAGGCGAAAACCCAAATGATATAGATGGAATATTTGTTACTCATGAGCATATAGACCATATAAAGGGTGTTGGGGTTCTCTCAAGAAAATACGACATACCCATCTATGCCAATAATTTAACTTGGAATAGTATGATGACGAATATAGGAAATATAAAAGAGCATAATATTAAGGTGATTGATGAAAAAGTTATAAGTATAAAGGATCTGGATGTAATTGGATATAGAATACCACATGATGCAGTTATGCCTTCAGGTTATTCTATTATGTGTAATAATAAGAAAGTTTGTGTAGCAACAGATCTTGGATATTTTTCTGAAGAAGTCAGTCATCAGTTAAAAGATGCAGATGTGATACTGCTTGAAAGTAACCATGATGTTGAAATGTTAAAATTTGGACCCTATCCATATAACTTAAAAAGAAGAATACTTAGTAATGTTGGGCATCTATCTAATGAAGATTGTGGAAAAGCAATTGTGGACATAATGAGTAATAAGAAAAAGACAATTGCACTAGGACATTTAAGTAAAACAAATAATTATCCAGAATTAGCCTTTAAAACAGTAGTCAATGTATTAAATTCAAATGGAATAGACACAGAAAAAGATATAATAGTGACCATGGCAAAGAGAGATGTTCCAAGTGTATACATTGATTTTTAGCCATCTTACAATGAGATGGGTATGGCACCGGCTTTTGGAAAAGATAATATTATTGGGAAAAGAAAACAGTGATAGTAATAGTGGCGGTAATAGTAATGTTATTACAATAATATATAATTTAGGATGAAAGTAAAGGAGAAAGAAAGATGAGTTTGTATAAAGATTGGACCGATATGGTTGTTGATTATGTAAGAAACAAAGGGGAAGCGGCATTCTGGGAAGAATATGGTGCTATAGAAACTAGAATATATACAAAATTGTTAGGAAATCATAAAACAAATATAAAAGGTAAAATTGAAGATTTGGCAGCAGAATATGAAACTTCAGTAGTATTTTTTGTTGGGTTCCTAGATGGAATAAATGAAAGTCTTATTGAACCAATGGATTTAGAAGTGCTTACTAAGGACGATGAAATAGAACTTAAGGTTGACTTAGAAAAATTATATTTCAATATGCTTGATGCAAAGGCTGATTATCTATATGAACTGCCACAATGGGAAGGAGTTTACTCAAGAGAAAAGAGAAAAGAAATCCATACAAAGTGGAAAAAGTCAAAAACTATAGTTAATAAGAACAAAATAGGAAGAAATGAGCCATGTCCTTGCGGAAGTGGAAAGAAATACAAACAGTGTTGTGGAAAAAACTAAATATTAAGATTTATTAGGTATTTTTTTGAAGATGCCTTGATAGTAGTTACAAGACACTATATGCTGTGCCAAGATTGACATAGTATATAGTGTCTTTTATATGCCTTAGGCATATTCAAAAAAATAACTAGTCAGTATGCTAGTCTATTTTGCGTCATGCTTCGTCGGCAGAACCCTTCGATAGCTCACTATCGGCGGAACCTACCTCCTTGCCTGACACAAAATATCCGTCGCATCTTTGACTTGTTATTTTCTTTCATATGCCTAATTGTCCACTGCCTTTTGAAACAGTCCGTTCCGCATCTTTAAAAAAATAGGAGGGTATTATTTTACTATGAATATATCAGTAATAACAGTAGGAAAAATAAAAGAAAAATATTTAAGGGATGCAATAGAAGAATATTCTAAAAGGTTATCCAGATATTGCAAGCTTAATATAATAGAAGTTCAAGATGAGAAAACGCCTGACAATGCATCAGAAAAAGAGGAGCAAATTATAAAGGAAAAAGAGGGAGAGGCAATTCTGAGGAATATTAGAGATAATATGTATGTAGTAGCTCTAGAGCTTAGAGGTAAAATGCTTTCCTCTGAGGAATTAGCAACTTTTATGAAGGAACTAGGTGTAAGGGGAGATAGCAATGTTGCCTTTATTATTGGTGGTTCTTTAGGTTTGTCAGAGGCAGTTTTAAATAGAGCAAATTATAAGCTTTGCTTTTCAAAGATGACTTTCCCACATCAATTGATGAGAGTGATATTACTGGAACAGGTTTATAGAGGGTACAGGATTATTGGAGGGGAACCGTATCATAAATAAAGGATAATAAGTAAATTTGAGTAAAAAATAGAGGTAAGGGCACAACAAAAGAGATTGTTGCATATGCTACTCTCAAAAATAACTATAAGCAAAACTAGGGAAATTAAATCAATAGAACTTAATATCAATGATAACTTATTAATGTATTTAAGTAATGGAGGAGAACCAAGTCCAGATGGAGGAGGTTCTCCTTTTTCTATTGTTTCAAGAGGAATGCTGATTATAAATCCTGTGAATATAAAAATTTGTATATAATAATTGTTTTGATAAGGATATACAAATATGTTGACAAAAAAGAATTTAAAAAGTATATTTAATAGTGTAGATACACGAAAAGAAATAAGGTGATAATTATGGAAAGAAAAGTTTATGATAAAACGTCATCTCCTTGTAATTGTCTCAACATTAGAAGAGCTTCACAAGCGCTTACTGAAGTTTATGATGAATTTCTTGCATCGAGTAATATAAAGATAGGTCAATTTTCATTACTTAAACATATAAATCAATTAGGACCTGTGAGTGTAAGTGATTTAGCTTTAATTATAAGATTAGATAGAACTACTCTTGTAAGAAATCTTAAACCTTTAGAACAAAGTGGACTTGTAGAAGATATATCAATACAAGGAACTAGAAATAGGCAGATTAAGTTGACTACTAAAGGAATTGAAACTTATAAATATGCAGAGGAACTTTGGGAAAAAGCACAAAGTTTTTTAGAAGAATATTTGGGTGGAGGCAATATAGATGTTTTTAATACATTGCTCTCTAAAATTGAGGCTTTAGTGCCTTAATTTTTTTAATAGTTATCGTGTAGGTACACGAAAGTGATAAAATGCTAGAGAAATTATAGATTCATAAATCAACATTAACGGTCTGTGATGCTGTTTTTGTAGTATTTAATATAAAAAATATCATGAATATAGTTAATTGTTTACATTTGATTAAATTTATTAAAGGAGTGACTCAATATGGGTAAAATTGAGCAAATGATACAAAAAAAGGCCTATGAGTTAGGCTATGAAAAATGTGGTATTATTCCAATTAGTTTAATGGACGGGTATAGTGAAAAATTTAATGAACGTATCGAAAAAATTCCAAAATCAAAGATGTTTTATCAGGCCCAGCAGCGCTTGGTTAACGTTAAGGAAATATATCCATGGGCAAAATCTGTTGTAGTACTTGCGGCACATTACGGAAAATACAAAGTTCCGGAGATATTAAATGGACGAATAGCTAAGGCATATTTATTCGATACACGTGTGGATGAAAATACAAAAGAATATCAGAATAATCGTGCATTGGAAAAATATATGCAAGAGCTTGGTTTAAGGGTAGAAACAAATCAAAAATTTGGAGTGGTTGGAATGCGCTGGGCAGCTCTGCAAGCTGGAGTTGGTATTATTCGTAGAAATAATTTTTTGTACACAGAGTCTGGTTCATGGGTTCATCTTGAAGCTTGGGTAACTGACAGAGAAATGGAGTTCAAGGAAACAAATAATGTTATACCGTGTCCAAAATCTTGTAATCGCTGCAGGGAAAACTGTCCCACAAAATCTCTTTCTGAGCCATATACTATGTCACCAACAGAATGTATTTCTTTTCTGACAACATTTGGTGGACGAGATTTGCCACAGGAGCCGTTAAGCAAGAAATTTGGAAACTGTATTTATGGATGTGATATTTGCCAAGATGCATGCCCTATGAACAAAGGAAAATGGAAAAGCGAAGAAGAATTTCCTGGTCTTGAAGAATTATCTTATTCATTAACGCCAGAGAATATTTTAAATATGGAAGAAGATTTTTATAGTGAGAAGATTCAGCCAAAATTTTTCTACGTATCAGCAGAAGACCTTTGGAAATGGAAAGTAGATGTATTATGTTATATGCGTAATAACTATAAGGAAAGTTATAAGACACTTATTATAAGTGCATGCAATAATGAAAATAATAAAATAAGTGAAATGGCGTGCTCAATTTGCAAGGAACTTTGTTTACAATGATTTCTTGACAATAAGAGAAGTACCAAATTTATAATATGAATACTCAAATCAATAAAACACTCAACCTAAAAGTTCATCATTTTTTTAGGTTGAGTGTTTTTATAATCTAGTGAATATACAATATGGAAAAATATTATATAAAAAATTATTTAGATGCAATATATTGTCCTTTATATTCTGCCAATAAAGTATCTTCATTATAACAAGACACTTTAAGATTCAGCCTCACTTTTTAATTTTTAGCATATGTTTTGAAGTAATTTATTTGGAAGATGGAAGTAAAAGAATAGCTTTTGAGAAAACTTTATATTAAAGAAATATCAACAAAAATTATAGGCTTTAACAAATGGAGGATACATTTAATAAATGTTATCACTTACTACTGATACGGTGAACCTTATCACAAGTAACGTAGACTTTATTCAAAGCTGTTGATATGGGTAGTTTTATTTAATATGATATTAGGGTAGTGAAGAAAATGAAAATAGAGCGATTACTTGGAATAGTTGTATATTTATTAAATCGTGAGATTGTAAATGCTAATATATTAGCAGAAAAATTTGAGGTTTCGACTCGAACCATACAGCTAGTACAAAAGATTATCAATTCATTATTACAGCATTAATGGGAATGAATTCGGCTTACAATAATAAAAAACTTGAAACCACTTTGGAAAAGTTATTGAACGTTTCTAAACAAGAACAGTCTGTTAGTTCCAAAGTTAAGCTTGATTTTAGTGTTTCACGTGAAGGTAATAACATAGACAATTATTTAAAGATAATTGAAGATGCTATTGATAAGGAAAAGGTTACAGAATTCGAATATATAAGCGTTAAAGGCAGAAGAAATTATTAATACATACAGATAATATACGTCATACAGTTGTCGTATATCCCCCTTTATAATATAACTTGAGTATATTTTGAAGGGGGATTTTTTTTGTCGTATTCAGTAGATGAAATCAAAAATAGTATTGCTTATTGTGGGCTTGTATGTAGACTTTGCAATGAAGTAAAGTCAGGTCAGTGCATAGGATGTAGGGGGAAAAGTAGTGGATGTTCAATCAAAGTATGTGCACAAGGAAAAAATATTAATGGATGTTGGGAATGTGATGCATTTCCTTGTGATGAGGTAGTTTTTAAAAATATTAAAAGTCATAAGAGAGAATTTTCACATGGATTTTGATATTAAAAATATGGTCACAAAAGGTTTTTCAGAGGATTCAGAAAGAATTTTAGCTCTTGAAAGTAATAATTTTGAGAAATGTGAAAACAACAATATTATGGGATATGAAGACTATTATATTTCTGTTAAAGAATGATTTTATAACTAAAATATAATAAATTTGATTATTGATAATACTTATTTATTGTTTGAATGTAACATTTTGTAACATTAATTGAACCTTAGTGTCCCGAAGTCTGAGTATAAAGAAAAAACCCAACCAAGAGTTTTCTACTATTTTGGTTGGCTTATTTCAATTATGAACTAAAGATTAACAGTCTTATTATCACCATTCATAGAGCAAAATGTTGCTACGGCATTCTCAAGATAGAAAATTTCAAAAATAGTATCATCGCCAGAATACATATGTTTCAACATAGGCATTGTATCTAATGCTTTAGCTTTAGTATCTTTTGTAGTACAGAACACAGCCTTTCCGCTTAGGCGTATCCATCTAAAATCTTTAGTTGTTGCAGAAATTTCAATATTTGGATTTGCAGTTAGCTGGGCATAAATTGGTTTTTGGTTGCTTGTACCAAAACAAATCTTTCCGTTATATTCCATTACAAAGCTAAATGGACGTACCTTTGGCTGATTTTCATCAACTGTAGAAACAAAGAATACCCCACACTCATTAAGAAAATTTAATACTTCATTCATAGTGTGTTAAACGTCAAATTATCGCTAATTGAAACATCATTTTATTTCTAGTATTTTCGAATGCCTTGCGTCAGATTATTACTATATAAACACTTTATTACTATAGAAAAAGCATTTTGCTAATAGTTCT
>Ga0255360_1000064_pt1 | contig 32032 bp, 34 predicted proteins | sample GFST50metaG_FD_186004 | JGI IMG/M metagenome (GOLD analysis project Ga0255360, IMG submission 186004) | Peat soil microbial communities from Stordalen Mire, Sweden - G.F.S.T50 | ecosystem: Environmental > Terrestrial > Soil > Wetlands > Peat | place: Sweden: Norrbotten County, Stordalen Mire... | reverse complement strand
ATAACACTCAAGTTGAAAATTTAAACAATAGCAATTCTAATATTCTTGTTAAAAGTATTGTAAAGTTTGAAGATGATAAATATGCACTTATTTCCGACAATTGTCAACTGAACGCTATTGATAGAAAAAATAATGATATAAAACAAAAATCCCGTAATGATATAGAAATTGGTGAGGAACTGGTATTTGTTAATACAAAGGTACCTGGAAAAGGAGATATTATAAAAGAAACAATAGAAAAATTATTAAAATATAACAAGTTTGATTTAAATTATGGGAGCATTTTTAAGTTAAATTATATGTGGAAAAACTCACTTAGTAATTATATGGAAAGCAACAATCTATCAGCAAGACAGATTTCTATGCTCTTTAAAAATGTATATGATAAAGATGTTGAACCACTAACGATTAGCAATTGGCTGGATGGGACTGTTATAGGCCCTAGAGATTCAAATAATATAAGAATAATATCGGAAATTGTTGGTAACGAAAGACTTTCAGGTCAATTAGATGAGGTTATAGATGCTTGTAAACATGTTAGAAGTATTCAAATACAAATAAGGAAAGCTATTGCTAAAATGATAATTAGTTCCGTTGTTGTTGGTGAGCGGAAGAAGGATGATGAAATATATAGATTGGTGAAATCTGTTATTGGTGAATTTAATGATTATGCATATATTGGGATAATTGATACTATAGAAGAAGTAAATATGGATGTTAGTGGAGCTTATATCAATAGAGCTTTAGATAAGGAGAGTGAATAAAATATGATAGATATTGAAAAGTGTTTAGAGATCAGAAAAGAAATTATTGAAAAAACAAAGGCAGAGATGTTGGGACCTGGCTCAGAAGATGTAGGACCGGATATTGAAAGAGAAGTAATATCAGATTCTCCTATTGAGAGGTATTCTTTAGGTGTATTATTTCCACAAAATAACATACATAAAATAGATGATGAAGAAAAACCTAAAAAAGCTGAGGATTCAACTGAAGAAATTATTGAAGAAAATATAGAAGAAAATAATTATGTCGATGATAAAAATGTATTCGAAAAAGAAAACAGCAATATAAAAAGCTACGATAATGATGATGGAGAAAGCCAGGAGCAGATAAGTATGGCAAATCAATTATTGCCATCAGCCATGGGATTAACTTTTTTTGCCCAAGGTTATATAAATGAGTTAAATGTTAAGGTGAATTGTGCAAAATATAAGATAAGTAAATTTAGAGATTGTGCTGTAAGGTTAAAAGATAGTTTTGAATTTGATAAAAGTATACTTAGTGAGTATGTATATGCTGAAGATAATTTAGTGAAACTAAAACAAAATATCTCTAAAAAAATTGTCTTTGAATTAATTAGTGGCAAGGATATAGAAAAGGATAGACCAGATGTAATTAACGTTTTGTACAAACTTGCTGACCAATGTACCGATGAACAAGCTAGACATAATGGCTATGTTAGGATTCCTTTTTTGGTAGATGAAATAGTTACCGTGCCATTAAATAATGAGTTTAACAAAATGTTTATAGATGAAGATGGCAATGTAAACCCAGATCAAGGAATATTAAAAGTAACAGTGCTAAGGAAAAAGTATAGTGGGAATGTATGGAGTTATACTATTATGCTTGTGAATGAGCAAATTGGAGAAAAATCATACAAAAATTCAATATTTCAGCCTAAATTAATTATTGATACTGAGCTTAATAAAAATATTAAGTTTATTGAACATACTAATATAACTAATAGAAATGCTGGTTTTGTTGAAGAAGAAGAACAAGTTCTTAATATGTTATATAGAAATAAGAAAAGTTATTCTGTTGGTCATGGAGTAGCTACAGGTCAGAGCATTGATAGCGTAAATCAAAAGGAAGCTATTTTTACTAATTTCTTTCCGAGTTATGAAGTTCCTCAATTGGATTTTAACATTAAAGAAATAGAGAATATTTCTGGAGATTTGCTCTCTATGTTTAAGCTTTCTGATATATCAGATGTATCAAAAGAAGAAAAACTATCTGTTTTAAAGAAATTTTCAAAAGCATATGAAAATTGGATTATTGATTTAGAGAGTTATTCAAAAAGTATAGATGTAAAATATCAGGAAGTGGCTAAAAAACAAATAAAAAGCTGTAGATATACTTTAGATCGGATTAATGCAGGAATAGATATATTGTCAACAAATGAAAATGTATATACGTCGTTTTCATTAATGAATAGAGCTATGTTAATGCAAAGAGCTCATTCTAATGTGAAGGAAAGGTTTCCCTTTGATGAAGAAGTGCTTTATCCTGAATTTGAGTATAAATCAATAGATGTAAAAAAAGCTAGTTGGAGACCATTTCAATTAGCCTTTATACTAATGAATATAGAATCAATCTCAGATCCAAATTGTAAAGAACGTGATATTGTAGAATTGATTTGGGTGCCAACTGGAGGAGGTAAAACTGAGGCTTATCTTGGAATCACTGCATTTTCAATATTCCTTAGAAGGTTAAATGATCCTGTAAATGGAGGTGGTACTACAATTATCATGAGGTACACCTTGAGATTACTTGCAGCTCAACAGTTTATAAGAGCAGCAATATTGATTTGTGCATGTGAGAAGATAAGAAGAGAAACTAAAAATAATATTCTTGGAAAAGAAGAAATATCCATTGGCCTTTGGGTAGGTGGGACACCTACACCAAATACCAATGATGAAGCAAAAACTGAATTTAAAAAGTTGACAAAAGCAGTGAATTCAGAGTATGAATTGTCTGCTACAAAAATTAAACACAATAAATTTCAAGTTCTAAAGTGTCCTTGGTGTGGAACAAAACTTGAGGTAGAATATGTTGACGGCAAGAAAAAAGGACTATGGGGCTATGATTATGATAAGAAGAAAATAATTTTCTGCCCAGAATTTCAATGCGATTTTAATAAAAGACTTCCTATTCAAGTAGTAGATGAAGAATTATATAAAAATCCTCCTACTCTACTTTTTGGTACTGTGGATAAATTTGCAACTCTTCCATGGAAAGGTGAGGTTTCTAATTTATTTGCTTTAAATCAAGGGAATAATAATAAACAACCAGAATTAATTATACAGGATGAATTGCATCTAATATCCGGGCCGTTAGGTACTATGGTTGGATTATATGAAACTGCAATAGATGCGATGTGTAGCCATAAGGGAATTAAGCCTAAGATTATTGCGTCTACTGCTACTATCCGTAGAGCTTCAGAACAATGCAAAATGTTATTTAATAGAAATGTAGTTCAGTTTCCGCCTTCAGGACTTGATATTGAAGATTCTTTCTTTACAAGAGAGATTTCTATTGAAAAGAAGTTTGGAAGATTATATGTTGGACTAATGCCTTCAGGAAAAACAGCTACCACTGCACAGGTAAGACTATATACAGCATTGCTACAAGGAGTAAAGCTTATTGATGCACCTGAAGATGTTTTAGATAAATATTGGACATTAGTTGGATACTTTAATTCTATTAGAGAGCTTGGTAAGAGTTCAACTTTGGTTAAAGATGATATAGCCAGTAATAATATGAGGTACATGAAAAGGTTGATACGTAGAAATGATCTAAGGTATGCAACAGTACCTAGAGAATTGACCAGTAGATTAGAGGCTACAGAAATAATTAAAACCCTTAAAGATTTAGATAATGAATATAGTAAATCAGATAATAAGGCGATAAATGTACTTCTTGCTACAAATATGATATCAGTTGGAGTAGATGTATCAAGGCTTGATTTGATGGCAGTGGCTGGCCAACCAAAACAAACAGCTGAGTATATTCAGGCAACTAGTAGAGTTGGAAGAACTTATCCTGGACTTGTATTTACAATGTATAATGGTTCAAAAACAAGAGATAGATCTCATTATGAGTTGTTTTATCCATACCATCAAACATTCTATAAATATGTAGAACCAACAAGTGTTACACCTTTTTCAGAGAAGGCAAGGGAGAGAGCTTTACATGCTGTGTTTATAAGCATGGTTAGACATACTTTAGGCCTAAATAATGATGAAGATGCATCTAATTTTAATGAGAATATAGAAAACTTAGATAAGGTTAAACAATTTATATTAGATAGAGCACAAGCTTTAGATAATAGCCAACTTAGAGATATAACTATAGAAACAGAAAAAGAACTCAAAGAAATCATAAGAAGATGGACAGAAAAGGTAAATACAGCCTCTATTGATGAACATGTTCATTATTTTAATAATAAGGCGGATAAAAATTTATTGTTACCTTTTCTAGAGGAAGATGAAAGAAATGCATTTCCAACGATGCAATCTATGAGAAATGTGGATGGAGAAGCTGGAATAGAAATAATTGAGTTTGGTGGTGAAATAGATGAGGAAGATTAATAACACAATTAGATTAAATAAAAATTCTCATACTTTGAGATTTAGTCAATCTATAGCACCTTTTGGAACAGGGGCCATGGTAGATTTTAAAGATCAAACATTAATGGCTGCAGCTCCAGAGTATTGGACACAATTTCAAGAAATACATGATGAGAGGTTAGAAAATTTATTAAATGTAGAAAAATTCCACTTACCACCAGATAAAGAATGGATGAGTGGGTTACCATTTGTAAGATTTCCACAATGGTATTTTTGCCCAAAATGTAAAACTTTTAAATCTCTAAAACAATGGGAGAAGGATTTTAGACCAGGTAAAAATGCAAAAGATTGCAATATGAAAACTCCTAAATGTATGGAATGTAATATGTTTTTAGTTCCAGTAGGTATTGTTGTAGCCTGTGAACATGGACATATTGATGATTTTCCATGGGTAGATTGGGTACATGTTAAGTCTAAAAAAGTTAAATGTGCAGAACCATTGTTAAAAATAAAAAATACTACAAGTGTCTTAGGTCTTGAAGGTTTAGTCATTGAATGTAAATGTGGAGCTAAAGCATCTATGAAAGGTGCATTTAGAAAAGATATTTTTCAAAATGAAAAATTGAACTATAGATGTACAGGGAATATGCCATGGAAGGGTAAAAAGGAAACATGCTTAAAATTTCCACAGTCAGTACAACGTGGAGCACTTAATGTGTACTTCTCTAAGATAGTTAGTTCTATAGTAATACCGCCATATTCTAGTGAAATAAATATATTAGTAGAACAAAGTAAGAAGTTTGTTTCTTTAAAGGAACAACTTAAAGATGAAGAATACGTAGAATTTAAAGGGATAAATAATATAATTAGTTCTTACATTGAAAAAATATCTAATGAAATTCATCAAAACATTAAGGTTGTTGAAATAATAGTAAATAAAAAGCTATTAGCAAAAAAGAATGAAACTATTTCAACAAAAGAAGAATATAGAATTGAAGAGTATAATGCATTGATTGGTGATATACCAAAGGAATGTATGAATGATAAGGACTTTAAAATTGAAATTCAAAAGAACATAGAAGAGTATGGATTAGACATATTATCAAAAGTAACTTTAGTTAAAAAACTAAGAGAAGTAAGAGCATTAGTTGGTTTTAGTAGACTGAATCCTACTGATCAATCAGTAATATCAGGATTCGATGATGAAAACATGAAAGATAGCAAATTTGTATCGATTAAGGAAAAACATACAAATTGGTATCCTGCATATGAAGCTAGAGGTGAAGGTATTTTCATAGAAATAGATGAAAATAAAATAAATAATTGGATACTAGATAATCCAATGGTTAATGATAGAGTTAGGTTATTAAACAATAGATATAATAACAAGCAAAAGAAAAATGGAAATGAATCAAGAGCAATATCACCAAAGTATGTGATGTTACACACTTTAGCCCATTTATTAATTAAAGAATTAAGTTTTGAATGTGGATATTCATCAGCTTCATTAGCTGAGAGAATATACTGCAATACATCAGATGAAGGCGAAAAAATGAGTGGAATACTAATATACACTGCATCTGGTGATTCAGAAGGTACATTAGGTGGATTGGTAAGGCAGGGAAAATCAGATATGTTACCAAATATAATTAAAAATGCCATTAGAAAGGCTACTTGGTGTTCTTCAGATCCAGTTTGTATTGATAGTATCGCTCAAGGTAGAGATGGTTTAAATCTATCAGCATGCCATGCCTGCACACTCATTTCAGAAACAAGCTGTGAAGAATTTAATGTACTTTTAGATAGAGCTTTAATTGTTGGCACTTTGGAGAATAAGGGAATTGGATTTTTTTCACAAATGATAAGGTAAATAATATAGAGATAAACCAAACGAACTTATGAAAAAATAAAGATATGCAAATTTTAAGCAGGTGATAATAGTTTTAAACGAAGTGTATTGAAAAGCTTATGGTATTGTTACAACCTAGATAAGCATAAAAATATGTTTTTATAAACTCATTTCTTATAGTACTAATAAAAGGAACTTTGTGTTCCTTTTATTTTTATAGAAATAATGGGAAAAGTTAATGGTGAGAAACATATATCGTGCAATGAGTTGTATAATACTAAATTAATTGACAAGCTAAACAAAACAATTGACAGTATAAACTCTCTGTTTTATACTATCAATAGATTTTCATTTAGGATGGGATGGGGTATGAAAGATGAAAATATCAGAGCAAATTAAAGTACTATGCGTTAGAAACAATATAAGCGTAGCAGAATTAGCGAGGAGAGTAGGAACGTCTCCTCAGAATCTTAATTCAAAATTAAAAAGGGAAAGTTTTACAATATCGGAATTAGAACATATTGCAGAAGTAGTAGAAGCAAAATTCGAAAGAAATTTTATATTAATAAACGGAGAAAGAGTATAGACTAGAGAGGAATGTTGAAATGATATTTGAATTAGGAGAATTGTTTTGTGGACCGGGTGGTTTGGCTTACGGAGCAAAGACAGCTGAGATTGAAAATGGTGAATATAAAATAGTACATAAGTGGGCAAATGATTATGACAGTGATACTTGTGATACATATAGACATAATATATGTCCAGAAAATCCTGAATCGGTTATTTGTCAAGATGTAAGGAAATTGAATATAGCTTCTCTTAGCGCTATAGATGCCTTTGCGTTTGGTTTTCCGTGCAATGACTTTTCGGTTGTAGGTGAACAGAAGGGTTTTAATGGAGAATATGGGGCATTATATACTTATGGGGTAAAAGTACTAAAAAAGTATAAGCCAAAGTGGTTTCTTGCTGAAAATGTAGGAGGTATAAGGTCGGCAAATGATGGCGGAGCATTTAAAAAAATACTTAAAGATTTAGATAATGCAGGATATAGATTATATCCCCATTTGTATAAATTTGAAGAATATGGAATACCTCAAGCACGTCATAGGATGATTATAATAGGCATTAGAAAGGATTTGCCTATTATATTTAGAATACCTTCTCCGGTACCTTATGCTGGTATAGACAATACTTGCAAAAGTGCATTAGAAGTACCACCGATTCCCAAAGATGCACCAAACAATGAATTAACAAAGCAATCAGCAAAAGTAACAGAGAGATTAACATATATAAAACCAGGACAAAATGCTTTTACGGCAGATATACCACAGGAGTTACAATTGAATGTCAAAGGGGCAAAGATAAGCCAAATATATAAAAGATTAGATCCGAATAAACCAGCTTATACAGTAACAGGTTCTGGTGGTGGTGGTACACATATATATCATTATTCAGAGCCAAGGGCACTAACTAATAGGGAAAGGGCAAGGCTACAGACGTTCCCAGATAATTATGTATTTAAAGGTTCAAAAGAAAGTGTAAGAAGACAGATAGGTATGGCAGTCCCTGTTAAGGGAGCAAAGATAATTTTTGAAGCTGTATTGAGAACATTTGCAGGCATTGATTATGACTTTATTCCTTGTAATGTAAATGAATAGGGGTGGTTAATTTGTTAAATTATTGGTGGATAACAAGACCAAAGAGAAAATTAAATTCAATTCCTGATGTATTGGCAACATTTGCTGAATTATCATTAGATCAAGAATGGCAGGGACAGAGAGATTCGCATTTATCTTTTGAAGAGGCATTAGAACAGGCAGGATTAAAGCGTAAAGGTGAACGACGAGACCAGACTGGAGGAGGTGCTAGAACATATAAGGCTTGGGTTGCCAGTTTAGGGTTAATATTTACGCAGGAATCTACTAGAAAGGTAAAGTTAACTTTAGCTGGTGAGGCCATAATGTTTGGTGACTCTCCAGTTGAAATATTAAAAAATCAGATTGTAAAATATCAGTTTCCCTCTTCTTTTTCATTAAGTCCAGGGGTTCAAGTTTCTTCTAGATTCAAAATTAGACCTTTTAGGTTCTTGCTGAAATTATTAAATGATTCAGACATAGAATATTTAACCGAAGAGGAAATTGCAAAAATTGTAGTTACTGAGGCAGAAAATGAATCTGATAAATGTTATAAGTATATAGTAAATAGAATTTTAGAATTCAGACAAAGCGGAGATACATGTCTTGAAGAAGATTTTTTCCGCAAATATAAATCCTCAAAAGGTGATGTAAATCCTGAACATCCTTACAGTCATTTAATGGATTTGGCTAATACAATTGTAAATTGGTTGGAATATACACAGCTTGCAAAACGAGACAATGGTGAAGTACGAATACTTGATGATAAGCGCTTTGAAGTTCAGAATATTTTATCTGTACATTCGCTTTTTATTGCTCGCCCTGAACAGCATGAATTTTTCCAAAGGAAATATGGGCTAGATCCTAAGCATAAAAAGGATACTAGGAATCTTACAGAAGCTAAGACTATTACAGCAAGAATCATTGCTGAACAGAAGATTAAACAGTGTTATATTGCAGAATCGCTAAAAAAGCCTATAACAAAAATAACTACTGGTCTTATAGATAAAATTGTTGAGCAAACAGGTTTTGAGGACAAGCTAGTAGAGGAAACACTTTTAAGGTTGTATCCGAGAGGCTCTGTTGGTGCGTTTATGACGGAATACTTTGAAATGGCGTTTAAAGGCAGAGATGAAGCAACTGATTTTGAAAAAGCAACTGTAGAATTATTTCAAAATGTTTTTGGGTTTGAAGCTAAACATGTAGGACCGATAGGTCTTACACCTGATGTTTTGATTCTATCTGACACAGATGGTTATCAGGCTATTATAGATAATAAAGCATATAGCAAATACACCATTAGTAATGATCATCATAATAGAATGGTTCACAATTATATAAAAAATTTCAATCGGTATAGTCAATCTCCTTCTTCGCTTGCTTTTTTTTCATATATTTCAGGTGGTTTTGGAAAGAATATTAATTCTCAAATTGTAGATATTGTTGATGTTACTGGTGTATCAGGTTCAGCAATTAGTGTATCCAATATGATTAAGCTTGTTGAATTATATGAATCTAAACATTATACACATCAAAATATCAAGGAAATATTTTCTGTAAACAGACAAATATTGTTGTCTGATATATAAGGCTGGGAAGTTAAATGGCAGATATAAAATTTGAAATAAAGCAAGCTATAGGTACTCTTTGATAATCCTCAAAATGATGGAAGAAAGAATTAAATCCTAATCAATGGCGTACAGCCTAAATATAGAATTATAGCAGATTTCAGAAAAGATAATATATATGCTCTAACAAAAGTTTTTGAATCTTTTGTTGAATATTGCATTGAACTTGGCTTATATGGAAAAGAACTTATAGCTGTAGATGGCACAAAGATTGAAGCGTCAGCTTCTAAGAGAAAGCATTACAGCAAAAACAAAATAAACAAAATAAAAGAACTAGTTCAAATAAAAATAAATGAGTATATTCACGATGTGCAGATGAATGATTTATCAGAAGATAATGAAGAAATAAAATTAAAAAAAGAAGAAATAGAAAAGGTACTTCAAAAGCTTGAATCTAAATTACAAGAGTATGATGAACTTAAAAAAACATTAGAAGAGAGTGATATTAACGAAATAAACATGACAGATCCTGATGCTAAATTGGTCAAATTTGGTTTTCATCAAGGCATTGATGTAGGTTACAATATTCAAGCAGCTGCAGATGCTAAAAACAATTTAATAACTACATTTGAAGTAACAAATAACTCTGCAGATCAAGGTCAGTTGTACAATATGAGCAATAAAGTAAAATCTATATTTGATGTAGATAGTATAGAATCTCTAGCGGATAAAGGCTACTTTGAACCAGCTGATTTAAAGAAATGTGAAGAAAATAAGATTGTTTCATTACGAGCATTGGCTACAAAAGCAACTTCAACATTAAGTGATACTCCTCCAAGTGGTACTCGTAATTTGCACTCTATGGAGGACATTATAGTAAAGATGATTGATTTAGAATCAGAAATTAATGCTGATATAGATAGTCTTGTAGATCTAAAAAGGGAATTTGTATTTATTATAAAAAAAATAAATAACCCTGAATATCAAACTTTACTTGAACTAAGATACCTCTGTTTTAAAACATGGGAGCAGATTGCTGTAGTCATGGGTTATGATTTACGTTATCTCCATAAGCTACATGGCAAAGCATTAGAAAATTGTGAGATTAATTTTAAAGAGGACACTAAAAGACATTGAAAGACACCCTAGCACCTATGATATTATTATAATAGACGAAGTGGAAAATTAGAGGAAAGCCATCGCAGAAAACTGTGGTGGTTTTTCTCATGAAAAAAATACCCCAGGAGGTTGTATAGTTATGCCAAGAAAACCAAGAAAACCTTGTAGTTATCCAGATTGTCCTGAACTAACGGAAGAAAGATATTGTGATAAGCACAAGAAAGAAATGGATAGTGATTACAACAGAAACAATAGACCTTTCAAACATCTATACAACACAAGTAGGTGGAAGAAGTTAAGGACACAATTTTTACAAGAGCATCCTCTTTGCGTAAAGTGTAAATCTAAATGTGTTATTAAAGCAGCAGAAGTTGTAGATCATATTCAACCACATCAAGGTGATGAGGAACTCTTCTGGGATGAGAGCAACTGGCAATCACTTTGTAAGTGCTGTCATGATAAGAAGACTGCTAAGGAAGATGGAAGATGGAGAAAGAAAGGAAGAGTATATTCTTATTAAAGTTATTAAAAACAAACTGTTTTTAATTTGCGAACAACCTGCGGGGAAAAAATTAATTTGAATGGTAGGGGGGCAAATTTCCTTTGAGATTAGTCGCAAAGGGCCGGGTGGCCCCCTTCGTGTGAAAAAACGCAATATTCAAGGGGGAGGGGTGTAAAATTTGCGAAATTGAACAAATAGCTATTTTCAATGCTTTAGGGCACTTTGAAATTCTAAAAAGAGGTGAAAAAACGTGCTAAAAGTGATGAAAAAATTAAGATTTTAGAGCTTCGTAAAAAAGGCTATGGATATAAAAGCATTGCTGGTATTTTAAAAGTAAATAGAGATACGGTTAGAAACATATGTAAAAACAATAATCTTACAGGCTATGGAAAGCCAACCAAGGAAGCTAAAATTGAAATTAAGCAGTGCCAGTATTGTGGAAAGGATATAAATACAGAAGAACGTAAAGGCAGAAAAGCTAAGTTCTGTTCTGATAAATGCAGAAGGACTTGGTGGAGCGAAAACTGCAAAAAAAAAGATAAAAGGGAAAGTTCTTGGTATTCTTTCAAATGCCAAAAGTGCGGCAAAGAATTTAAAGCCTATGGAAATAAAAATAGAAAGTTTTGCTCAATAAAATGTGCAAGTGAATATAGATTTGGCAGTGCCACTCAAAACGAGTAGGTGCTTTTTTTATGCGAAAAATTGGAGGTGTAAGCTGTGGAAAGAACTGAAAAGTTAAAGCTCATAGACATTGATAAGTTAATCCCTTATGTGAATAATGCAAGGACTCATAATAAAGAGCAGATTACAAAATTAAGGAGTAGCCTTAGAGAGTTTGGTTTTGTAAGTCCAGTTCTAATCGATAAAGATTTTAATATACTTGCGGGCCATGGCAGGATAATTGCAGCAAAAGAAGAAGGGCTTAAAGATGTGCCTTGTGTTCTTGTTGAGCATTTAACTGAAGCACAGAAAAAGGCATATATTTTAGCTGATAATAAATTAGCACTTGATGCAGGTTGGGACAATGAGCTTCTGGCATTAGAAATACAAGGACTTAAGGACTTAGATTTTGATGTTTCGCTAACAGGCTTTGATGCCGCAGAAATAGATGACCTGTTTAATCAGCTTCATGACAAAGAATTAAATGAAGATGATTTTGATGTTGAAGCAGAATTAAAAGAACCTACAATATCAAAACAAGGAGATATATGGCTTCTTGGAAGGCACAGGCTTATTTGTGGAGATAGTACTAAGGCTGAAACTTATGAGATGCTTATGGAAGGAAAGAAGGCTAATCTCGTAGTTACCGACTTGCCGTACAATGTAAATTACGAAGGAACTGCTGGTAAAATACAAAACGATAATATGAGCGATAAAGACTTCTTTGAATTTCTGCTAAAGTCATTTAAAAATATGTATAACAGCATGGCAGATGGAGCTGCTATTTATGTTTTTCATGCAGATAGAGAGACAGTTAATTTTAGAACTTCTTTTAAAGAAGCAGGGTTCTTTTGCCACCAGACTTGTATATGGGTAAAGAATGCACCAGTGTTAGGTCGGAGCGACTATCTTTATTCCCACGAGCCTATTATGTACGGTTGGAAACCTACTACAGGACATAAATTTTATGCAGATCGCAAACAAAAGACTGTATGGTATTTCGATAAGCCAAAAAAGAGTCCACTTCATCCTACTTCAAAACCTGTTGGACTAATAGCTTATCCAATAACAAATTCAAGCTTAACAAATTCTATTGTGCTTGAGCCATTCTCAGGAAGTGCATCAACATTAATCGCTTGCGAAGAGACTGATAGGATATGTTATGCAATTGAAATTGAGGAGAAGTTTGTTGACGTAGGAGTTAAGAGATATATTGAGAAAATGGGAACTGATAAAGATGTATTCCTCTTAAGAAATGGTCAAAAAATAGCATATAAAAATCTAATAAAAAGTGAATAAAACCCTTGATATAAGTGTGCTTTAGAGTGATATATAGTATAACAAAAAAACACACCTTGAAAGGAGTTAAAACAAAATGAAAGAAAAATTAAGAAGGCTTACAAAAGATGGAGAATTGAAATTTTACGATGGAAACAGAGCTGAAAACAAAGAAAAAGCATTAAGACTTTTAATAGCAGCACAAAAAGAAGGCTACAGAGGTTATAGGGTATACGCAAACAGCTTTGGATACATTGTAAGATTGGAGGGTTAAGCTTGAAAAACCAAACATTTGGAGTGGAAATTGAAATGACAGGTATTACAAGAGAAACAGCTGCAATGATTGCAGTAAAATTTTTAGGTGGAACAATTGAAAGAAGCTTTGACAGCTACGATACTTACAAAGTGATAGCACCGGATAACAGGATTTGGAAGGTGATGAGCGATGCAAGCATTGTTACAATGAAAAATGAGAAAGGCTCATTAACCTTAGGAGGCAGAGATTACAGTGTTGAATTTGTAACGCCAATATTAAAATACAACGACATTGAAACGCTTCAGGAAATCATTAGAAGGCTTAGACATGCGGGTGCAGTTAGTGAGAGCAGGCTAAAGTGTGGAATACATATACACATTGGGGCAAAAGACCATACGCCAAATACTTTAAAAAATCTAGTAAACCTTATAGCCTCAAAAGAGGATTTGCTTTACAAAAGCCTAGAGATAGATCCAGCAAGAGTAAGGTACTGCAAAAAGGTTAATGAGAACTTGATTGAAATGATAAACAAGAAAAAGCCTAAGAGTTTAAGTGAGCTTGCAGATATTTGGTATAGCGACTATGGTGAGGAAAGTAGAAATAAACACTACCATTCAAGCAGATATCATGGTCTTAACCTGCATAGTACATTCACAAAAGGAACAATTGAATTTAGACTTTTCAATGGAACGCTTCATGCTGGTAAAATTAGAAGTTACATAGTTCTATGCCTAGCCATTAGCTATCAAGCATTAAAACAAAAGAGTGCTAGTGCAAGACGTACCCATACAGATAATGAAAAGTACACCTTTAGATGCTGGCTTTTAAGACTTGGACTTATAGGAGATGAATTTAAAAATTGCAGAAAGCACCTTATGAAAGCACTTGACGGTGACGCAGCTTGGAAGACTCCAAGAATTGCTTGAAACTAAAATAGAAGATGCAAAGGGAAGCACAGGCCCTTTGCATAATAAGGAGAACGATAGAATGTCAGAAAAATTAAAGCTATATGTTGCATATGGTTCAAATATGAATTTAGAGCAGATGAAGTATAGATGTCCTAGAGCTAAAGTTATAGGAAATGGAACTCTTAAAGATTATAAGCTAGCCTTCAGGGGAAAATATAAAGGTGTAGCAAACATTGAACCTTGCAAAGGAAGAGAAGTACCAATAGTTTTATGGGAGATTACAGAGCAGTGTGAGGCGGCTCTTGATAAATACGAAGGGTATCCTAATCTGTATATAAAAAAGGATGTTGAAGTTATAACAGGTGATAAGGCAGCAAAAGCAATGGTATATGTTATGAAAGATGAATATACAAATAAGCCGGCGGCTCCAACTGAATACTACTTCAATGTAATTGCTAAAGGATATATTGATAATACAATTGATTTAAAAGCACTACAGATTGCATATTCAGAATGTTTAGCAGAACTTAGATAGTGGAGGAAGCTATGGATAAATTTTTTACTCAAGAAACTTGTGATAGATGCGGCGGCTCCTTAAAGGGTGGAAGAACAATGTCAATGTTTAATACACAGTGCATTTGTTTGGAATGTGCTAAAAAAGAGAAACAAGATAAAGATTATGATAAAGCGGTTAAAGCAGATCATGAAGCAATAAAGAAAGGAAACTACAATTATGAAGGAATACGAGATAGAAAACATTTTAACAGATGAACTAAAGGAACAGATTTTAGAGATAAGAAGAGATGGAAAGTACAATATGTTTGATGTGTATAATGTTCAGAAAGAAGCATATGACAAAGGCTTTTACAGATTGGTACTATTTCTAGAGGGTAGTAGAGAACAGTATATAAATTTTATTTTGACAGGTTCAAGGTAGAAATAGATTTTTTTAGAGCTTACAATGTAGGCTCTTTTCTTATATAAAATATGTTATAATTATCCTTAGATTAGGTCGTAAGAGTAATTAATGGCGAATTAAAGAATATTTTTTTTATAGGGGGATATAATGGAAAGGCAAAAGTTATTAGATGAATTGGTTGAATATAGTTGTCGTATTTTCGAGAACAATCTGATTGGAATATATCTACATGGGTCTATTGCCATGGGTTGCTTTAATCCGATGAAAAGTGATTTAGATATTTTGTTTGTAGTAGAAAATGCAATTACAGACCTTCAAAAGAAAAAGTTCATGGACGTTATTGTTGCTTTGAATGATAATGCACCAGCAAAAGGAATAGAAATGAGTTTAATTAGAAGTGAGTATTGTAAAAACTTTGTTTACCCAACTCCGTTTGATTTGCATTTTTCAAATATGCATCTAAACTGGTATAAGAGTAATCCAACTGAATATATTCAAAAAATGAATGGTACAGACCATGATTTAGCAGCCCATTTCGTCATTACTAAGAATCGAGGCATTGTTCTATATGGAAAACCAATTAATGATGTTTTTGGAGAGATACCATCAGAAGCGTATTTAGATAGTATTAAGAGCGATATTATCGGTTCACAAGATGAAGTAATAGATAATTCAATTTATATTATTTTGAATCTTTGCAGAGTTTTGGCGTATGTGCAAGATAGATTGGTGCTTTCTAAAAAAGAAGGTGGAGAATGGGGAATAAAAAATATTGATGGTAAATATAAAGGATTAATAAAAGAAGCACTTGTATGCTATACTTCAGACCAAAATATTGTACTGAATCAGTCACTTGCATTGGAATACTGCAAGTATATGGAGAACAAGATAGGATTAAAAGAATAATTATAAGCACAGTCTAATTCGTAATCTTTATTTTTAACGACACAACTATAAAACACGAATAATATTTAAAGAGTCTGCTAAGTAGTAGGCTCTTTTATCATACCAAATTTTAAGGATTGGAGGTGAAACCTATGGCACAAAGAGGGAGAAAACCAAAGCCAACAGCAATAAAAGTACTTGAAGGTAATCCAGGAAAAAGACCAATTAATAAATGTGAACCAAAGCCTCAAAAGACTGCACCTAAATGTCCTAGCTGGCTTGAACCTGAAGCTAAAAAGGAGTGGAGAAGGATGAGCAAATCTCTTGAGGCATTAGGAATTTTAACTAAAGTTGATGCGGCATCTTTTGCTGGTTATTGTGAGGCTTATGCAAGATGGAAAGAAGCAGAAGAGTTTCTATCAAAGCATGGAACCATTTTTAAAACTCCATCTGGTTATATTCAGCAAGTGCCACAGGTTTCAATTGCCCAAACCTACTTAAAAATAATGAAGGATTTTTGCTCTGAGTTTGGACTTACACCTGCTTCAAGGACTAGGTTTCAAGTAAAAATAGATAGTGATAGTATGGAAAATAATGAGATGGAAATGCTCTTAGGTGGGATTCCTAAAGATGATTCGTAAAGGAAGGAGAAGGTTTAAATGCCCTATAGTGAAAAGCATGCTAGTCATGCTATCAATTTTATTAAGCAGCTGAAACTTACAAAAGGCAAATGGGCAGGTAAACCATTTATACTTCTTCCTTGGGAACTTGATCTTATTAAAAAAGTGTTTGGTACTTTAAGGGAAGATGGCACGAGGCAATATAGGACTGTTTATGTGGAAATTGGGAAGAAAAATGGTAAGTCGGAAATCGGAGCTGCTATTGCACTCTATATGCTTTTAGCAGATGGAGAAGAAAATGCAGAAGTATATGTTGCAGCATGTGATCGTCAGCAGGCAAGCATTATATTTAATACAAGCGTCAACTTTGTAGATGGAAATAACACACTTTCAAGAGTTACTAAAACGATTAGGTCTACCAAGAGAATTGTATATCCTAGAACAGGCAGTTTTTATCAAGTATTAAGTTCGGATGTTAAATCAAAATCAGGACTCAATGTTTCCTGTGTTATTCTAGATGAAATTTGGACATATCCAAATGCAGATTTAGCTAAGATGCTAACTACTGGTTCAGGTGATGCAAGAGAACAACCATTGTTCATATATCTAACAACAGCAGGAAATAAATTATCTGGTTATGGGTGGGATATGCATTGCAGAGCAAAAGATATTTTAGAGGGCAAGCGAATAGACAATACATTTTTACCGATAATTTATGGACTCAATGAAGATGATGACTGGGAAGATGAAAAGAATTGGTACAAGGCAAATCCAAGTCTAGGACATACAATTCAGCTAGATAGAGTACGTGAAGCTTATGAGCAGGCTAAACTAGATCCAGTTGATGAGGCATTATTTAAGCAACTACGGCTTAATACTTGGCTAAAACAGCAAGTAAAATGGATGCCTATGGATACTTGGGATAAGTGTGCTTTTGAAGTTAATGCTGAAAGCCTTAAGGGTAGAGAATGTTATGGAGGACTGGACCTTTCAAGTTCTACAGATATAACAGCTTTTGTTTTAATATTTCCACCAACAGAGAGCGATGATAAATATTATGTTCTGCCTTATTTTTGGATACCAGAAGATAACTTAAATTTAAGAGTTAGAAGAGACCACGTTCCTTATGATATTTGGAAAAAGCAAGGCTATCTTAAAACAACAGAAGGAAATGTTATTCATTATGCTTTTATAGAAAAGTTTATTGAAGAGCTTGGAAAGAAATATAACATCAAGGAAATCGGCTTTGACAGGTGGGGGGCTGTGCAGATGGTACAAAACTTAGAAGGTTTAGGATTTACTGTAGTCCCATTTGGACAAGGCTTTAAAGATATGTCTCCACCAAGTAAAAGATTTATGGAACTTGCTTTAGAAAAGAAAATGGCACATGGAGGGCATCCAGTTTTATCGTGGATGGTAGACAACATTTATGTAAGGACAGATCCTGCTGGAAACATTAAGCCTGATAAAGAAAAGAGTACAGAAAAGATTGATGATGTTCCAAGTGAAGATAATTTAAGTGTTGATCCACAAGCAAATATGAGTTTTTCAGCAGTGTTTGCATGTAATAGAGTACTTTCTGAAACATTGGCAAGCTGCCCAATATTTTTATATGAAAAAGATAGTGAAGGGAATAGAACTCAGGTAACGGATGCCCCTGAATATGGTGTGCTTCATTATGCACCTAATGCTGAAATGACTCCGGGACAATTTAAAGAGTTTGGTATGAGTAATATAAACCTTGGAGGTAATTTGATAGCTCAGAAGGTTTTTAACATGAATGGTGAATTACTTGAACTTAGACCAATAACATGGGATAGAGTAAGAATAGATGTAGACAATCAGTCAGGTAGGCTACTTTATTATATTGATGGAAATACTGTAGCCAAAACTAGAGATGAAATACTTCACATACCTGGTCTTACTTTGGATGGATACATTGGGATAACACCATTAACTTATGCAGCACTTACTATAGATATAGGTCTATCTCAAGATAAATTTGAGAGAAACTTTTATTATAATAGAGCTTCAACAAGCGGAATATTCCAATATCCTAATGAGCTTGGCGATGAAGCCTTTCAAAGACTAAAAAAAGATATTAAGAAGAACTATTCAGGGTTTCAAAATGCCGGTGTGCCAATGATACTAGAAGGTGGAGGTCAATTTAAGGAAGTAACTATGAAGCTTACAGATGCACAGTTTATTGAGTCAAAGAGATTTAGGATTGAAGATGTGTGCAGAGTTTTTAGAGTGCCACTTCACCTTGTACAAGATCTATCAAAGTCTACTAACAATAACATAGAGCAGCAAAGCCTTGAGTTCATAATGTACACAATGCTTCCTTGGTTTAAAAGGTGGGAGGAAAACTTGAATTTGCAGCTTTTATCTCCCGATTCAAAGCGTAGAAATAGATACTTTGAATTTAACATAAGTGGCATTTTAAGAGGAGACATTAAATCAAGATATGATGCTTACGCACAAGGAAGACAGTGGGGGTGGCTTTCTGTAAATGATATAAGAAGACTTGAAAATATGAATCCTGTGGAGGGAGGAGACATTTATATGCAGCCTCTAAACTGCATTGATGCAACGTTGGCAAATGAATATTTTAAGAAACAGGATGAAACCAATAATAAAATGTTAAGTGAAATATATAATATTCTAAAACGAGAATAACTAACTCTTTGTTATATAGGTGTTTTTTTATGCCTAAATTTAATTAATGAAAGGAAGTGATTCATTTGCCATTCTGGAACTTTAAAAATAGTGAGGAAAATGATGGTGAGATTGAGCTTAAAATTGATGGGGACATTGTAATGGATGATGATTTTTGGTCAATGCTGTTTGGTACTGAAAATGTTACACCAAAGGGTTTTATGGCAGAACTGGACCAGTATAAAGGTAAAAATATAAATGTATGGATAAATTCGTATGGCGGAGATGTGTATGCAGCTTCAAGAATTTACACAGCACTTAAACAGCATAAAGGGAATGTTACAGTAAAGGTAGATGGTGTTGCAATATCAGCTGCTTCAGTTATAGCTATGGCAGGTGATGAAATACTTATGTCTCCAACGTCAATTTTAATGATTCACAACCCGTGGGGAAATTTTCAAGGAGAAGCAGAAGACTTAAGACATGGAGCAGATGTTTTAGACGAGGTAAAACAGACAATAATTAATGCTTATCAACTTAAAACAGGTAAGTCTAGAAATAAGATATCTCAAATGATGGATGAGGAAACGTGGATGAGTGCGAAAAAAGCTGTAAGCCAAGGCTTTGCTGATGGAATGCTATATTCTCAAAGTAAAGAAGACGATGATACAGAAACAGAAGAAAATGCTCCTGAAAATTCATTTATGTTTAGCAGAATATCAATTCAAAATAAAGCAACTAATTCAATAAAGCACCTTATAGATGAATACAATAAGAAATTAAATGCGATAGAAGCCAAGAAAGCAGAAGCTAATAAAATAGAAACCGAAATTAAAGCTAAAGAAGAACAGAGAATTAAAGTAATGAAAGCAAAACTAGCCTTGGAGTGTGAACTCTAGGTTTTTTTATTATCTAAAATTGAAAGGTAGGTAAAAATTTATGTCAGAAAAATTAAAAGAGTTGTTAGGACAATTATCAAACTTAGAAAAAGAATCTAAAGATCTAATTAATAAAGAGGAAGTTACAGCAGAAGAAATAAATGCAAAGCTAAATGAAATAAAAGCACAAAAGGCTAAAATTGAAGCACAGAAAGAGATAGATATCATGGATGAAGAGAGAAAAAAACAGGCAAAAACACCTGTAAATGAGCCGATATATGCACAACCTAAAGATCAAAGCGAAAAGAAATGGAAAGGTGGCATGGGTGAATTTCTTCAGTCAGTAGCAAAGGCATCTTCTCCAGGTGGAAGAATGGATAATAGGCTTTCATTTCAAAACTCAGCTTCAGGTCTAAATGAAAGTATTAGTTCTGAAGGCGGATTTATGCTGGATAATGATTTTATACAAGATTTATTTGATACAATGATGTCACAAAGTCAGGTGGCAAATAGAATAAGAATGATTCCAATAGGAGCAAATACAAATAGACTTAGAGCACTTGGAATTGATGAAACAAGTAGAGCAAATGGAAGTCGTTGGGGTGGTGTTCAAGCGTACTGGGTAGCTGAAGCAGAAACTGTTACTCAAACTAAACCAAAATTTAGAGAAATTGATATGGCACTTCAAAAGTTATTAGCACTTTGCTATGTAACAGATGATTTACTACAAGATGCAACAGCACTTGAGGCAATAGTAAGACAGGCATATGCAGATGAAATGTCTTTCAAAATTGATGATGCCGTAATAAATGGAAGTGGTGTTGGAATGCCGCTTGGAATACTAAATTCAAATGTATTAGTAGCAGTGCCTAAAGAATCAGGTCAAACGTCAGGTACTATAAAGTATGAGAATATATTAAATATGTGGAGTAGCATGCCTGCAAGGTTAAGGGCAAATGCAGTTTGGTATATTAACCAAGAAATTGAACCTCAGCTCTACACAATGGCACTAAATGTGGGAACAGGAGGTGCACCAGTGTTTTTACCTTCTGGAGGAGCTTCAGGTTCACAATTTAGCACACTTTTGAATAGGCCAATAATTCCAATAGAGCAGTGTTCACCTTTGGGTAAAAAGGGAGATATTTTACTTGTTGATCCTACTCAGTACATTGGAATAGATAAGAGTACACCAGCGGCAGATGTATCAATTCATGTTAGATTTTTGTATGATGAGCAGGTATTTAGATTTATATATAAGTTTAATGGAGCACCTTATAGGAATAAGCCTATTACGCCTTACAAGGGAGCTAATGCTTTGAGTCCATTTGTGACTTTAGTGGATAGGTAAAATAAAAAAATAGCATAAATTACATATGTGTTATTTTGTAGTAATTTATGCTACTATATCTATATAACATACAGAAAAATAGCAACTTATAGAGGACACTAAAAACAAAAAGGTGTTAATTGGATGTAATGCTATATTGTCTTATGTTGTTAAAAATATGAAATTAAATAAAAATTTTAAAGATAAAAGGTAAAATACTATGAATAGTGAAAAGTACAAATTTAATAATGGTGAACTAGAAGTTAATATTGCAAATGTATGGAAAAGCGTTAAATGTACAGGCTATGATTTACTTGAAGTTATTGGCGAAGGTGCTAATGGTGTAGTAGTAAAGGCTGAACATCAAATAACAGAAAGAATTGATGCAATAAAAGTATGGCTTCCACATAAAAAGTCAAAAAACGGAAAAGTTTCTGAAGAACAATATCTGAGAGAAGTAAGAAAAATTTCAAAATTAAAAGACGAGCATATTGTAACAATTTATGATGCAAGAATATTGCATGATGAAGTCTATATATGTGCAATGGAATATATAGAAGGCAAATCATTAAAAGAATGGATTAAGAGTGATCATGATATATCAGAGAGAATTAAAATTTGTAATGAAATATTACAAACGGTAGAAAACTATCAGAAAGCTGGTATTATTCATGGTGATTTACATGGTGGAAATATTATAATAGATAAAGAATTACATACTTATATTATTGATTTTGGAACGAGCTTATTTGGACATGATAATCAATCTAAAGAAAGAGAATCTAATTTTGTATATGATTTAGTGAAAAAAATCATGAAAGATGAATTTAAAACAGAACTTTTTTCAATTAAAAATTATGATATTTCTTCTGAAATCAAAAATAATGATGATACAAGAAGATATGAACCATTACTTATTACAAGGACAATGCTACAATTTGTTAAGTTAAGAGACATTAAAGAGCAAACAGTTAAAATGACTCATCCTGATGTTTTAATAGAATACTGTGAAAGTATAGCAAAAGGAATATATTTTGATCTGAGCAAAGTACATTCAGAACTGCTTTCGTGGAGTGATGTAGGTTTTGTTAATCCAATTTTTGAAAAAGTATTGTATGCAAATATTCACAATACAATTTTTTCTCCAATAGACACAAATGATTATGAAGAATTAATTTATACTACATTATATATTTACTATGAGTTATTTAAAGATTGCAAAAAAAATGTTTTAATTGATAATTCTAAAAAACATTATATGGAGAAATATCATGAAATTTTATCAGAAGAAAAATATAATGAATACATAAAGGATTTATATAAATTCGAATGTAAATCTTATATTGAGTATAGAAGGCATTTAACTACAATATGTGATGATGAAAATCTTTATGAAAGAGAAGAAAATGTGAGATGTATATTAGCTGATTTAATAGAAGGCCATTATGGTCAGATGTTTATTTATGTTTTATATAAAGTATGGCAAAGGCTAAATGAAATTAGAGTTAATGAAAAATTGCATTATGAAAATTAAAAATTATTCTTATATTGTTCATCAACAACAAAGTAAATTTAAACCTATGCTGAAATTTTAAACAGCATAGGTTTTCTTATATAAAAAAAATTACAAGCCAGCCTCAGTGCTGGCTTTAATATTTGAAGGAGGAAAAAACTATGGTATTAAACGAAGACTATAAAGTAATACAAGCCTTTGAACCCAAAACAACAAATACAGCAATAACAGGTGATTATATAACACTCAAAAATGCTGTCACAGCTACAGTACTTATAAATTTAGCACAGGGAGTAGGAAATGCAACTCAGATTTCTTTGTATCAATCACAGGATGTAGAAGGTACTAATGTTAAACCACTTATAAATAATGTGCCTATATGGGCAAATGAAGATACATCTATTACAGATTCATTGGTAAGACAGCCGGATGGAATAAGTTATACAGTAGGTAACACGTCTAAAAATAAACAGGTGGTTTTTTATATAGATCTGGGAGAGCTTGATATAAACAACGGTTTTTGCTGTCTAAATGTAAGGATTGGAGCGAGTGCTCAGGCAACAAATTTTGCTAGCGGTGAGTTTATTTTAGATACAAAATATGGTCAGGCAGATCCTCCTACAGCAATTGTAGATTAAATTAAGATTTGAGGTGAAATTGTATGGCAATAAAAATGATAATGCCTCCAGCCATTGAACCAATAACATTAGAAGAAGCAAAAGAGCACTTAAGAATTTCAGATAGTGACAATGATAATGTTATTTTAAGCATGATAGTACAGGCTAGAGAGTTTTGTGAAGATTTTCAAAACAGAAGATATATTACACAAACTCTTGAGCTAGTGCTTGATGAGTTTCCAGATGATAAATGTATATCCTTTGACAGCTGTTCTCCAGTACAAAATATTGAAAGTGTAATATATTATGATACAGCTGGACAAGAATATGTATTTGATGAAAGTAACTACATTGTTGATTTAGATAGCTTTGTTAATCGGATTATTTTAGGTTATTGCAAATTGTGGCCCACGATGCCGCTTCAACCAGCAAATGCAGTAAGAATAAGATTCACTACAGGTTATGGAGATACACAAGACACTGTACCTGAAACAGTAAAATTAGCAATGATACTTCATATGCAAATTCTTTATGATGACTATGAACCCAATGAAAAAGATAAGTTAATAGAAGCTCGTAATTCTCTTCTTAGTATGAAAAGGGTGATACCAATATGATGACAGAGGAATTTAAGCACAAAATTGTTATCCAAAGTTTATCTAGTATTATAGATGAAAATGGTTTTGAAGTAGAAGAATGGGATGATTTTATATGTTGCTATGCTAAAGTAGAAAACTTACGTGGTAAAGAATTCTTTGAAGCCGCAGTTATTCAAGCTGAAAGTACAGTAAAATTTACAATAAGGTATGTTAACGGCATAGACGAAAGTATGAGAATTACATTTAGAGATAAAAATTACAGAATAACGTTCATAGACAACGTTAACTATGAAAACAGATATATGGAAATTAAAGCTTTGGAGGTTGAACAAAGTGGCTGATATTGAGCTTAAAGGTGTTGATGAAATAATAGATAAACTTCAAAGAATAGGTGCAAATGTTGGGAGATTAGAAAATCAGGCATTAAAAAATGCAGCAGAGCCAGTATTAGATGCGGCAAAAGCCAATGTGCCAGTAAGAACAGGAAAACTTAAAAAAGGATTGAAAATAAGTAAGGTAAAAGTCAAAAGTGGTGTTAAATTTATTCAAGTAGGTGTAGATAGAGGAGATGATCCAGGAGCTTTTTATGGTCACTTTGTAGAATTCGGCACAAGTAAAATGCCTGCACACCCATTTTTACAACCAGCTTTTGAAAAGAACAAAGACGTAATAAAAGAAAAAATAGCCGAAACTTTGAAAGAAGGATTAAAGTGATAAACAGTCTAGTAGTTAAAACGTTAAATTCACTTAATGTACCAGTATCATTTCAAAGATATACTGGAAAAGAAAGCACCTACATTACTTTCTTTGAGTTTATGGAGCAAGGGGAACTTTACGCAGACAATGAAGAAAAAGCTACAGGGTATTATATTCAAGTAGATGTATGGAGTAAAGATGATTATATAGAACTTGCTGAGAATGTAAAGCCATTAATGATAGCCGCAGGGTTTATGAAAACTTATGCGGCTGATTTATTTGAAAGGGATACAAGAATATACCATAAGGTAATTAGATTTTATTATTTGTGTTAAAGAGGAGGTAATAGGCTATGGCAGGAATAACAAATAGTGCACCTATTGGAGTTGAAAATCTAGTGTATGCAATTCTCACAAATGAGCCATCAGGAACATATGGAGCACCAACTCTAATTTCACCAGCAATAAATGTAAAGGTTAGTCCTAAAAGTAGTATTGATACGCTTTATGCTGACAATAGAGCTGTGGAAATCGTTACAAATTTAGGGCAAATTGATGTGGAACTAGAGATTCAGGATTTATCCTTAGAAGTACAGGCAGATCTTCTTGGACATAAAATAGATCCAACAAGTAAGGTCATGAGCTATAATACAGAGGACATTCCACCATATGTAGCTATAGGTTTTAAGATAAAGAAGGGAAATAGAAAGTACAGATATGTTTGGCTACTTAAGGGAATATTTAGTGAGCAAGAAGAAGAGTATGCAACTCAAGAGGATAAGACTAAATTTCAAACACCTAAGATCAATGGTACCTTTGTAACAAGGGTAGATGGAAAATGGAAATATACTGCTGATGAAGATAGTGGCTTCACTGGAAGTAGTACTTGGTTTACTAATGTATACGCACCAACAGCACAAACAACAACAACTACAACAGGAACAACTTAAAAAAATAATTATTAGGAGGCATAAGCAATGGAGCTTATTCTAAATGAAAAGACTTATAAAATGCCTAAGGTTAAAACCAGAATGCTTAGAAAGGCTATTGAAATAAATGAAAAAATAGATTTTAACAGCATAAAATCTAAGGACTTAGATGGACTTGTAGATTTTATCGTAGAACTTTATGGAAATAAATTCACAAGAGATGATTTTTATGATGGGTTAGATGCAGATAAACTCATAGAAACATTAAATAATTCTATAAATGGAATAGTAGGAACACTGGAAAATAAATTAAATTCTTTCCCAAACAAATAACCGGAGATAAGGCGAGCGGAACTTTGTCTCCGGGTAATTTTATAAAAGAAATTTATATTGATTTACTTCAAAATGGTTGGACCTTAAATGATATAGATGAAATGGATATATTTTATTACTTTGACATTTTAGTTTATAAAGCAGAGAAGGAATACAAACAAAATGTTGAAGCTGTTTTAAATGTGCTGTAGGGAGGTGTGGTGATGTCAGAGGAATTAGGAAGTTTAGCGGTAAATATAGGACTAGATTCAAGCGGTTTTCAGAATGGAATTAGTGCTATTAACAGACAGCTTAGGGTTCTTGATAGTGAATTTAAATCAAACACCGCAGCTCTTGGAGAAAATGGCAAAGGAATAGATGGTTTAAAATTAAAAAACGATACACTCTTGAAGCAGATTGAATTGCAGAAACAAAAGGTGGAAGCTCTTCAATCTGCTTTTTTAAAATCAGCAAAAACTAAAGGTGTAGATGCCAAGGCTACTCAAGAACTTGAAATAAAGATGAATAAGGCAAAAGCTTCCCTATCAAATATGGAAAATGAACTTGTAAAAACAAATAAGCAGCTAGAAGAGAGTTCCAGTAAACAAGGTGTTTTTAGTAAAGCGGCAGAAAAACTCCACCTTACGCTTGGAGAGTTAAAGGTAGCCTTTGGAACCGTAGGCATAGCTGCTGGAAGCTATCTTAAAGGTGCAGTTGAAGCAGCAGCAAAGGGTGAAACTAGTACAAAACGACTTACACAGTTACTTGAAAATCAAGGAATGACATCAGAGCAAGCTAGTGATAAGATAAAAGAATTTACAGGAAACATGATAAAAATGTCAACTTTCTCAGGGGGAGAGGCCAAGGCAGCCTTGCAGACCTTAACTGAAAAAGGAATAAGCGTTGCCAATGCACTTAAAATGGAGAGCACAATTGCAGACGTTGCAGCTGGAAGAAATATTTCATTAAAGGAAGCCTCTGATTTAGTTGCGGATGCTTACCATGGTAAAGCAAAGGCACTTACTTCTTTAGGAATATTAACTAAAGAGGAAGCAAAGAACTTAGGAAACGCTGAAAAAGCCACCATATCTATGGATGAGGTACAAAAAAGATTAAATGAAAGATTTGGAGGTTCGTCACAGGCACAGCTTAATACATTTAACGGAAAAATGCAGCAGTACCAAAATCAAATGAATGCAATAAAAGTACAGATAGGAAGTGCGCTACTTCCAACCTTGATGATTTTAGCAAATGAATTATATAAAATTCTTCAGCCCATAGCAGATTTTGCACAGGCACATCCAAAGATAATGGCAGCTACGTTAGCAATTGTAGCAGTACTTGGAACATTAGTAGGTGGTTTAAGTGTACTAAATAACGTAATAGATTTACTTGGACCAGTGGGCACTATGATTGGGGGACTTGGCACAACCATAGGAGGTCTTTCACTGCCTATAATTGCGGTGGTAGCAGCTATAGCACTAGCGGTTTATGCAGGTTATGAGTTGTATAATAACTGGGGCAATATTAAGAAATATGCTGTGGAACTTGGCAATTCTATTAAGACTTGCTTTGAAACAATAAAATCGGATGTAACAAATGCGTGGAATAATGTAAAAAATCAAACATTAAAAGTCTGGGAAGATCTAAAAAATGCTGTAAATAATGGACTTAGCAGTATAAAAAACTTTTTAGAGCCAGCTTTGAACTTCTATGAAACTATCTTTAAAAATGTGTGGGATATTATTAAAAACATCGTTTTAGGTGCAGTGCTAATTATTCTTGATCTAATAACAGGAAACTTTACAAATTTAGAAACGGATATAGAGAATATATGGAATAATATTAAAAATGATCTATTTACCATATGGGAAGTTATTAAAAATACTGCAATATCTGCATGGAATGAGTTGAAAAACTCTGTAGTAAGCCTCTGTAGTAATATCAAAGAAACAGCAATAAACATTTGGAACTCTCTCATTGATTGGTTTACAACATTGCCTGAAAGATTATATGACAATGGTAGAGAAATGTTTACCAGTATGAAAAAGGGGGTAACTAGTACAATAGATGGAGTTACAAGTGCAATAGAAAATGGTATTAAGGATGCAATAAATTACCTAGCATCTTTACCTTCAAAAGCATGGGAGTATGGAGTGGACTTTGTTGAAGGCATGGTTAACGGAATAAAATCAGCCATTGGTCAGGTTGGAGATGCAGTTGATTCAATTGCAAATAAAATAAGAAGTTATCTACATTTTTCAGTGCCTGATGAAGGGCCGCTAGCTGACTATGAAAAATGGATGCCAGATTTCATGTCAGGTCTTGCAGAAGGGATTAACAAAAGTAAAAATCTTGTGTCTAAGGCTATTCAAGGCTTATCAGTGGATATGAAGCTAAATACTAAAGTAGCTGTGGGAGGTAAAACAGATACTCAAAGTTCTAATGAAAAAGTATCAAGTAATAGTAATTTAACCTTACGCATTGAGAATTTTTATAATAACACCCAGAAGGATATAGAGCAGCTTGCTTATGAATTAGAATTTTATAGACAAAAGGTATCTATGGGAAGGGGAGTATAGAGTGATTACTTCTTTTACATTTAATAACATGAATAGTTATAATGATTTTGGAATCTATGTAAGTGAAAGACCGGATATTCCTTCTCCTAAAAGAAGAGTAACAACAGTTACTATACCAGGAAGAAATTCCACATTAAGATATGATGAAAATACTTATGAGGATATTACTTTAACTGTTAAATGTGCATTAAAAAATAATGATGTTTCAGATAAAGTTGATGAAATTAAAGGATGGCTTATAGGAGCAGGTGAAGGGGATCTGATTTTTAATTTCCAACCAGACAAAAAGTATGTGGCTCAAGTGGTTAACTCAATTGATTTTACTCAAGTGTTTAATATTGTTTCAGAATTCCCTATAGTATTTAATTGCAGACCTTTTAAATATGCAGTAGATAATAGTGTAGTTACTATGGCAGCAGCTGGTAAAATCACTAATCCAGGAACAATATATTCTGAACCTATAATAAAGGTTTATGGTAGTGGAGATGTAAATTTAACTATTGGGTCACAGGTAGTGCAATTAACAGGAATAACAAACTATATAATAATAGATGGAACTATACAAGATTGTTACGATGAGGACATGAATAATTTAAACAATAAAATGAACAGTGAATTTCCTATTCTTAATGTAGGTGACAACAATATTTCTTGGACAGGAACCGTTACACAATTAGAAATCACACCTAATTGGCGGTGGCTGTAATGATATGCATTTATAATAAAAAAGCCACCAAAGGAAACTTTAATAACAATGGTTTAGCAGTATTAAATGAATGTACTAAATGTGAAGTAACGGAAGAGTTAAACGGAGATTATTCATTATATATAGAGTATCCAGTCTATTCAAAAAAGGCTGGATATTTTGATAAATACAATATTATAAAAACTGATGATGGTCAACTATTTAGAATTTATAAATACGAAAAAGATGATCAATCTAAAATCATCATGGTTTGGGCACTGCATATATTTTATGATTTATCCTATTACTTTATAGAGTCTGTTTCAGCTATAACTTGTAGTGTTAAAACGGCAATGACTGAAGCTTTAGATGATAATTTACAATCTATATATACAGTTGATAGTGATATTGTGATTAATGGAAGTATACAGTTTATACAGCAAAACCCTGCACAGGCCATGTTCGCTATTATTAATACTTGGGGTACTGGGGAATTACAAAGAGATAATTATGACATTAAAATATTACAAGCCATTGGACAGGATAGCGGAGTCTTAGTGAAGTATGGCAAAAACATTCAGGGGATAAAAATCACATATGATTCCACAGATGTAGTTACAAAACTTTATCCTGTAGGAAATAATGGATTAACCCTAACAGAAAAATATATAAGTATAACTAATTGGAATGATGATGAATATCCGCCTTTTCCCATAATTAAAAAAGTAGAATTCAAAGCTGACGATGAACCAACTTTAAGAGCTTTAGCACAGGAATCAGCTGAAACTATAGGGTTAGAAAGAACAACTATAGAAGTTGATTTTAGGCATCTTCAAAAAAATAATAAGTCCATCTAGCGGCTAATTTTGTGTACTACTTCGTCAGCAGAACCCGCTAAGACTACTTAGTATTAACGGAACCTGTTTCCTTGTAGTACGCAAAATTATCTCGCAATATGGACTTATTATTTTCTTTCAGATGCCTTATAGAACTATCAAAAACTAATGAATACAAAAATTTTGCTCAGCTTGAAAAAGTTAATATAGGCGATACGGTAATTTTAAGGCATATTAAGTGGAATATAAATGTTAAAGTTCCAGTTGTAAAGATAGTAAGAGATGAATTAACTGGATTAGGCATATGAAAAAAATAACAAGTCAAAGATTCTAGTATATTTTGTGTCAGGCAAGGAGGTAGGTTCCGCCTATAGTGAGCTATCGAAGGGTTCTGCCGACGCAGCATGACGCAAAATAGACTAGAATACTGACTAGTTATTTTTTGAATATGCCTTAAATACAAAAGTAACTTTAGGTCAGCCTAAAAGACCAATACAGGATGTAAATGCACTAATAAATACAGCTACAGATGCACTTGGAAATCAAGTTGCACAAGCACTCAGTGCAATGATGTATTATTCAAATACAAATGCAGTGAGCATTTCAACAACGGTAATTCAGCCAATTTATTTAGGAATTACAGCAGTAAATGATACTAATTTAACTTGTTTAATATCAATTTACGGAGTGGCAAGTGTAGTAAATACATTGACAATAAATATTCAATTAGATAACAACACTATATCTTTTGTCCCTAAACAAAAATTACAGCAAGGTGATAATGTTATAGGAATACCACTAGGAATACCTCAAGTACAGGCAGGAAGTCATTATATAGGTATAAATTTGTCTGTTGATACAGGAACGTTCACTATTCCAGCTTTCAATTGTCAATGTATGCTTGATGGCAGAAACCTTCAAGGTGGACTAAGTGCTGCAATGCCACATGCTGAAGTTAGTGAAACTGTAAATTACGTACCTATTTCTTATAATAATAAAATTCAGGAAGACAAGAGCTGTATTTTATCCATAATGCAGCCTAATATTCAGCAGATAAATGAGCATGTTGCTTCCAATTTATATGACCAAAATACAAATATAAGCGGAATACCAACAATTACTTTAAGCTAGTTTTAAAGGGGGGTTATAACATGACCATAAGGGAAAGTATAGCGTACAATAAAGACTTAATTACTGGAAAAAGCCATGAAATAACTAAAGCCAAAATAAAAGAATTCCCAATGAGAGGTGTGTTTAAAGTTGAATTATTTGATGACTTAACAAAAAAGAAAACTTATGAAGCAGTTAGTGAAAATAGAATAACACCAGTTTATAATAATGCAGCCTATCTAGATGGATTTTGGGGAAGGATTTTAAATAATTCAATTGACAATGTTATTACTTATGCAAATGGCAGTACTATTAATCCATGTAGGTTCATGATGCTTACGGATGGAAATATTCCAGAGGATGTATATGATTATTGGATTTGGGGAAATGTTAATGGGTATGCAGATCTTTGGCAAACCTATTCAGGTAGTGATAATCTAAGGGGAACAATAAATCAAACGGAAACTACCATAAAAAATGTTTATGAAAATAATAGCAATATTTTAGAAAGTAGAGTTAGGCATTTTGTTGTTGATTTTCCCACCAATGTAGCTAATGGAACTTTTAGCAGCATCTATCTTTTGGGTGTTGGTGCAAATTTATCAACATATTATCCGGGTTATTATAATTTATATACTAAAGTAAATTTACCATCAATAAATAGTAATGTTAATTCGATATGTGTGGATGATACTAATATATATTATTATGCATATACAACATCAGGATCAACAACTTTATATG
>Ga0255360_1000063_pt1 | contig 32250 bp, 39 predicted proteins | sample GFST50metaG_FD_186004 | JGI IMG/M metagenome (GOLD analysis project Ga0255360, IMG submission 186004) | Peat soil microbial communities from Stordalen Mire, Sweden - G.F.S.T50 | ecosystem: Environmental > Terrestrial > Soil > Wetlands > Peat | place: Sweden: Norrbotten County, Stordalen Mire... | reverse complement strand
GATAAACTAATTGTAGTTAATTCTTTTGGTAAAGTGTATCTCCTTTTTTTATTCAGCAATTAAAAGGATACTATAATTTTACCTAAAAGGGTTAACTTTTTTTTATAAAACTTTTGACTGTCCAGTATATTAAATATTTGTCTATTAAGCTCTTTAGTATCAAGTGCTGAATCTACATATTTATATAAAGGGACAATCATATATATAGAACATCCATCATTTGAGTAATAGTGAACGTAAGAATGAATATATTCTCTTACAACAAACCCTTAATTCTAATCTCTACGCTTCCTCAAATTCATCAGGAAAAAACTCCTCAATTGCTTCTGTCTCCCCATGCTCCTCCAACCATCTGTATGCTTCTTGTTCACTCATTGGTATTATTTGAGAACTTCCAAATGTTTGATTACCACTTGATTTACCGTATTTAGTAAGCGGTCCACCAGAACCGAATAGAAAGTATTTGCCTTTCTTTGTTTTATATAGTTCCTCATTTAATCTTCTGAAATCATTATCACTTAATCCGTTCCAATCCTCACCTATCATCAACGCAGTGTTTGTATCGTATACCTTTTTTCTATTATTTTTCGCATTAAAATTCCTCCTCATTAAACTCTTCAACTTTAGATATTTTTCATTTGTTAATTTTTAAATTATTATATTTGAACCACTTCATTCTTTAGGCTATAGCAATATACAAATTTTTATATGGACAATAATCTTTAATAGTATTAATATCAATTATTTCTTCATCATATACCAGTGCATGACTCTGCCAAAATTCCAAACATTCTGTCAACTCTGTCTTTGATTTTATATTCATGTCTTCTGGTTCTTTAAAACTTTCTGTCCCTGGAAACATTGTAACCAAGTAATAAGTTCCAAACTCATTCCTGTTCTTTTTCATGCTTCAGCTCTGTATTGTTTTTTAAATCATACATATTTTACATTTTTTTAATTTTCTTAGAATTAAAGTAATTCATCTGTTTTGCCTGAATAAACTATTCTGTTAAATCTAATTAGTAGTTCAATTCTATTGTAACTAAACTCTTCACCAATTGAACTACTATATCTAAAGCTACTTCTGCTATTCTTCTCTTTTGTTATCTATATTTCCTTATTAATAACTATCCCATCTATGCTGTTTTATTAAGAATACCCTTAATCATAATTCCTATCATCTCATTCAAATTTGAATTCTTATTTAGCTGTGGATTCTTTATAGCTGTATCAAAGGTTTCTTTGTTCCCAATTAGAATGACACGCTTTTCTGCTCTCGAACAACCAGTATATAATAGATTAGCGTTTAGAATACTTTTATGCTCCTTTAAAATTGGAATTATAACAATTGGAAACTGGCTTCCTTGGCTTTTGTGGATTGTCATAGCATAACATGGTTCTAATTGCGATATATTTCCATCTATATATTCAACAATCTTTTTAGAATTGAATTTAGCTATAACTCGTCTCATATTTCCATCATCTTCATTTTTCACTATAATTGCACTCTCACCATTAAAAGTATGGCGGTCATAATTGTTAATGTTTTGCATTACCCTATCTCCTGCAACCAAGTTATATATGGCTCTTTTCGGGTTTAGATTAAATTTATCTTGAATGATTTTATTTAGTATATTGGTGCTACCTTTTCCGCTCTTGGTAGGACTAAGTATCTGTATATCATTTAATGTATAGCCTTCCTTAATTAACTTACTTACTTCTTCTTCGATTTTTTGCTTAATTTGACTATCTCTATCTATTTCTATAAATTCAAATTCGCCTTTCTTGCACTTCAAGCCACTCTTATCTGCGAATCCAGTATGTTCAGACATCTTTTTAATATTTTTTAACGTAACCGAATTTCCATCCTGTCTTAATATCTTTGTCAAATGTTCACATTTAATTTCAGGACACTTAGAAATATCCGAAAACGCTTGTCCTATTCCAGATGTAATTTGATTTTGGTCTCCTACAAATAGAATTTTTGTATCCGCCTTTACTCTACTTAAAACAGCATACATTAATGGCGCACTTATTAATGTGCTTTCATCTATTATTAGGAAGTCAACATCTAAAACTTTTTCTTTAACTTCCCCACTTTTTCCAATTCCAAGTAATCTGTGAATTGTTTTTGCTTCAATGCCTTCTGGAAGTATTTCATTTATTCTGCTAACTGCTCTGCCAGTAAAAGCTACTACTTCAATATTTGCTTCCTGATATATATTTTTTATACAACCTACAATTGCTGTTAGTGTACTTGTCTTACCTGTTCCTGGGAAGCCACTTAATACCGATATATTCTCTGTAATAGCATTTTTTATAGCTTTAACTTGATCTTTAGTAGGCTTATCATTTAATTTTGAATAAAGTTCCATAAAATCATCAATCTTGCTCAACATTTCCTTACTTACTGCTGTTTTATTCATTACCATTCGTGAAACAATCTCTGCTATTCCTGCTTCATAAACATATAAGTCACTGAGGTATATACATTCAATGTTATCTGCATTGCAATATCTATTAATTTTCTTTTCATATTCCAAATCATCAACAGCCTTAATAATTAAAGGTTTTTCTATATTAAACTCACCTGAATATCCACCGAATTTATTCATATATTTACTTAAATTTTCCACCAAATCTTCTTTAGGCATAAATACATGACCTTTATAATTAGCATTATATTTTAGGTACTCTAAAGCCACATATTTTAATCTTGCTTCATTGCTGTAGCTAAATCCTAATTTAATAGCCAATTTATCTATAAGCTTTAGATTAACTTCAAAATCGAGCAAGACGTAAGGATTTATATTTATTGTTTCAATAGCCTTTCTACTTAAACTTTCATATAACTTCTCTGCTATTAAAGCTTTAATATTATTCGCATTTAAATATTGCTTTAATTCTAATATCTCCATGTACACTGAAGTTTTCTTAGATATATATTCTGCTTTTTCTTCGTCAAATCCACTTAAATTAGTCAACACTTCCTTATTTACTAATCCTTCTAAAGACTGCTGTTCAAATGCTTTAATAATATTTTCATAGTCTTCTTTCGTAATTTTTTTATCATTGGCAAGAGCTTCTTTTACAAAAGTGCTTATATTACCTACTTCCTTAATTTCCTTAACACTAAGCACTTTCTCTTTAACTTCTGAAACAACTATAGCTTCATATTCCTTATTTATAACCAGATTAAAGTAGTTATAAACAATATCAACGCTTATATTATTATCTTTAATTCTAACAGCAGCTCTGCAAATATCTTTTACCTCATTTTCATATTTAATCCCTATTACTGTAAATTTCATCTTTCGTACAATCATTTCTTTAATCTCCTCTATATATTTAGTTCTGATGGATAAATTGTATAGTAAACTACATTTCCTTTAACAAAGTAACTCGAAGAATATCCTCTCTGGAATACAGCTTCATTTTTGTTTACAAATCCGATTACACCTTCAACATCCTCATATTTCACATAATCCCAAAACCCTAAAAGTTCTTTTATTTCTTCAATATTAAAAGCGTTGAATGTCGGTTTTTTAAGACATATAGCTTTTTTATCTAAATTTGATACTGAGAACTTCACTTTTTTTACCATAGTTATTTCATTTTCCAGACTCTCCCGCAATTCCAATTGCTTATATAAATTCATATAGGCTTCATACTTTTTCACAGCAGTTACATATTTTTGAGCAATCTTAAATATTTCTCTGCCAGTTAGCTCAAAGCTCTTGCTCAACCCTTCAATAGTTATCCTATGTTTAAGTTTTTTGATTTCATCTGCTATTGCACCTAAATCTTTTTCCATACTCCCTATGTACTTTCTTAAAGCTAAATAATTATCTTCATCCTTAAATTCTATTCCATAGGTTTCCATAAATATTTGCGTAAGCAAATCCTTTTGTACTTTATATTTATTTAGGTTTTTCATTAATACATCAATTTGTATTCTATATATTCTTATATTCATATCCTCAGCTAAATCTTCAATTGTTTTTATCATTTGTATCATCTCCTTACAGCAATAATATAAGAAATGCAATATCTTTTATATAGTTAAAAGGTCGAACCAGGTTTTACCCTCCAAACGCAGTAATTAAGCCACTATGTCCCAATTTAAGCCAAAGAAAATAGGACTTCATATGAAGTCCCACTAATTTCTCCTTTACCCTATTATCTTTATCCTACCTTATAATAATTACCAAAGACACTTCTATATATCTCCTCTCCAAATATAGCTTTACATTTCCCACCATTAATTTTAGTTGGCTTTACTTTAGCTTCTTTAAGTTTTCTAACCCTATTTTCTGCCTCAGTTAAAATCTCTTCCGTATATTGAGGGACTATATAATAATTCTCTTCTTTGTTATATCCAAAAGTCTTATGCCTGTGTTTCTTAGGTAATTGCTCAAATGGAATTTTGTGTAACAACCCAAAAATACAAAAAAGATTTAACTTTGGGTTTACTGTTCCTTTACCATATTTAATCTTATTATCTTTTTCTTCTATACTTACAGCCTTATTGCCAATAAATTCGTTAGAAAACGTAAAAATATTCTCTCCATTATGACTATTAGATGAATAGTTAATATGCCTTCTTCCTTCTATATTTACTATTTCCAATAGTTCTGAGTGGTATTTTATGCAGTCCTGCAATATTGGGTAGCTTTGCTCTAAGAAGTCATTTTCATGTAATATTTTCAAGTTATTCTCATATTTGTTTTCTTGATCTATTTCATATTGTATTTTAATGTTTAGGATTTCACATAACTGCTTAATTGCAGCGTATTGATTTTCACATTTAGTACAGACTTCATATATTTCTATAATGTCGAAGTACATGTCATAGCTGTAATCATCCGCCTTGGAATTATTCTTTAAGAAATATCTCTGCTTTCCAGTCTCCTTATCTTTTGTAATATATCCTTGTAATTTTGCTGTATAAATAGATAAGCGATACATCCACATTTGTAATCCTCTATTTTCATCAATGACATAATTAATATTTACAAAACCGTCTTTCTTATTAATAATTTCTGACATAGAAATTTCAGCTTCCTCTTGCGTAGCTTCTATACCTTCATAATATTGTTCCTTAAAGAACATGTCAGATTCAAATATTTCTGTATATTGATTATCAATACCGAATAGTAACCTCATATCAACCTTTTCCTTTAGAGCCTTAACTGCTTCATCTGTAGTTTTTACAGTTATATTAAGAGCTAATCGTGATTTGATATAATCTAAATTCTCAATCAAATACATCTTGTATGGGTTGGGGTCAGCGACAACTGTCTTTGCCCTATTAATATATTGTTTTTTAATATTATAAAGCTTCGTGTTAGCTTCCTCTAATAATTCATTATCATTTATATCTACTGCATAATCTTTTTTTCCGCTTAAAGCTATCATAATATCCTTAGTAATCATAAACTTTCCTCCATTTTACATTTTCTCATTTTGCCAGGGTCGAACTAATATACATAAATAGTTCTCAAATCTTTTAACAACTAAATCTCAATACCTTTAAATTTAAACTACCATATGCGTAAGCATATAATTCACATTGATATTGACTTATAAGATTAATTATTAAATTATAATTGTAATACCAAAATAAACTTTATCTAAAATATTAATAATGCCTGACATCTCTAATTTGAGTTTTCTTAACGTTCAAGACTTCTCAATTAAATATAAAAATGCAAATGGGAATAAAAAAGAAATTGATTTAAGCAACAATACTTTTTTGCCTTATAAATCATTTATGTGCCTTACTACTTCGCTATTTGCTTTTATTTAAATGCCACTGTCACATATTACCTGTATACAATTATTAATGTATTTTTGTCCACTTAGATTAAATTCTTATAGTATTTTATATCAGAACCAGTCTAAAATTAAGTAAATTATATTCCAATTTATGTAATACAAATGTACCTATTACGTTATAGAATAAAAATCCATTACTTTTAGCACAACGGGTTTACTTTAGAGGTGCAAAGCCTAAAATTACAGGAATTTTTACAGTAGTTCTTGCAACAGAAAAAGCATGATAATTATATGAAATTATCATGCTTTTTTACATATCATTATATAGTTGTTGATGAAGAATATAAGAATATTCCGTCTTAAAATTCTTTGAAAAGATTTGTAAAAAGAACTTCTATTTGGGAATCGACTTTAAATTCTTTGCAAAACTTATTAAAAATACTTTTAATATCATCTTCAAAGTTATTATTAAAACTTAAATCAGTAATATTCAATGAAATAAGATTCTCTTTAATTTCTTCTAATAAATCATATGCACTGTCAGTTTTATTAGATAGATACTTTATAGTTCCTCTATGCAATAACCTTAATACCTTATACCATTCTGGTCTATTAGGTATGTAATTAGATTCTACTTGGTTTCTTATAATTTCTTTATTATCAATGATAAAGTTTGTATCATATTTCAAAAGAACTGTACTGTTTATCAAATCTTCTTGTGAAATCGTTTCTCTTATATCTAAATCTACAGCAGTGGTATCTTGATAAACCAAGATTATAATACCTTTGGGATTTTCAGTGAAGTTCGTCATTACTGGAGTACCGTAAAGTGCAATTATTTCATCAACTTTAGTGCAATCTAAATCACCCAAAATTATCAAATCAATATCTGAGAATTTTGTTGCTGTACCTTTAGCTAAAGAACCTTTCAAAATCATTGAAAATCCATTATCTTTACAAAATTCATAGACACATTCCATATAAGTTTTATAATTTGGTGAAGGATAATTTATATCAAAGTCAAACATAATAATTTCCTTTCTAAAAGTAGTAAATGTTTCGTCATAGTTTACAGAAGCGTCAAAATAAAAGAAGATTCCGAATCAACATATCACCATTTCTAATTGGCATAATTGTTTGCACTCTCTACCTTATTTGATGATTTTCTAATCATATCAAATATAATACACAATAAAACTATTAATCGCATTGTATAAAAAACAACTGTATAACTATTAAAATAATTCATAAAATCAGGGTAACATAGTAGCCAAATAAAATTATCAACACCATGAAATAGAATTATAATTAATAAACTTCCATGTGTATTGTTATACAACCATGTAATTATAATTGTTAACCAAATAGTTTCTATAAGGTACCTGGTAAAACTCTCGTTAAATCCTTCAGCATGAACAAAAAAAAGTGGCAGGTGCCAACAAGTCCAAATAACTCCTAATATTATACTTGATATTAATGAGTTAAATTTTTTTTGAAGTTTTGGTAATACAAAACCTCTCCAACCAAGTTCCTCACCAAATGGACCTCCAAAAAATACTGTTGCTAAGAAGTAAGCTAAAATTATAAGAGTGTTACTACAATAAAAACCAGAAAGCTGATTATTAATGTGAATTTTATAATTCACTCCAGTAATAGTGCAAATAAAAACTGGTATATAAATTGATGCTACAGTATAAAAAAGTACAAATACATAAAAAGATGGGTTAACTTTCCATATAGTCAACTTTTTCAATAGTTCTTTTATTCCTTTTCTTCCGTAAAAATAGTTATTAAAAATCATAGACATTACACTTGGCATAAATGCACCTAATATACGAAAAAATACATTTAAAGTTTGATTGAAAAAAACAAATGAAATACTCCAAAATATCCATGTAAACAAAAAAGTCACAATTAAATATATTACTATTTCATGTTTTTTAAGATTTTTTATAATGTTCATTTTTAATAACTCCCTATTATTTATAAGTTTAGACGCAAGAAATTCTTATAATCCCATGGACAATATAAAACATACTAATTCGTTCTAAATTACAAGTATTCATTACTATTGTACTTTAATTGCAAAAATAATTCCAGTATATTCAAAACTATATGTACTTAACTATAACTTTTACATCCAGTTTTGCATTGATTTTTACAAGCATTTTTGCAGATGTAATAAATTTACTACAGGTGTTTTTTGTGGTGTAAAAATCTATGTAAAAATCAATGTATTTTATATCTAAAATAACATTAATGCTCTAATGTAAACCCGTTGCTTTTAGCAGCATGGGGATTTATTAATCATTCTATTTCTTATTTTTTTCATTTGCTATCTGCTTCTTCTTTAATAAAAGCTCGTTGAAATCTTTAACATTAAAGTTTACAAGGTCTTCTCTATTGTCTACAACCTCATATGCTGAGTACATAGATTTAATATTGCTTACGCAATGACTACCTGCTGTATCATTATCTGAGGATACAATAATAGTATTAATTCTCTCATAAATAGTTAAATAGTTTTTAATCATTTTAATTTTTTCGCTCCCACCAATAGATAATAGTAAACAGTTTTCTAAATTGCCTTTATTCAACTGAAAATATGACAACAAATCAATTGCGGCCTCAAAAATCATTATACTTTGTGGTTCAGTTCCAACCTTGATTGAAAATCCATAATTTTCATTAGAGTTCCTTACTGTTCCTTTAAATCTCTTATATGTATTTGTTCCAGTAAGATCCCCTCCTCTAACCTTTCCATCGCTATCTTTGTGATGAAAAACAACATTATGTTTATCATCTTCATTGATACTTCCATTTCCTATAAGTTCATTTACAATCGTTGGATATATTCCTCTTGTCCTAACCAAATATGCGTAAGCTCTCTTTGTATTATCTGAATATTTAATATCTATATCAACATTTTGAATTTTCTCTTTATGCTGTGGAATATAGCGAGCTATATTCTCACATTTCTCTGCTAAATACTTAATTGCTTCTTTGTAGTCATTATTTGTTATGTTCTCTCTAACCCATGTAATAATGTCTCCTTCTTGGTCTCTACTAAACCAGAAATATAGGGGGACATTATATTTATAAGTTACAGTCAAAGTATTATCTTGGATACATCGGTAATGGTTTTTGCTTTCCATAATAAATGTATACCCCTGTCTCTCTAAAAATGTTTTCAAATCAACCCTTTTAGCGTTATCTCTCAAATTCATAATATTTTCTCCTTCATCATTTGTATTTTTTATATATAATAATAGTTAATGATAAAGTTTTAAAGAGTTTAGAGGTTCTACCAAGTTCGAGTATAATGAAACGATGAGTGTAGCTTATGTTACAACCCTTATTAGTATTTCATACAACAATGGTTGTAGATTTACATTATAGTTACTCCAATACGCAAGTATTGCTATTTGATGTTAACTCATTGACAACTTTTGCTGTAAATTCGTATGTGCGTGTAAGTCACTTGCAACAAATTATAACTGCTTCGTATTTTATATAAAATATAATGTCAATTAACTTATATCCTTATTCCTATACTTTGTATAATTATTTAAAACCTCTCATTTTTAAATTTATGATTATTACTATTGAAATGATAATTTATTTTTATACTTTTATTCTGTGTTTTTATACAAAAACTTTCTATTTTTTCTCAATAAAAAAAGCCTTGAATTGGTAATTGACAACATCATTTTAGATACATTAATTACTAATTTACGCTTTTATTTTTTTCCTTACATATTACTTTATTTATAATCCATTATCTCTAATCCATCTTTCATAAGCGTCATCAGAATTTCCTCTCCAACTATCTAAAAATTCTGTTTCATCTTTACATCCCCATCCATTTAGTATTTCTCGCTCAGCACCTTTACCTGATACTATATCATCATAGACCATCTGCCCTTCATAATCGAAGAACCTGTCATATAAATTTTGTTCTTTCCAGAACTCCTTTCTATCTCCAGATGTTATTTTCTGTACATTTTTTCTATATTCACTTATGTATAGAACTTTACTCATAAATACCTCCCGACAAATATACAAAAGTGCCATATCATTCATCATTTCCTTTAATTTCTGCCTTAGCAGAAAACTTATGATTTCAGATATAGCACTTTATACAAATATATTTTTAATTAATTCCACAAATCGCCTCTATATGGGATAATGACAGACCAGTCACGTCAGCAATTACATCTGGTTCTAAAATCCCAATCAGATTTGTTGCTATTAAAACTTGCTCCTTCATTCGCCCAAACACCTCAGAAATTTCCAATTCATTCCTATGTTCCTTTTCTTTCTTTAAACGTTCTAATTCTAAATCAAACTCACGTTGAGCTATTTCAAACATTTGCCCACTTTTCATTGTTTTTTCCTCCTTAACACTCAATTCTAATCCCTTATATTTTTTCTTATTTTTTCCTTTATAATATCTAACTTAGTATTCTTCATGGCTCTACCTCATTTTGTTTTGGTCTAAAGTAACTGCTTATAATTTATGGGAACATTGTCTTTACACGCTATGTGTATTACGGTAAATATCTTAATTCTATTCTATTACTTTTTTGATAGAATTCCCATAAAGTTGACTATCTCATAAATATTATTTTAATGTTTCCTATAGGAAACAGACTCGGACATTATAGAGCCTTGAAAAGCTATTCTACTACTTCAAATGTTAGTAAAATAGTATTAGTGGTTAGCAATACAAAAGACAGGAGATGTTAAGTTTAATGGAAAATATACTAATAGAATTGAAATATACTTTAATTGGAAATTTTATAAATATTAATATACAAAATTATGACTATGGAACTTTTGAGGATTTATTTTATCTTATAGAAAAATCAGTCAATCATTTACTTCCAACTTCCTCACATGCTGTTACAAATACTTCAATTAGCAATGAATATATACATATAATTCTTAAAGACATTAACCCTCAAAACGCATTATGCAATAAGCTGTCCTTTCTTTTTAATGTAAAAGACTTTATTATAAACAATGTAGAAGTATCTCTACTACATTAACATTTTCTAAATTACTGTGTCTAAATAACCACTTTATTAGTTTTGGTTCTTTACTAAACATTTCTGCTTAAACCTTTCCCTCTGTAAACAGTAATGCCATTGTAATGTATATTATAATGGCATTACCACAATCATTATTTACTCTCATTTTCAAGCAAATTTCCCAACAATTTTCTTTTTGTTCCGTGTTTTCTAAAAGAATAGTCAATAGAATCACTTCCAGTTATTGCACTAAACACATTAATGAAATCTTCTATATTTTCTTTAAAAATATCTTCTTTCAGGCTACCAGTTACAGTGCTTTTATCTATTGTCATATGAAAAATCCCAACATCCAACCTATTGTCTAATATTTTTCTCCATGTATCTATATTTAAATCATTTTGTGATCGAGTCTCAAAATTAGTAACAATTCCAAGTCGAATTAAAGCACCTTGAAAGAATTTCAAAGTGCTTTTTTTAAACATATATTTACTTGTATAATAGAATTATAATTTTTCAATTACATCACCTTATTTACTTTTATAAATCATTTAGTGGTATATCCATCATAAGAATGAGTATAGGGATAGAAAACAGCTAATAAGCCTTTTAATCAAATCAGTATTCTTCTGCTCCTATGCGGATTCGACTTGTTTATATCTGCTCAGATATATTATTTATTCATCTAAAAATCTTTCAGACTTTTCAATTTCAAATTATAGTTTTTAAGCCATGTTTTATACGCTTGATTTTCCAAAAATTCGACCATTCTTGATATCTCTTGTGTTTTGCTAAAATGATCTAACGCCTGATAATATTCTTTCCTATCATAGTAAAATACAATAATTGGAGGAAGATCATTCTTAATAAGTAAATAGTTCAGTATCATCATCGCTATCCGTCTATTTCCAATATAAAAAGGATGAATTCTATGAAAAAAACACTGAAAATAACTTACGGTTCTTATGGCATTGTCTTCATTTATTTGTATATTATTAATTTTATCTACTAAAAATCTTAGATTTTCTTCGACTTTTAGTGGACATACTTGTATATTATCTATACCCTCAATATATTGATTATTCGTAAACTCTCCTGGCTTTTCCCCATTCATTAAAAGTTCTTCCCCAAAATAACCTTTCATTAAGATATAATGAAACCTTTTAATTAACGCTATTGATAGTTCTGAATTATTATCTTTAGTCAATTTTAAAATAAAGTCACAAAGTTCTTTATGATTTTTTATTTCTCTAATTGTCTTCTCGCTCGTATTGAGAATATTAATGTCTATTCCTTCAAAAATATTCTCAACATCTCCTAACTTTGTTTCTTCATTATTTATTTTATTAGATGAATACGTAAACTTTTGAAAAAATCTATCTAATACATCTCTTTCTTTTGATTTTCTCCACTTTTTAACACATTCCTCATATATCATACCTTTCTGCTGCCTCCCCATATTTCTTTAATATACATAAATTATAGCATTTAATTTATAAAATGAAGTCAATAAAAAATGCACTCTATTTTAAGTGCATTTTTAATCAATTATATTGCTTGTCTTATATATCTATCTAAAATACATATATACTGTCTTGTTATTCTTGCTAACCTTTTTACAAGTAAATTCTCTTCATACATGAAATTATTACCAACATACTGCCCGATTTTTTCGTGCTTATTGTTCCATACGAAATGTACAAAATCAAGGCTTTCTTCTATAGCTTCTTTATTTTCGGCTAACAGCTTATAAAATATTTTTTTACAATTATGACCAAAGCATAACTCAACTCCCATGTTATTACTTCTATTAATTACAACTCTATATTCTATTCCATTGCTGATTCCACTTCCAATTGATATATAATTACCATTTTCAACATTTTTATATTGATGTACATTGGGATTTGTCCAAAAATCTTCCCTCAGCCTTTCTACCACTTTAATAAGTAATTTCTGTTTTCTTGTATATTCCACTTCTTTTTCTTTAGGAAGAGAAGATATATTTCCATTGTTACCAAAACACTTTATTCCCCGTAACAAGTAAAAAAGAGCTTCTATAGAATCAATTTGATTATACTTTTCTACTTCCTCTAATATATTCACTTTATTTATTTCTTCAAGTATTGGAATAACCGCTTCTCCATTCAACTTTATAATTTTTACTTCTAAATTTCTATATAAATGATTTGAAGCTATTAATTTAAATAGTTCCTGAATATGATTATGATTAAATTCTGTTGCTATCCAAACAATTAAATTATCCGCATTTGGATTTATTACAACTTCCATTATTTTTTTAATCTGTTCATAATGTATATCATCTGTTTTTTTCAACACCACTTCTATGTAACAGCTCTTACCGTCATCGGATTTTGCAGTAATGTCTACACGCCTTTTACCAAAATCTCTTTCCAACATTATACTACTAAGGTTTGTCCCTAAAATTTCGTTGAGCTTTTGAGGGTACAATTTGCAGTATAAATTTAATATTAATTCTTTTCTACTATTTCTTTGGTTCATACCTATCACCTCATAACAGAAAAAAGTCAGCATTAAGCTGACTTCTCTATACCTCTCTTAGTTTATCAGCTAATTGTAGCAAATTAAATTCATCATCTCTATTTAAAGTTTCTTTAGCAGAATACTTTTCAAGAGATTTTATAATATCTCTAAGAGATAACTTTACCTCAATTGTTGCTACTTTACCTGCAAACATATAAATACTATTCAGTAACACGCTATCAATGGTTTGTACAGTTTTATCAACTTGTTTATCATCTCCATCTGCAAATAGCTCTTCAACTATCTTAATATCTAAATCTAACGCACTTGTTAATTTATTTATTACAAAAATTGTAGGATTTCTTCTTTCTTCGTTCTCTAAACGGGATAAATATGCCTTGCTTAAAGTTGTAATCGCAGCCAAATTATCAAGTGACATGTTTTTTGATTCCCTCAAATGTCTTATCAACTTGCCAAAACTACCATTTGTATTTTCCATTTTATATCATCCTTCCTGTTAATAAATTACTGCATAAGCAGTTCCTTTTTTATTTCTTTGATACTGTATTGTATTCAATTCCTTTGACTTTAATAAATATCACTTTTATGTAAATTATAATTACCAAACATAATAATAAATTCTTGCATAAAGGGTTCACTATATTGTTATTTAAATAATAGATAAAATTTTGTATAATGAATACATGACAAAAGAGACCCCTAAAGGTCTCCTTATTAAATGTGTGCGTTAATATATTCCTACCATCATCCTATAATTTTATCAGCAGCTATGAGATCAGCAATCCATAGCTCTTTTTATATATAAATTCTTTAAACTCTTTTTTCTTGCTATCATATTTAAACAAGTTAAGCATTTATCTATTGTTATTAATCCAATTTCATGTTCTTATGTTAAGTGATCCATTTCAACATATACGATTTCATCAGTAAAATTCATCTCAAAATCATGCCCACAAATTTTACAATGCAAATATAAAGATACATTTATACAACAAAAATGCCTTTTTAAGTTAACAACTTTCCCATTAGGCTTTATATCTCCAAATTGCTCAAATGGCTCACTTGCATATCATCATAACTTACAAATCTATTACATTCAGGACATCTTGCCATATTGTCTTCCGCTCCTTTACCTTTATATATACATTACGCTATATTTAACCTTATCCTTAACACTTGAAAATTCATTAGAATTTTCACTTTCTATGTTCCCTCATAAAAAATCGCCCTTTTTTCAGACCTAATACATGACATATACTCTATCTATTTTACCAACAAAAATGGATATTACATTTTATATAACATCCATTTGCATGTACTCAACTCATATTTCAGCTCATAAATTCTATCAATATTATTTATTACACTTTGACACCTAAAGACCATCATTAGGTTTCCTGCCAATTTTTCCTTCTCTTTAAAAAGAACTCTATCAACCTTTATCACGTTTACAGATTCATCTTCGCTTCTTATCTTAAATCTTAGAGGTGTTGGAGTACCATCCTCCGTAAACCACGCTATCATCTCAATATCTTTAGCAATTACCTTCATAAAACCTCAGCTCCCTATAGCAAACTTGACATCATCGGATATTCTTCACCTACTCCACCAGACATACTTCTTATTCCTGATTGTAAAAAGGAAGACCTAATTACTGCACCCGATCCATATTTTGAGCGTATATTATCTAATGTTTTATCTAAAGCTCTTTCTTTCTCATTATTTCCATTATCCAAAAGTGAACATTGGTAAAACTCATTAGTACATAACTGGGTAACATGAATTCCCATATGCCTAACAGGCTCTCCATTCCATTTTTCATCAAATAATTTGTTTGAAACTTCCACTATCTTTTTAGTGGAATCTGTTGGACAATAAAGTTTTCTTTGGTGAGATAAACTAACGAAATTACTACTTCTTATACTTATAGAAATAACACTGCAGCAATTTTGTGAACTTCTTAATCTTGTACTTACCATTTCTGCGAGAGATAGTAATACTAAGTGTGCAGTTTCTTTATCTTCAACATCAAATGGAATAGTAGTAGAATTACCTATTCCCTTCATTTCAATATTATTGCTTTTTCTTACCTCCGAATTATCAATTCCATTAGCATAATTCCAGATTAATACACCATGGCTTTTTAGAGATGATTTCAATATTTCCAAATCATAATTCGCTAAATCCCCAATAGTAAATATATTTAATTTATTCAATTTAGGTAAAGTTGCTCTTCCTACCATAAATAAATCTTCTACAGGTAGCGGCCACATCTTATCTTTTATCTCCCAAGGAAATAGTGTATGTATATTGTCTGGCTTCTCAAAATCTGAGGCTACTTTTGCAAGAAGTTTATTTGATGATATACCTATATTTACAGTAAAACCTAATTCCTTTTTAATTCGGTCTTTTATTTCTTCTGCAAGCTTCATGTAATCAGGATATAAGTGTTGCATATTACTAAAGTCCAAGAAGCTTTCATCTACAGAAAAGCGCTGTATCTTAGGTGTATACTGCTGTAAGATTTCATTTAAAGCATTACTGCACTGCATATATAGATCATACCTTGGAGGTGCAACTACTAACTCTGGACATTTTTGCCTTGCTAAAAATAAAGGTTCACCAGTTGCAATTTTATATTTTTTAGCAGGAATAGATTTTGCTAAAACTATACCATGTCTACTTTCTTCATCTCCACCTACGACTGATGGAATTTCCCTTAAATCAGCTTTTTCTCCATGTTGCTTGCGATATGTAGCCTCCCAAGACAAATAGGCTGAGTTAACATCAACATGAAATATCAATTTATTAAAATTCTTCATAGAATACATCCCTTTACTGTAAAGTATAAATTAATTATATACGAACATAAGTTCTGTGTAAAGCGTTTTTATATACATTATTTCTACATATAAATCTATATTTCATTAGATAAAAATAAAAAGCATGAGTTAATACAAAAATCATTGTATTAACTTCATGCTTTATAAATCTGTTTTCTGCTGATTTAGTGACTTCCTCAACTGGAAATAAATTTTTATATTAAAACATAAATTAAGCCTATTTTTCATTTTCTTTCTATATCAGTGAAAATGTATTCTATTTAAAATAATCCTCTCCCAACACTTCGTAACAGTGCTTCTTAAATTCCTTATATATTTTTATTTTCTCTTCTTCTTCAAAAAAATCATCGCTATCTTCCTCTATATCTTCTAATTCTTTATATTGTTCAACAAGGAAGTCCAATCCATACCACATAAAATTCTTGCTTTCATCCGATAATTTTACATTCTTAATTACCTTTACAACAAACATATTGTCAGTATCAATATTTTCTAATTCTATCCAAGCTTTCTCAATAATATTATCCCATATAGGGCTTGTAAGAACTGTTCCAAGTCTTGAAGTATTCCCAGGAGATACTCCCATATACCACTCTTTTACAAGTTTATATTTATTAATTTTTTCGCTCATTTATTAAACCTCCTGTATATTTTGTAATATTTTCTAATTTTATTTCAATACAACAAATTGATTATAATATCGTAAGTTAGTCAAAGATAATTTCCTTCATTACAATATTATTCTACTTATCACAATATATTATTGTAATATTTACATTTAATCTTGATTATTATTCTTATTTTTTATTACATAATTCTTTTACCAAACACTTAGCCTATAACTTTTGAGCAAATTTAGTTATTTCTATTCTATCTTCCCATTTCCTTGGCATATCATCGTTAATTAATCTTGTGACAATTCCATCAACACCTTGAACATGTAACTTCTAAACATGGTACATTTCAAATTTTCCCATATTATTCCTTACATCTAAAAATCTTAATTGAAATCGTTAGATTTACATTCCTACTATGTTAGTTTCAAATAAAGTTCTGGTTTTTTTCACCCCTCAAACCCGCTTTCCTCCGTCACCGATTCAAATATAGTTTTTCCTTGCTCCCTATTCCAATCCGTTATTTAAAACCACATAAAAAGAAAAACCTTATTTAATTGAAATAAAGTCTTTCCTTTTCTCTTGCAAACCTCTTGTCTGCTATTTCGTTTTTTATGAATGATTGAACCTGGATTAATTGATGATTAAACCTTGCCTCGCTCTTGCTTAAACAACTCTTAACTCCTACCAAAGCCTTTCCATGCCTAATTCTAACTCCTTATGCTTTTTCTCCTGTCGCACCTAAAATCTCTCTCTCTGACACGCTCTATCGAGCGGGGGCAGTAGCCCCATCCTACTTTGAAGCTGTCTTTTAATTAATCCCTTGCATTAAATTTTCCGAGAAAGGACTTTATTTTAAAAAGGAATATTTTTATTTGAATTAGGAAAAGATTATTTTTAATCAATTTATTAAATCTAAAAAAACTAATTCCATTTCAGAGTCTTTTGATTTAAACCCTAATTTTTCATAAACGTATCTACCATTATTACTTGAATGTAACCATAATCTCTTAACATTAATTGGTTCTCTTTTCATATTCCCATAAGGTTAAACAATTAGATTTTAATATTATTTAAGGGAACTTTGTCAAAGTTCCCTTAAAAGCATTTCTCTCTTTTTGTTAGTCTAAACTTACTCTTTTATAGTAATAGTATGTTCCTGGTTCTGTATTATCGCTATCATAGTAGAACAATGCTAATTCATTAAAAACTGTCGTAAAATTTAAGCCCTTTTTTTTAACTCTGAAAGAACTTTTTCATATTCAGAATATGGTTTGCCACCTATGGCTATTGTCATATGAAATTGATATGCGTCACCATCAAAACTTGCATTACATGTACCAAATTTTTCTTCTAATTTTCTATTTAACTCCTGATATATGCCTTCTTTATGCTTACCACGTTTAATTTGTTGAAGTTCTATACCTAAGCTTTGTGCGAACTGACTATAACTTTTATAATAATTTTTCTATATCATTTCTAAAATCCATTCAACCGCCTCTAATAAATTATCTGCTACATAATCTGGCTCTATTTTCGCCCACTTATCTCTATCTTCACCTAATGCTTCATTACCAGCCCCAGTTAATACAAGTATTTTTCCCATATTAACTCTTTCTGCGGCCATCATATCACTCCACCTGTCTCCAATCACAATGCACTTTGAAAGGTTAAGTCCATGTTCTGCTTCTGCCTCTAATAACAGCCCAGTTTTAGGTTTCCTACATTTACAGTTATGTTCTGGCGTATGAGGACATATATAAGCTTTTTCAAAGCCAAAACCAGTTAATTCATTAATAAAATCTTCTTCTTTAGCCTCGTAAGAAGAAATACCTGGTTGATTTGTAAACGCAAATACTCTGATTCCATTACTCTTTAGCATTTTTATAGCTTTATCTGTAAATGGATATAGAACAAATTTATCAGGATAAGTTACATCGGTATCACCACCCATAGTGCCATCTCTATCAATAAATACTGCTTGAACATCTTTTATCAATGTTATCATCTCCATAAATCTTTTAATGTATAAATTTATTTGAACCTAATATCTCGATTATCCAGATAATCTAAATATCTATTACTAAGAATATTTAAATTATCTATATCTAAAGCAATACCTTCCATAAGCATTTTTGCTTCTTTATAAGCTAAATCATAATCACCTTTGGTAATTTCATTTTTGTCCAGTGCGTCTTTGAGTTCATCTTCATCAAGCAACAATATTTCCGAAGAAGGTAATACTACTACATCTAAATATAAATCATCAAAGAAAGGAATACTTCTATCATCTACACCCTGATGTTTTATAATATCGAAATACCACTGTACTATTTCTTTATTTTTATTGAACATTGTAGTAATTGAATAATTTCCATTTGTAGGTAAATACTGTAGCCATGTATATCCATCATCAACTATACAATATTCTTTTCCAAATATATTTTTAATTAAAGGAGCTTTAACTTTATCAATATATATAGCTGAAACATAACCACTAAACTCTTTTTCACATATATAGTCTAACTTAAAACTCTTTTTCAAAACTCTCGACCAATCAGGTCTATCTGCATATTTCCTATCCATTTCAACAACTCCCTTACAATTCACAATTATTAGCGGTATTTTTTCACTATATATTTTTTCTTAGGAACAGCACCTCAAATGGTAATGTTTGAAAACCCTCTTTAATTACTTCACTATATCCTAATCTTTCATAGTATTCTTGAAGCTTTTTAAATTCAGCAACTATGTCTATTTTAATGAGTTTTACCCCAAGCTCTATAAGATTCACCTCAGCAAAATTCATTAATTGTTCTCCATATTCTTTACCTCTACAGGAAGGAAGCACAGCTAATCTGTTTATATGTCCTATTTGGGAATCCTTTAAATCAATGCTAAACCGTATCGTTCCAATAGGTTTGTCCTCTAAATAGGCTAAAACTACCCTTTCATTCATTCGTTAAATTTTATTGAGGCCCCTTTACATCAATTAACCTAATAACATCATTTCTCATACTATTTATGTACCAATCAGATACCTCGTCAAGATTAATTGTTCTTTTGAAATAAAATAATTTATCCGAAACAACTTCTTCAATTACTGCCCCATCAGGACCTATTAACATAGTGGGACAATGTTGATTTATATGAGCATTATTTGAACTTATTAGAAATCTTTGGTTCTCTGCTGACCTGCTTATAAGATGGCTTCTCCAAACTGAAAGTCCTTTACCAATCACTGCATTTGTTAAGTACACAAATATATCTGCACCATTTATAGCTAACCATCTCCAATGTTCTGGGTAACGAATTTCTCTGCATAATTGTATCCCTATATGCACCACACCATTCATAAGCTTTAACTTATGCACTGGCAACTGATTTCCTGCTTCAAATATTCCTCTTTCATGGGTAGCTAAATTCACCTTATTATATATAGAGTCTTGGTTATCGTGAGAGTAACATATAGCTGAATTATACCAAGCTTGTTGTTCATATATGCAAGAACCAAAAATAAGATGGATTCTTCTGTTTATGACCTCTTGTTTTAATCTATCCAAACCTTGCTGTAGCATTTCTAAATTGATATTTTCAAGAAAAGATATATCATCTGAATATCCTGATAATGCCCCTTCTGGCAAAATAACCAAATCATCTACTTCTGATTTCTCCAAAATAGTAACTATATTATTTAAGTTATCTTCAATATTAAATGAAATTGGAAACTGCCCTACAAGTATCGATACTTCCATAATTTCCTCCATTGTTTAATATTTCTTAGCTATTCCTTTTGCTCAAATATCTTGCTTATCCATGAATAGCAACTATCTAATTCTTCATCACTTATCATATCCGACCTATGCTCAAACAGTATCTTTACATTCTTATTTTCTTCCCTTATTATTTTTAAATAATCCTCAATTGGTGCAAAGCCTTCCTCTGGTTTTAAATTTGGTAATGCAGGAAAATGAGGAATACCACCTAATTTAAAATTCCATAAATGTACCACCTCAGTATACTTTGAAAATCTTTTAATAATTTCAAGGTCATTAAAATCAGAATCTATTTTATGTTGCAAATGAAGTCTGCCAGTATCCAAACAAATCTTTATATTTCTATACTTTTCTAACATACTTTCAAGAAAATTATCTTCACAAATATATTTATTTAATGCGTCAAACTCCAATACAGTAATGAAATTATATTCAAAGCTTTTCTCTGATAACCATTGAAAAAGGTATTCGCTGTTTTTCTTAAATTCATTATACGGATACTTAAATTCAAATGTATATTCACTACTGTTTGCAAATCGCCAGTTACTCATATCAAAATTTTCTTTCAGTATAACTGGCTTAGGGTAATGAAACAGTATATATTTGGGATTAATCTGCTTTCGTTTGATATAAATTAACTCTTCGTCAATATGTTTATAGGCAGACTTTTTCATCTCTTCATCTAATGACAAAAACTGTGGGTCTCTTAACTTTGAAATTCCTGCTCTTAACGGAAAATGAATACCGAATTCAAAGCCTTTTGCTTTAGCTTCATTTGCTAAATTTTCTATATCACTTTCATTTTCAAACAAACATGCTTCTACCCCATAAAAGTCTTTTCTAAAATCTCTATCAAATTTTTTATAATCAAATTTACCATACATCCCAATCATAAAGTTATTCATAGTTTTTTCCTTTCTAACCATCTTCATATATTTTCATATTCAAAGTCGTATTAAAATTTAACATTTAACATTTTAACGGTTCCTAAAATTTCTTGAATATTTTCCTCAGTTTTATAATTAATCTTTCCATATTCCATAATTCCTCTAATAGAGTCTAATGAATTTTCAATTTTTTTCATTCATCCAATCATATACCTAATATCTACCTTCCAATCTCCAATACGGACTCCTTTATTTCTTTCCATTGATAAAATCTATTTAGCACTTGAACATTCCATTTCATAGCAATTTTCTCCCAATGTTCCATCCTTCTATTACCTTTATTTAACCATGATTCGTATACCCATGTATCATTAAGATGTCTATATATAAATGAGTCTATTACAGATTTCCACTCCTCTTTAGTCATTGGATTAGATCCTGATACCCACTGCAAAATTCTACTATTCCTTCTTTATTTAGTTCCGATAAGTGCAGTCCACAATCTATATCATCTGCCAAACAGCCTATTCTTCATGCTCCATCTGTCCAATCAATAAGAGCTGATACTTCCAACTTAATTATCCCCCAATCTAAACTAATATAATCCGTTCTAAATCCTCGTAAGCTTCTATTAAGCAAGGGTGGATGACCTTTAAATTTCTTCTGTTTTGTAATTGATATTTAATATAACTAAATGAAGCAAATTGCAAAGATATAGAAAGTGCTTTTTCCAACTCTTGAATGTATGGTGGGATACCCTGCTTATCCCATTCAATTTTATCTGCAACAAACAAAATCATATCCATTGAGGTCGCACCCGCTTTTAACGTAGTATGACAACTAATTGCATTTAAAATTTCTTGATTATGTACACCAAATAATTTTTCAGCCATAACCCTTGATATTTTTTGATGAAGAATTAATGGTAGCTTTTCTTCCTCTGGTAAAATTTCTAATCCCAATGATTTTGAAACTTCAAGTCTTTCATCGTTTAGATATACACCACCTATATCATGTAAAAATCCTGCGGTTTCTACCAAATCCTTGTCAATTCCATACTTTTCTGCTAAACTCTTAGCTTTCCTTGCTACTCTTAATGTATGCTCAGCTATTATAAATCTATCATGTTTTATAAGTAAATTATAACTATCTTTTTTTATATCTCCTGTAAATTTAAATCCTTCAACCATAGAACTAAATATTTCATTCAAGTTATCTATTCCCCTTTTCACCCCTCATATTTGTGTGCTTTACCATTTATGCTGTACTTCTAACATTTAGGTTTTGCAATAAATCCAGTCTTTTCTCGTCTTTTAAATCCTGAATTTTCATAAAATCTCAATGTTTCTTCTTTTTTAGAACCTGTAAGGAGCATTACCTTATTATAATAAGAATTAGGGTCATTGTGTATTTCAGTCCACAGCTTTTCCAAAGCTTCATCCATAACAATCTCTGGGTCTTCTTTATTAAGATGCTTGTACAATTGGAATAACTTTTGTAGTTCATTCCGCTGAATCAATCTAACTTCTGCTTGTTGTTCCATTTATATCAACCTCACCTTATTATTAATGTTTATTTTCAGATGTACAAATATAAGTATTTTCCTCACCCGAAGAACTAACTAAGCTAAAATTACAATTATTTAATACATTATTAGAACCCGTATTGTTAACTAATACTCTTTTTGCTGTAACCCCCTTACAATTAGGAAATTTAAAAGCCCATCTTATTAATAATGATAATGCCTCCGTCATAAGACCTTTCCTTCTATAATTATGAGATATACTATATCCAACTTCTGAATAACCACATTCATCTGGTACTCCTTTAAATCCTATAAAACCAATCCCTTTTCCACTATACTTATCAATAATTAGCCAATATGTATACCATTCGTGAGTTTTTTTATCAACATTTTTCATTTTTTCTAATTTCTTCGATATTGCCAATTTTACAAAATCAAATATTGCTTCTACCTCAATGGGTGTTTCAACACTATTAATCTTATTGTTATTTATGCTTAATAGTTCATCAACAGACAAAGGCCTTAAAAATATTCTTTCTGATTCTAAAATTCTTGTATCCATCTTACCTCTCCTTGCTTATAGCTGTTCCATTGAACCTCTTATTTCTATAAATTATACTTTCAAAGTATTTAATATCTTTTTTACACGTTCTTGTACTGATAAATCTCCTTCAAGCCTTACAATAGGACACTTTAATGAACTTAGCCACTCCTCATGTAATGCCTTACTTCGTATATTAACATCACCCTCATCATATTTAGAAGCCCATTCAATAAATTCTAAGAATTGATTATATTTATTTCCACCAGGTTCTATATCCTCTCCATACCTCTGTTTTTCACGTTCAATAAGTCGCTTGATTCTTACATCCTCTGGTATCCAAAGATAAACAGCAACATCAAAAAAAGGTATAAAAATATCACCCCAACCACATAGAGAACCAGATAATATCCAATTATCATATTTCTTCAAATCATTCATTAATAAGTTCTGTCTTTCGCTTCTTTCTCTTGCTTGTTTAAATGAATATTTGGGTGGTAACCAATAATAATCATCTGTATCTAAATGATTATTATTCAATTTTTCGGAAAGTGCTTTGCCTAATGTTGAAGTTCCAACACCAGAAGCACCTAAAATGTGTATCCTTCTTATCATGCTAACTCTCCTAATCACTTTTAACTTAATCTTTCTATTGTAGAATATAGATTTCCCATAATTTTTTCATTTCTCAACAGCTATTTCCCATAGTATCTTGCTGTCTTTATATCTATTCATCTCGCACTCATTTATATATTTAATATTCCAGTTTTTAAAAAGCTCCCTTAATTGTTCTTCATTAAAAAATCTTTTTAAGTTACCATCAATATCATAAAAGTTCTCTTCTATCTTTATACCTTGACCTGAACCATGGTTTACATCCTTTGTTGAATTAACCCTACATAATAAGATACCGTCATCCATTAGTACCCTATCTATTTCCTTCAATATTTTTTCGGTATCATTCCATGCAAAATAATGTAATGAAAGGTCTGAAATAATTATTTTTGCATAATTACTTTCAAATGGTAGACCCTCTTTCAAGTCAAAACATTTAACTGTTAAGTTATCAATGCAATTACTTAATCTTTGTAAGGCTTCTTCTGAAAAATCACAGGAAATAACGTCATAACCTCTCTCTTTAAGATAAAGAGTATCATTTCCAAATCCACATCCTAAATCAATGATAGGAATGTCTTTAGATTTAATAAGAATATTTTCATATTTATCCAACCATAAGTCATATTTAATTTTCCTATCCCATATAGACTTATAAATTTTATCCCAATAATTCTTTTGAACATTCATTTTTTTCTCCTATAAAACAATTTAATATACATCTCTTAATTATTTTAATACTTCTACACAATTAAAGTTATAATATATTATCCCATGCCTTTGCCATTTTATATTTAGATTTCATTACTTCTCCAATGTTTTCACTATACATCCTAAATCTGCTACTTAAAACTTTTAGATTTTTTGCAAAATCATCAGGCAATAATTTTGGACTTTCTTTAAAGAATTGAGCTAACTTTTTTGATCTATCTGCCATATCTTTATACTTTTCATTATTCTTAGAATCCTCTATTTTTTTATCAACATCTTCTTTCTCTTTCAATGTTAATTCATTTATCGGAGTTATAACATTATTAATAAATTTTTCATTTTTAGTTTTAAAATCATTTAACCCTTTTTTATTTATGTTTTCAAATAATTCTTCCATTATAATTTTTATGTCTTCTGGAATCTTCATTTCCACTGCTGAGTCTAAATCATTTACAAGTCCAATCCATGCCTTTTGTTTTTCATCAGTATCAATCGGTTCATCAAGAAATGCACTGTACATAATAGACACTAATCTACCAAACCCACCTGGAAAAATCCTCTCCAATTCTTTACTCATATAGCCACTACACATTTTATCATCCATATCCAAGTAAACAATTAACTTTTCTAAATTATCTGTAATAGTATCAACATTGCCATTATTGTTATCTTCAATTAAATTTTCAATTATTTCTTTTGATTTATTAAGATATTGAATCCTACTCTTAAATAAATCCAATTGTCTATACATAATTTCATTTAATTCTAAGGGCTTATCAAGTATAGTATTAATATCCTTTATAGAAATATCAAGTTTTCTTAGGACATTAATTTGTTTCAACCTATCTACATCTTTTTCTGTATAAATCCTATAGTTATTAGCATTATCTTTCGTTGGTTCTATTAAACCTACTTCTTCATAATAGTAGATAGCCTTTTTGGTTAGCCCAGTAATTTTCATAGCTTCATTAATTTTCATTATTATCACCTCTGAAACTTAGTATAAACTATACTCTCAGGTTAAAGTCAATAGTTCTATTTATTTATATGACTAACTATAATATATTTAACTCAATCTTTAATTGCCCTTCGATGAAGAGTTTACAATTACTAAACGAAGCTCTGAAAATATTAAAAAAGTCCCCTTGTATACGATTAACATTAAATTCCTCTTCATTTTTTCTCCCTTTAGCGTCTTTGGTTATGCTATCAATTTCCAAAATAGCCATTGCCAATTCTCTCCATATATATTCTTGCTTAATAGTTAGTTTGTTAAAGATAATATTTTTTATCTGTTAACTTATCAATTATTAGTTGTTGAAATTTTAATGGTTCTTCAAAAGGTATACAATGTGCTGAATTGTCAAACCATATAATTTCTTTGAATGGAGCTATCAATTTATCAAAATATTTTTCAGCTATTTCATATGGAACTGTATAATCATGTTTTCCAAGTAAGAAATAAGCTGGTACACATAATTCTGGAACAAGCTTTAAAAGATTTAAGTTTGAAACTTCTTCCCACATTGTTTCTATCGAATATGTGCTTCCTTTTATAAATTTATATACATCTGAAACAGTATATTCTGATGATATAAGAAACTTTGACATAAGCTGTTTCATATCTAATTTATAAAATCTTGCTCCAAACCTACTTGTCCATTTACTTCTAATTCTCATAGAGCTAATAAGGTCATCATAAGGAGGTTCTCCAATTTCTTGAAGTTGTTTAATTGCTTTAATATTATCAGTTTTATGAGCATACTCATTAACATATTTATAGGCTATTCTTTCATTTTCCTGCATATCTCCTATTTGTCCTATTCCTATATATGCTTGAATTAATTGAGGATATTTGTTAGTAACTAATATCCCTAACCCACTTCCCCAAGAATGTCCCACTAAAAATACTTTTTCCTTTTTATATTTATTCAGTAAATACTCTATCAATTCTTTTGTATCATTAATGAAATTATTAACAGTCATTGTATCTTTAGGTATATCCTTTGAATAAGATAATCCTGCTCCTCTTTGGTCCCAATTTACTACTATAAATTTTTCTTCTAATTTAGGAAAATATGTTCTTGAAACAGCAATTTGTGCCGAACCAGGACCACCATGTAAAAACAATAGAATTGGATTATCTCTATTTTTACCTCTAACTAAAATCCATTGTTTAATTCCGCCAATCTCAACCTTTTTTAATTCATACACACTATTTTTTAATCTATTTTTAGAATATGTACTTCTCCAAAATAACATACTTTCCTCCCTCTATTTTGATAACTATTATAATTATATCAAATAATTTTCAAATTAACTTCAAATTTACTCAACTTCCCAATACTTTATATATAAGCTCTTTAATACTCCAACTGCAATTACCACCAAAGCCACCTACTAATTGTATCTTATAAGGAATCACCCTATCCTCACTATTAATTGGCTCTTGAATAGCCAACTTGATTTTTCTAATTCTATAGCTTTATATATCTTCTGTCACTTTTGTAATATACTTATGAGTTTTTATTAGCTTTTTATTATTAAAACTATAGCCTTGTCCTAAGTATCTTCTAATAGACGCACTTGATACTCTGATTGTATCCGCTCTTTTTCCCTTAATCGGATTTGAATTGATTGATAATTGAACGTTACCTGGCTCTTGCTTAAATTCCGCTAAAACATCGCATTAATCCTATCCACATCTATCTTCCCTTGACTATCTCTCTAACACGCTTTGGTGTGAGCGTTATTCCACCCCGACTAAATACCACTCATAATTCTTTCGCTGGTTCTTGGCAACTTAATCCTTGAAAATTCATTAGAATTTTCCCTATCTATGATCCGTAATAATAAAGTTCCCACAAACATCCTAATTTTTTCCACCTGCCCTCGCCCCTTCTCCCACCTACCCTCACACCCTGTTCCCAAAATATGTATCATAATAAAGTTCCCGCAAAGAATCGCCCCTTTTTCCCGACTTATCCACAAGTTAAAAATCAGCTAAAATCCAAAAATCATAATAAAGTTCCCCAAAATTTCTACCCAATTTTCCACCTCTTCTCCCACCTCTTTTCTCACCTTTTTTCTTCCTAATTCACCTCTCGTTTTGCGTAAGCAAAACCACTCTACCCTCTCCAATTTCTTAAATTTATTCCCACTCCTCTTCAATCTTTTATCGCTCTTTTCACGCTCTTTTCCTCCATCAAATCCATCTTTATTTTCCCATAAACCCAAAGCCTTATCGCCTTAAAACCCCATCATTTTTTTAATCCTTTCTATCTACCTTCCCACTTAAATCCTTCTTTTTTCAAACCTTAAACCTATCTTTTTCTCTCTTTTCTCCCCCATTATTTCACCCGCAGGGTTCTATCTTTCCTCCACCCGTCTATCCAATCACAGGCTTACGCCTTTATCCTTAAACCGTCTCTAACCATTTATATATCTCGCTTTACAACTTGCCTTAAATCTTTCCATATCTCTTTCGGGGATATTTATTCGGGTTTTTTATCGGGTATTTGAATCCTTTAATTGATGGGCAAACAGGAAAAGCGGAAAAGGCTAATCGAGTGCGGAAGCCGATTAGCCTTTGGAGCAGATCTTTATTTAAATTTAGTATGGACTTTGGGAAAGTGGCAGAAATATAGTCGTTAATTCTTGCTGATTTTTAATCTACGATTTGAGGATGAAAAGAATAAAAACATGGGGCGGTGCAGGAGGTGAATCCTGAATTTTATTCATGGTTTTAGTTGGGGTTGGAGGGTTGGGTGTACGAAAATAAAAGCCCCACATTTAGCTAATAAAAGCTAAGTGTGGGGCTTGTTAATTGGTTAAATTCCGAAACTATTTTAGTAGTTTTTGAAACTATTTTATAAGTTTTGGAACTTTATTATTATGGTACAACAATTGTATCTACTATCTAGAAGCTTCCTCAATAGCAACTGCAACAGCAACTGTAGCTCCAACCATTGGGTTGTTACCCATTCCGATAAGACCCATCATTTCAACGTGAGCTGGAACTGATGATGAACCTGCGAATTGTGCATCTGAGTGCATTCTTCCCATAGTATCAGTCATACCGTATGAAGCAGGACCTGCTGCCATGTTGTCTGGGTGAAGAGTTCTTCCAGTACCACCACCTGATGCAACTGAGAAGTATTTCTTTCCTTGATCCATACATTCTTTTTTGTATGTTCCAGCAACTGGGTGTTGGAATCTTGTTGGGTTAGTTGAGTTTCCTGTTATAGAAACATCAACGCCTTCGCTATGCATTATAGCAACACCTTCTCTTACGTCGTCAGCGCCATAACATCTAACTTTAGCTCTTTCTCCGTTTGAGTAAGCTGTTTCTTTAACTATAGCTAATTTTCCAGTATAATAATCGAACTTAGTTTGAACATATGTAAATCCGTTTATTCTTGAAATTATAAATGCAGCATCTTTTCCAAGACCGTTAAGTATAACTCTTAAAGGATCTTTTCTTACTTTGTTTGCAGCTAAAGCAAGACCTATAGCACCTTCTGCAGCAGCAAAAGATTCATGTCCAGCAAGAAATGCAAAACATTTAGTTTCTTCTCTTAAAAGCATTGCTCCTAAGTTTCCGTGGCCTAGTCCAACTTTTCTGTCATCTGCAACTGATCCAGGAATACAGAAAGCTTGTAAGCCTTCTCCTATTGCTTCAGCAGCTTCAGCAGCCTTTGTACAACCTTTTTTAATAGCGATTGCAGCACCTACAGTGTAAGCCCAACACGCATTTTCAAAGCAAATTGGTTGAATTTTTTTAACTATATCATAAACATTTATTCCCTTTTCATCACAAACAGCCTTAGCTTCTTCTATAGTGTTGATACCGTACTTTTGTAATGCAGGTATAATTTGGTCAATTCTTCTTTCATAACTTTCAAATAATGCCATTACGTTTCTCCTCCTTACCTCTTATTCGTGTCTTGGATCGATAACTTTTGCAGCTTCTGCAAATCTACCATAGCTTGAAGTAGCTTTTTCCATTGCTTCGTTAGCGTCCACACCTTTTTTAATCATATCCATAACTTTACCAAAGTTTACGAATTCATAACCTATAACTTCATTGCTCTCGTCTAGTGCTATATGTTTAACATAACCTTCAGCCATTTCTAAGTATCTAGTACCTTTAGCTTTAGTTCCGTACATTGTACCAACTTGGCTTCTAAGTCCTTTTCCTAAGTCTTCAAGACCTGCTCCTATTGGTAGTCCACCTTCTGAGAAAGCTGTTTGAGTTCTTCCATATACTATCTGTAAGAATAATTCTCTCATAGCTGTGTTTATAGCATCACAAACAAGGTCAGTGTTTAATGCTTCAAGAATTGTTTTTCCAGGTAATATTTCTGAAGCCATTGCAGCTGAGTGAGTCATTCCTGAACATCCTATTGTTTCTACTAATGCTTCTTCTATGATACCATCTTTAACATTAAGAGTTAGTTTACATGCACCCTGTTGTGGAGCACACCAACCTATTCCGTGTGTTAAGCCTGATATATCTTTTACTTCTTTAGCTTGTACCCATTTTCCTTCTTCTGGTATTGGCGCTGATCCGTGATTTGGTCCTTTAGCAACGCACATCATACTTGATACTTCTGTTGAATAAATCATTTTAATATCTCCTTCCTACACAAATACTTTACTCATTAATCCTTTGACAAAAAAAATATGCTACATTACATAGCAGTGCAAAGTTATAACGTAAGTAATTACTGTAACCTATTTAATTTTAACAAATAAACTGCGTTGTAACAATATATTTTTTAAAAAAACATTTCTACCAACGAAAATTTTATTACTTTTTTGTATTAAAATTTATAATATAGAGTAATTATGTGGCTTAATAAGGCACGTGCAAGAAAATTATAACTTGACTATATTTTATACCCATGCTATAATTTTATATGTCAAGTTTGCCGATGTGGCGGAACGGCAGACGCACACGACTCAAAATCGTGCGGGAAACCATGTGGGTTCGAATCCCACCATCGGCACCAAAGAATTAGAGAATAGCTGTATCACTTAGTTTTAAGGCTTTGTGATATAGCTTTTTTTATTGGTTGGGTACTTATCTTTAAAGCTCTTGTTAGCAGCTCTATTGATAGAATCTTCTTTCACTTGCTCTTATTTCTCTAATTTCTTCAAGCAAATGTTCAAAGTAATCTTCATTTAAAAACGTTCCATTCTTTAATCTTTCCTTATCTATAACATATCCTCTAATAGAAAAATCTTTAAGTACAGAAGTTGCCCACTGACGAAAAACTATCGCTCTCTCAGAATTAGTTCTAAACCCAACTGCAATAACTGCCTGTAGATTATAGAATTTGGTGTTATATTCCTTCCCATCAGGACCAGTTCGTCGGAATTTCCGACATACTGAATTTTCACTATGCTCACCATCTAAAAATATATTTTTTAAGTGCTCAGTAATTGTAGAACGTCCCTTTCCATAAAACATTGCTATCATATCTTGAGTTAACCAGACATTATCATCTATAACCATAACTTCAATAGAATTTTCTCCTGTTTGTGAAGTAAATATTAAAAATTCTGCAGTGCTATTTCTTATTTGAAGTTTAGCATTATTCTTTTTCATAACTATTTAGCCTCTCCTCTACATTTCAAACATAACTTGCAATGTATACAATATTGCATTTCTTCTATGTTTTTGTCCTTATTTTTAAAATCTGAAATATATCAAATGATAATATTAATCCTATTAAACTTTTCCTACATAAATTATAACTTATTTATAGAATAATTAGCTATATATATTCATCTATCCTTTAAACCATATCCAGACTTGGACATAAATAGTTTTCTAAATTAAACCTTAGGCATATTCAAAAAAATAACTAGTCAGTATTCTAGTATATTTTGCGCCATGCCGCGTCGGCAGAACCCTTCGATAGCAACAACTATCGGCGGAACCTACCTCCTTGCCTGACACAAAATATACTAGAATCTTTGACTTGTTATTTTTTTTCATATGCCTTATAAAATATATTAAGAGCATAGTCACTTTAAAGTACCTTTTCTTCCAACTAAGTTAAGGCATATAAAAAAATAATAAAAAAAAAGTTACTACTCAGCTATTAAAAATCCTTTTTTTTACAAAAAGGATTTTTTTAATTTATGTCGAATATATACTGTATAGAAATAAAAATTTAACTATTTGGTGGTGATTATTAGTGGACGAGTCAAAAATTATTGAAAGTTATAATAATGGGGTATCTGAAATTGTTTCTTTATTGAAAAACATGAATGAAGAACTTCTGAAACAACTTAATATACAAAATCAAGAATTAAACTCACTTAGACTAGAGAATCAAAAACTTTATACTCAAATAGCTGAGTTAGAAGCTAGGCTAAATAAAAATAGCA
>Ga0255360_1000062_pt1 | contig 32584 bp, 29 predicted proteins | sample GFST50metaG_FD_186004 | JGI IMG/M metagenome (GOLD analysis project Ga0255360, IMG submission 186004) | Peat soil microbial communities from Stordalen Mire, Sweden - G.F.S.T50 | ecosystem: Environmental > Terrestrial > Soil > Wetlands > Peat | place: Sweden: Norrbotten County, Stordalen Mire... | reverse complement strand
TTTAATATCTATGTTAGAAATATATTTATTAAAACATTAATTTCTATTGAACCGCCGTGTACCGAACGGTACGCACGGTGGTGTGAGAGGTCGGTGAATAAAATAATTATTCACCTCCTACTCGATTATATTTTTATGTAGAACTATGTATTTGTATAGAACAAATTCGACAATAATAGTATAATCATATTATGAAGGGTAGATGAAAGATTTGAATTACAAATTTGGTGGAAAAGAACCTCAAGTAGATAATAGTTGTTTTATTGCAAAAAGTGCAGATGTTATTGGAGATGTTTTTATAGAAAGAGATTGTAGTATCTGGTTTGGAGCAGTAATAAGAGGCGATGTTAACAGAATATATATTGGTGAAGGTAGTAATGTTCAGGACAATGCAGTTCTTCATGTAAGTGAAGATAAAAATCCTATAGAAATTGGGGAAAATGTTACCATTGGTCATGGCTGTATATTACATGGTTGTAAGGTTGGAAGCAATTCACTGATAGGTATGGGAAGTACAATACTTGATAATGCACAAATAGGTGAATTTACCCTCATTGGTGCGGGAAGTCTTGTTACTGAAAATAAAATAATACCATCTGGAGTACTTTGCATGGGTAGACCTGCAAAAGTTGTAAGGTACCTTACTGAGGAGGAAAAGCAAGGATTAATAGAAAGTTCAAAGGAGTATATAAAAGTAAGTAAAGAGTATTAAGGCATCTTCAAAAAATGTATAAATGAAGAGGTGAAATTTATGGAAATATCTAGATTAAGCAGTAATTCACCAGTGACAAGAGAAACAAAACAAAGTACAGTGAAAAAAGATTTTTCTCAAAGCTTTAATTTTGCTAGGGAACAAAAATCAGACCAGCAGTTAAAAGAAATGCAGGATAAAATTAAGAAAAAAGGAAATAGACTCTCAATTACTAAATGCTATGTGGATGTTAAAGCATATAAGAATATGATAAAAGAGTATCTTTCATCAGTTTTGGAGAATATGTATTCTGTTAAAAAAGATATTAGCTTTTGGCAAACTCAGTATTTTATAACAGTTGATGTAATTGATAGCAAGCTAGAAGAACTTACTCACATGCTATTAAGTGAAGAAAAAGATAAGATAAACGTAGCAGCAACAATAGATGAAATTTCAGGACTAATTGTGGATATTTATAAATAGAATCTGTGTTTTTAGGTTAAGTAATAGTAGTTAGAAATTGCGACGCAAGTTCTAACTACTACGTATTTAGTTCCTAAAGCCAAGAGTTAAAAGAAGCATCAGATGGCATTCTCCAGTCACCTCTAGGAGAAAGGCTTACAGAACCAACCTTAGGACCATCCGGTAATGCTGAACGTTTGAATTGTTGGGTGAAGAATCTTTTAATAAATTTATCTAGCCATTTTTCAATGGTTTCATCACTGTACACGCCCTTAAAAGCTATTTTTGAAAGATATAGTATTTTTTCTTTCTTAGCACCATGTCTTATAAAATAATAAAGGAAAAAGTCATGTAATTCATAGGGACCAACTAAATCCTCTGTTTTTTGCGATATATTTCCATCTTTATCCATTGGCAAAAGTTCAGGGCTAATTGGAGTATCTAGTATATCAATTAAAATTTCAGACGTAACTTTATCAGTTTCTTTTTCAGCTACATATTTTACAAGATACTTTACTAAGGTCTTAGGGATAGAACAATTTACTGAGTACATTGACATGTGATCACCATTATATGTACACCAACCTAGTGCAAGTTCTGATAAGTCACCAGTTCCAACTAGAAGCCCACCTTCTTTATTTGCTATATCCATAAGTATTTGAGTTCTTTCTCTTGCCTGAACATTTTCATATGTAACATCATGTTTCTCTGCTGGGTGACCAATATCTTTAAAATGCTGAAGGCATGAGTTAACAATATTGATTTCTCTTAAATCAGTGCATAGATTTTTGCAAAGATTTATAGCATTTGTATAGGTTCTATCGGTAGTTCCAAAGCCAGGCATGGTTACAGTTATAATATTTTTTCTTGATATATTTAAAAGATCAAAGGTCTTTACTATTACTAAAAGAGCTAAGGTGGAATCTAGACCTCCAGAAATACCTACAATAGCTTTTTTAGATCCGGTATGTTCAAATCTTTTTGCAAGAGCTGAAGATTGAATATTGAAAATTTCCTTACATCTGTAATCTCTTTCAGCTTTGTTTGAAGGCACAAAAGGATGCATATCAATAATAGTGTTATAATTGCCTATACTAAAATTTTTAAAATTAAAATTAATAAACCTTGGGTTATAAGGACATATTTTGGTGCTATCTCTAAAACTTATATTTTTTGCGCGTTCACTATCCAGTTTATCTAAATCTATAATATTAGTAATAACATTATTTTCTCGTTGAAATCTTTCATTCTCCCCTATTATTGAACCATTTTCTCCAATCATAAGGTGACCGCTAAAAACTAAATCTGTAGATGATTCGCTAGTTCCAGAAGATGAATACACATAAGAGGAAATACATCTTGCACTTTGGTTTGAAACTAAAGATTTTCTATAATCAGCTTTACTTACGGTCTCATTAGAAGCAGAAAGATTTCCGATTACATTGGCACCAGATATGCTCAGATATGAACTTGGTGGGATTGTAACCCATAAATCTTCACAAATTTCGATTCCAACTTTAAATTTACCAGCTTTAAAAATTAAATCTGTACCAAAAGGTATGTCTTTCTGAAAATATAAATTTATAGTTCTGTCAACTATGCCTATACCCTCTGTAAACCACCTTTTTTCGTAAAACTCTGAATAATTAGGTAAAAAACTTTTTGGAACAATACCAAGTATTCTTCCTTTGAATATTATATATGCACAATTGTATAAATTATAATTTTCTAGTAAGGGAGCACCTACAGCTATTAGTATATCTCTGCTTTCAGAAAAGTGGCAGATATTCTCCAAAGCAGTATAAGTTTTATCTATTAAGATTTGCTGGTGAAATAAATCAGCACAGGTGTAAGACGTTATTGACAATTCGGGAAAAACTACAAATTTTGAATTTTCATTTAAAGCGCTGTCTATACATTTTTCTATATTAGTTACATTAAAATCTATATCAGCTACCTTAGTTTTTGGGCAAGCGGCTGATACCTTTATAAATGAGTCTATCATTTTTTCTCACTCCAGTTCTATATATATGTTTACATATAATAGATTAGCATAAAATGCATATTATATTCAACAAAATAACAAGTATAAAAAAGAAAAAATAGAAAATGATGATAAAATAAGATAAGAGGATAAAAACGGTAAAACAAGCCCAAAAGAGTTATATAGAACCTTATAAAGAGTAAAAAATAAAGCTTTATTTAAAATTATAAATAGGATATCATGATTTAAAGTAACATAAAAAAATATGTATAGGAGTGATTTACATGGTAGTTGCATTAATTATTCTCATAGTGGTTTTAGGTATTTTAGTTTCAAGTATTCGGGTAGTAAGTAGTGGTTATCTTTTTGTTGTTGAGAGGTTTGGAGAGTATAATAGAACTCTTGAACCAGGTTGGCATTTAGTTATTCCGATAATAGATTTTGTTAGAAGAAGAGTGTCAATGAAAATAGGTTATATTGATATTGACCCACAGTCTGTTATTACATTAGATAACGTAAAAATATCAATAGACAATGTATGTTCATTTGTTGTAAAAAGCGCAAAGGATGCAATTTATAACATAGAAGATTTTAGAGCTGGTATTGTTTATTCTGCAACAATTCAAATGAGAAATGCAGTAGGATCAATGACCTTAGACGAAATATTATCAAAAAGACATGAAATTAATCAAGAAATATTAAGAAATGTTGAAGAGGTTACATCGAAATTTGGAATAGAGATACTATCAGTTGAAATTAAAAATATAATTCCTCCTGAAGATATTAGAATTAGTATGGAAACTCAAATGAAAGCTGAGAGAGAGAAGAGAGCAAAAATATTACAAGCTGAGGGAGAAAGACAAAGTGCTATTACTAAGGCAGAAGGAGAAAAGCAGGCAAAAATACTTCAAGCAGAAGCTGATAAACAATCTAATATTAGGAGAGCTGAAGGTTTAAAGGAATCACAATTACTTGAGGCTGAAGGTAAGGCAAAAGCAATTGAAGCAATAGCAGCGGCAGAAGCAAAAGCTATATTAACGGTTAATAAGTCTATTTTAGATTCTGGAACAAATTCAACTGTTATAGCATTAAAACAAGTTGAAGCACTGAAGGAAATGGCTAAAAATCCAGCTAATAAGCTTATTCTTCCAAATGAAACACTTTCTTCATTAGGTAGTATTGCTGCTATTGGAGAAATGCTTAATAGAAAGTAATGATATTATGTAATAGTGAATAGTGAATAGATTTATTATTCACTATTCACTATTATGAATTTTTATAATCGGTAGTGTTCTTAATTTATTATAACCATTTCTTTACAATAATAAAGTTTATATAGTATTATTATAGATGTGGCATAATAAAATTTGAAGGGGTGTTTTTAGAATGAGGATAGTTATGCTTTCTTGGGAATATCCCCCTAAAAATGTAGGGGGATTATCTAATCATGTTTATAATTTGTGTAAATCATTAACATTACTAGGGCATGAGGTACATGTGATAACCTGTGAAGACGGTACGGCACCAGTTGAAGAAAATGATAACGGAGTATTAGTACATAGAATAACACCTTATAGAATACAAACTGATGACTTTACAAAATGGGTAATGCAACTTAACTTTTCAATGATAGAAGAATGTATTAGAATCATAAGAAAGTTAGGTAGAATTGATATTATTCATGCACATGACTGGCTTGCAGCATATGCTGCAAAAGCTATAAAATGGTCATTTAATATTCCTATGGTTTCTACTATTCATGCTACAGAAGAGGGAAGAAATAATGGAATAAGGACAGACATGCAGCAGTATATATCTTCAACGGAATGGCTCCTCAGTTATGAATCATGGAAAATTATTGCTTGCAGTAATTACATGAAAAGTCAAATTGTTAGCACCTTTAATGTATTAGAAGAAAAGGTTTGGGTAATTCCCAATGGTGTTAATACTAAGGCATATGATTTTGATTCCAATCTATCTTCTTTTAGAAGGGAGTATGCATTAGATGATGAAAAAATAATATTTTTTATTGGAAGGCATGTCTTTGAAAAGGGAATACAATTATTAATAGATTCGGCACCACAAATAATATCTAGATATGGGAAAGCAAAATTTGTTATAGCTGGGCAAGGGCCAATGACTGAGGAATTGAAACGTAAAACCAAAAACATGGGGCTAGAAAATAAAATTCAGTTTGTAGGATACATGGATGATTATGATAAAAATAGATTGTATAAAGTGACAAATGTAGCTGTGTTTCCATCATTATATGAACCATTTGGCATAGTTGCATTAGAAGCCATGGCAGCAGGATGTCCTGTGGTAGTTTCTGATACAGGTGGTTTAGGAGAAATTATACAGCATAAGAATACAGGCATGAAGATGATGAATGGATTGGTACAAAGTCTTGCTGATAATGTGATAGAATTATTAAAGGATGATGAACTTGCAAATCATGTTAAAAATAACGCACAAAAGTTAGTTAAAGATAAATTTACATGGTTTGAAATTGCAAAGTTAACGGTGAAAATGTATGAAATGACTAAAAAAGAGGCATCAGATACTGAATGGGATGTTGATAAAAGAACATTTGAAGAAAGAAAAGAATAACATTTACTTTAAGGCATATTCAAAAAAAATAGACTAGCATACTGACTAGTTATTTTTTTGAATATGCCTAATATAGCAAACAGCCTAGGGCTAATTTCACTAGCTCTAGGCTTTAGGCATAGAATAATCATCTCATTAGTAAATTATTATATCATACATTTATTATTATTTTTATATAATGATAAAATTTTAAATATTGACTATGCCTATAATATATAGTATGTTATGTGGCTCAAAAAGTTACCATAAAAATGTTGATTATTTTTTCTTGCTTTTCTTTCTAACTGAATAACCAAAAGAACCAAGTGGTTTTGAATTCAAACCATAATATTCTCCATGATTATAGCATACAAGATTTGCTTTGTTAAAACATATTTTACTATTTGAATCTAATAAATTTTCATCTATTTTTACATTTAAAACTTCAAGCAAGAATAAATCATGTGTACCAAGTGGGGTAACTGATTTTACTTTACATTCTAAAGCCACAGGAGACTTTTCTAATGAAGGAGTGGATATAGATATACCATCATTTAATTGCAAGTTAAAATGTTTGATTTTATCTTCTTTTTTTCCAGAAACAACTCCACAATAATCCACAATTTTAACCATATCTGTTGTAGGAAGATTTATAACACATTCCATGCTCTCCTTAATATATTGATAAGAAAGTCTTTCGGGTCGTACACCCATGGCAATAATGGGTTCTTTGGTGCAAACAGTGCTTATCCACCCAACTGTAAAAATATTCAATTTGTTAGAATTATTTTTAGAGGTAACAAGAACTACTGGGGTAGGGTTTAACATAACGCTACCTTTGAAGTTTAATTTTTTCATTTATATCACTCCTCGTATAAGACAAGTACAATTATAGTTTAAATTCATATACAAATACAATACTATTAACTTAATATGAATTATTTTGATTTATGTTGATTTATGGATTTTACTACACTAATATTAATAAAGGTATATATTTAGGCATATTCAATTTTTTCATATGCCTTAACAGAGGTGAAGACGATGAATATAAAAAAGAAAGAAAACATTATTACAGCAGTGGTTTTAGTTTTAATAGTAGCTATTTTTTGTATAGGGAACTTATTAAGTAGTAACAATCAAAATGGACCTATTCATGGGAAAATAGTGGCTGAAGTTAGTAACTCAAGTAACACACAAAATAATAAAAATGGGCTTAATCATACTAAAGTAAAGGTTAAGATTACTTCAGGAGATCATAAGGGTCAGGTTTTGACTTTGGATAACCTTATTAATGACAAAACCTATCGTGAAACCACAGCAAATGTAGGAGATAATGTTCTTATTAGTATAACTGAAAATCCAAATGGAACCATTAAGTCAGCATACATATACGAACTTGATAGGTACGAATATTTATATATATTAATATTAATTTTTGTATTAATTTTAGGAATAATTGGCGGCATAAAAGGATTAAAGGCTGTATTGGCGTTAGTGTTAACAGGAGTAGTTGTACTGAAAATATTAATTCCATTGATAATAGCAGGTTTTAATCCTACGATTACGTCTATAATATTATGTATAGGTATTAGTATTATAAACTTACTTATAATTAGTGGAAAAAATAAAAAGACAGCAGCAGCCATAATTGGTACAGTAGGAGGAGTATTAATTGCAGCAATTTTAGGTTTTTATGTAATCAACAAATTGAACCTTACAGGACTCACGGATGATGAAATACAAATGACCATTTACATGGCACAAAATTCAGAATTTAATTTCAGAGGACTTATGTTTGCAGGAATTATAATGGGAGCTTTAGGTGCAGTAATGGATGTTAGTATGTCAATTGCATCTTCCATTAATGAGGTAAAAGAAAATAACCCAGACAGCACTACAGGTGACCTTATTAAATCAGGAATGAACATTGGAAGAGACATAATGGGAACAATGGCTAATACTTTGATATTGGCTTACGCCGGTGGGTCTATGTATCTTATAATGTTAGTGTCTTCCTATAATCTTCCAATGTACAGAGTCTTAGACCAAGATGCTATTGCTTCAGCGGTATTAAATTCCATTGCAGGAAGTATTGGGTTAATATTTACAATACCTATAACTGCAGTAGCAGCAGCAATACTTTTAAAAAGAAATGTTACAAAAGAAAATCCAGCACATGAAAAAAGCATTGAAGAAAATTAAAAATAAGAAATTTTTTATTACACAGTTGACAAATAATTTTAATAAGAATATAATCTTAGTAAACACATAGAATTACTAAGTAATTAAGAGGTGCGCAAATGAAAATTTCCACAAAAGGTAGATATGGATTAAAGGCTATGATAGACTTAGCTATAAATTCTGTAAATGATAGTGTAACTTTAAAAAGCATAAGCGAAAGACAAAATATATCAGAAGGATACTTGGAACAAATTTTTGCTTCACTTAGAAAAAAAGGTCTTATTCAAGGCAAAAAAGGATCTCAAGGAGGATATATTTTAGGAAATTCCGCAAGTGATATTTTCGTTGGAGATATTCTAAGGGCATTAGAGGGTGATTTAAGCGTAGTTGATGCAGATGAAAGTAGTGAAAACATAATGGATCAATGTGTTAATTACAATGTTTGGAATAAAATCAACACAAGCATAAATGATATTGTGGATTCTATTACCTTAGAAGATTTAGTCATGAAATATAACACACTGGCAAATGATGTTTTCATGTATTATATTTAATAATAATGAGGTGGTATTATGTCAAAAATATATAAAAATGTTACTGAATTAATAGGTAAAACTCCATTAGTTGAGCTTTGCAAATATGAAGAAATAGAAAAATTAGAAGCTAAAGTACTAGCAAAAGTAGAATATTTTAATCCAGCAGGAAGTGTAAAAGACAGAATTGGTCTTGCAATGATTGAAGATGCAGAGAAAAAAGGATTAATAAATAAAGATACAATTATAATTGAGCCAACAAGTGGTAACACTGGAGTAGGTCTTGCACTTGTAGCTGTAGCTAGAGGGTATAAGCTTATTCTCACAATGCCGGAAACAATGAGCATTGAAAGAAGAAAACTTTTAAAAGCCTATGGTGCAGACATTGTACTAACTCCAGGACCAGATGGTATGAAGGGTGCAATAAAAAAGGCAGAAGAGTTAGCGACTGAATACAAGAATTCATTTATTCCACAGCAATTTAAGAACCCAGCTAATCCAGCTTATCACGAAAAAACTACAGCAGAAGAAATTTGGAGTGATACAGATGGAAATGTAGATGTATTTGTTGCAGGTGTTGGTACTGGCGGTACACTTACAGGAGTAGCAAAGGTATTAAAGGAAAGAAATCCTAAAGTAAAGATAATTGCAGTAGAGCCAAGTGATTCACCAGTTTTAGAAGGAGGAAAACCAGGTCCTCACAAACTTCAAGGTATTGGAGCTGGATTTGTACCAGATGTTTTAGAACTAGATTTAGTTGATGAAATTATACCTGTAAAAAATGAAGATGCTTTTGAAGTAACTAAAAATTTAGCTAGAATCGAAGGACTTTTAGTTGGAATTTCATCAGGAGCAGCAACTTATGCGGCATTAGAGGTTGCAAAAAGGCCAGAATTTAAAGGTAAAAACATTGTTGTAGTACTTCCTGACACAGGTCAAAGATATTTTTCAACACCAGTTTTTGATTAAATAATATTGTTTCTTGTAAACAATCAGTGTATATTATATTACGGTGCAAATATTATTTGTGCCGTAATTTTTATTTTATAATGAGGTAATGAAAATGAAGGAAAATAAAAAAATTATATATTTAGATTATTCAGCCACAACACCGCTAGATAAAGACGTTTTTAATGAAATGCAACCTTATTTTTATGAATTTTATGGGAATCCCTCATCGGTGTCTGGTTTTTCCTTAGAGGCAAAAATGGCCATTGATAAAGCAAGAGGAAAAGTAGCCAAAGCTATAAATTGTAAAAGAGAAGAAGTGTTTTTTACAAGTGGGGGAACTGAGAGTGATAATTGGGCGCTAATTGGAACAGCTATTTCTAGAAAACAAAAAGGAAATCATATAATAACATCTTCAATAGAGCATCCCGCAGTATTAAATACCTGCAAGTATCTAGAGAAACTTGGATTTAAAATTACCTATGTACCTGTTGACAAATATGGTATAGTAAATCTAGAATATATTAAAAAATCTATTACTGAAAAAACTATTTTAGTATCTATTATGTTTGCAAACAATGAAATAGGAAGTATTCAGCCAATTGAAGACATTGGGAAAATTTGTAGAGATAAAAATATAACATTTCACACAGACGCAGTTCAAGCCATTGGACATATACCAGTTGATGTTGAAGCACTAAAAATAGATATGTTATCTATGTCCGCACATAAATTTTACGGACCAAAGGGAATTGGTGCATTGTACATAAAAAAAAGTGTGAAAATAGACAGCTATCTTCATGGAGGAGAACAGGAGAGAGGAAGGAGATCTGGTACAGAAAATACTGCTGGAATTGTAGGACTTGGCACAGCAATTGAAAAATCAAATTTAGATATGTATAATGAAAATGTTAGATTAATAAATCTTAGAGATAAATTTATACAAGAAGTTTTAAAAATTGAAAATACATCACTTAACGGAGATATAAGTAATAGATTACCTGGAAATGTAAATATATGCTTTAATGGTATAGATGCAGAAACTCTATTGATGGCATTGGATTTACAAGGAATTTGTGCTTCGGTTGGCAGTGCGTGTTCAGCAGGGTCGCTGGAACCATCTCGTGTGCTTGTGGCATTAGGTCTAAGTGAAGAAAAAGCAAAAAGCTCTATGAGGTTTAGTTTTGGTAAGGGAACCACTGATGAAGATATTGATTACACAATAAGAATACTAAAAGACATAATTGGTAATATTAGAAACAATTAAAGAGGTGAAGTTATGAATAAAAAAGTTGTAGTTGGAATGAGCGGAGGCGTTGATAGCTCTGTAACTGCATATCTTTTAAAAGAGCAAGGCTATGAAGTTATTGGAATTACAATGCAGGTATGGCCAGAAGATGAAGAATTTGAAGAGAGGGAAGGTGGATGTTGTTCCACTTCTTCTGTAGAGGATGCTAGAAGAGTTGCATATAAACTTGATATTCCTTTTTATGTAATGAACTTTAAAGATGTGTTTAAGGAGAAGGTAATAGAACCCTTTATAGATGAATATTTAATGGGACAAACGCCAAACCCTTGTATAGCATGTAATAAATTTATTAAGTTTGATGCATTTTTAAAAAAGGCAAAGGCACTGGGTGCTGATTATATTGCAACAGGACATTATGCTAACATTTATGAGGAAAATGGCAGATACTTATTAAAAAGGTCTAAAGATGATAAAAAAGATCAGACCTATGTGCTGTATAATATGACGCAACATCAACTAAAACATACTCTAATGCCTTGTGGGGATTATAATAAGGAAAGAATAAGAGAAATAGCAAAGGAAATAGGGTTAAATGTTCACAATAAAAAGGATAGTGAAGAAATTTGTTTTATACCTGATAATGATCACGGTGCGTATATTAAGAGAGAGAGACCTGAAAATGTTAAGAGTGGAAATTTTGTAGACATTAGAGGAAATGTACTTGGAAAGCATAAAGGACTAGCTTACTATACAATAGGACAGAGAAAAGGACTTGGTTTAGCGCTTGGAAAACCTGTATTTGTGAATGATATAAGACCGAATACAAATGAAGTTGTTTTAGGTAGTGAAGATGATATATTTAAGAATGAGCTTATTGCAGGCAAATTAAATTTCCTTACATTTGATAAACTAAAAGAACCAATAAATGTTTTAGCTAAAATCAGGTATTCAGCTAAAGCTACAAAAGCTATTGTTTATCCCTATGGGGAGGATAAGGTAAGGGTTGTGTTTGAAAATAATGTTAGAGCTATTACAAAAGGTCAATCTGTAGTGTTTTATAATGAGGAATTGTTAGTTGGTGGGGGAATAATAGAGGCAGTACTGTAAATTAGGTATATGAAAAAAACAATGTTTTAGAATATATATTTTTTTCTTGTGTTATATACATATGTATGCTACAATTATATTGTAATCGAGAGATTTAATATCATTAAACGAACATTCTCCTTTTTAGGAAGTGTAATTTATGAGTTGTTAGATCCCAAATTCTGAAAAAGGAGGTATGTTTGAAATGGCAGATAGAACAATTGTATGTAAAGATTGTGGTAAAGAATTCGTTTTCACTGAAGGTGAACAAGAATTTTACAAAGAAAAAGGATTTGAAAATGATCCAGTGAGATGTCCTGAATGTAGAAAATCAAGAAAATCTCAAAGCAACAACAGAGGTTTTAGAAGATAGTAAGTTTTATTTTAAGATAGCTACTGAGTAATCAGCAGCTATTTTTTATTTCTTTTTTACAAATGGCTTATAATAGTACTCAGGAGTTGAATCGGTTATTGGTTTTATTTTATATCCACAAGACCTATAATACTCAACTATTTTAGGAAGCGCTTTAATGGTATTTGTATTATTGGAGTTACAATGCATAAGTAGAATTATATTAGTATCACAAGCTCTGCATTTTTTAGCATTTGCTAATAAGTCATCCACTGAAAGCTGGGGATTTACGCCATCTTCTAAATTTGAGTTCCAATCAAAAATTTTAAAATCGTTTTTATGAAGTTTCTCAAGCATATTTTCATCTAAATGTTTGGAACTTCCACCTGGAAATCTAATTAGTTTTGAGGAATAACCGACAATTTCAAAAATCTTTTTTTGGTCTAAAAGCATTTCATTAATAAATATATCATCATTTTCATAAATTTTTTTAAAGTTATGTGAATAGGTATGAAGACCAATGCTATGGCCTTCGTTGTAAATTCTTTTAAGCACATCTTCTCTACCATTAATTTCTTTTCCTACTACAAAAAATGTGGCTTTAACATTACATTCTTTTAGAGTGTCAAGCAAACTATTTGTTATAATACTGGGACCATCATCAAAAGTTAAATATACAGTTTTGCTTTTTGAATAGCGTGATAAGTTTTCTGCATAACCGGGGGAATATAATAAAAAACATGTAATCATTGAGGTGAGTAAAAGATAAAACTGTTTCTTTAGTTTGAATAAATTAGACATTATCTCGTCATCTTCCTTTTTATAATTTAGGCATATTAAAGAAAATAGAATTGCATACTAATCTATAATTTTTTTTAATATGCCTCAATCTTTATTTAATAGATACAATTATTATTAACATAGATAAATTAAATATGTATTAGGCATATTAAAGAAAATAGAGTGCATACTTATTGGCTATTTTTTGAAGATGAATTAACTTAAAATGATTTATTGTGATATAATAAAAACAATTAAAATCATAAAGAATACGAGGAGAAGCGTTTATGGAAGAAAGCATTTTAATTGTAGAAGATGAAGAAAGAATGAGAAGTTTAATTGATGCCTATTTAAAAAAAGAAAAATTTAAAACTTTGATGGCAAAAGATGGCTTGGAAGCAATTAGGACTTTTGATTCCAATAAAGTTGGTTTAATAATTTTAGATATAATGATGCCTTTTATGGATGGTTTCGATGTTTGCAAATATATAAGAAGGAATTCAGATGTACCTATAATAATATTGACTGCCAAAGGTGAGGAAGATGACAAGTTACTTGGTTATGAAATTGGTGCAGATGACTATATAACTAAACCCTTTAGTCCTAAGGTTCTCATGGCCAAAGTTAGAGCCTTACTTAAAAGATATTATCCTGATGACAGCTATAATAATCCAAAAGTTAATTTGGATGGACTTATAATAGATGAATTAAGTCATGAAGTGCTAATAGATGATAAGGAAGTGTATTTGTCACCCAAAGAATATGATTTATTGCTGTATTTAGCCAAAAACAAAGGTATATCATTAAGTAGAGATAAAATTCTTGACGGTGTATGGGGAATGGATTACTTTGGTGATGCCAGAACTGTTGACACACATGTTAAAAGATTAAGAGAAAAACTTTTGGATAAAGCCCATCTTATAACTACTGTAAGAGGGAGTGGATATAAACTAGAGGTAAAAAAATGAATATAAAAAAAATAAGAGGAATGAATAAGAGCATAACTTTTAAGATTCTTGTAATAACATTAACATTTTTTATGGTGTTTACAACGTGTATATTTGTTTTTGAAACGCTGTTTTTTGAGAAATTTTATACTAGTTGGAAAATGAATACGCTTGAAAAAAATGCACTATCCTTTGAAGAAGATTATAATAAGACAACTAGTGATGATGAGTCTTCAAAATTGATTGCGGATTTTCAAGATAATAACAATAGCAGAGTGGGCATTTTAGATAAAAATGGGTATTTAAAACCTTTTGGTAGTAATGAAAGAGAGCTATCATTTAATGAAAGGGTTATTGGGAATGCACTAAATCAACTTTTAGCTACACCTGGGGCCCTTGTTGATATGAAAAGGAGTGGAAAGGTAAAGTCGTATATATTTCAAAATGGAAATTCTAATAATAAGACTTCTCATATGAAGACAATAGTAAGTGTACTGCCAGATCAACATAATAATGAGTTGATTTTTGTAGTATCTTCATTACAACCTGTAAGTGAGGCAGCTTTAGTTATGCAAGAAATATTTATTTATATTTATATAGCAGCATTCATTATTACAATATTATTATCAATAATATATTCTAATATGATATCAAAGCCATTAATAAAACTTAATAAAACTGCTTCTAGAATGTCTGATTTTGATTTTACAGAAAAATACCTAGTAAACAGTGAGGATGAAATAGGTAATCTTGGCGCTACTTTAAATTTTTTATCAGAGAATCTAGATCGGTCACTAAAATCATTGAAGGCAGCAAACTTAAAATTAAAAATGGATATTGAAAGGGAAAGAAATGTTGAAAAGATGAGGAGAGAGTTTGTAGGAGGCATTTCTCATGAACTTAAAACTCCAATAAGTTTAATTGAAGGTTATGCTGAAGGAATTAAAGATGATGTATTTGAAGGGGAAGATAAAAATTATTATGTTGATGTAATAATAGATGAAGCAAAAAAAATGGGTCTACTTGTAGCAGATATGTTAGACTTAGCTCAACTTGAAAATGGAAATTTCAAGTTAAAAAGCCAAGGGTTCTACATTGATAAACTTATAAATGTAACAGTAAAAAAATATTATAATATATTTAATAACAAAAAAATTGATGTTCAATTAAATATAGCTAAGGAAGTGCTTGTATTTGGCGATACAATGAGAATTGAACAGGTACTCACAAACTTTATAACAAATGCAATCAGACATACTGAAGAAAATGGAAGTATTGAAATTTTAATGAAAAAAGATGAAGAGAAGGTATACATATATGTTAAGAATTCAGGTAAAAGTATTGAAAAAGAAAACTTGACTAAAATATGGGATAAATTTTTTAAAATTGATAAATCAAGGAACAGGGAACTAGGTGGAACTGGACTTGGTCTTGCTATAACTAAAAACATCTTAATACTTCATAAAAGTGATTTTGGTGTAGAAAATTATGAAGAAGGAGTTTCTTTCTATTTTTCTTTAAATTTAGTGAAAAAATGAAAGTAATATTAAAAAAATAGGGTGTTCCAAAGGTTAAATTTTTGGAACACCCTATTTTTTAATTTGATAAAGTTATATTTAAAGTCATAGTTGAATTATTTCTATAAACTTGCATAGCTACATGATCTCCAACATTATACTTTGATTTTGCACTATTTAATTGATCAGTGGTTTGTATAGTCTGATCCCCGAATTTTGTAATAATATCACCAGATTGTAGACCTGCTCTTGAAGCTGAACTTCCTGGATTTACTTGTTGTACTTGAACACCTTGAGGTACGCTATATTGAGTAGCGTCATCTTTTGTAACATCTTGAACAGTTATACCAAGTAATATCATTTGTTTTGTAAGTGAGCTTATTCTAGGTTTTACAACATCTATCGGTATAGCAAAGCCTATTCCTTCTACACCACCAGTAAGTTTTGAACTTGTGATTCCAATAACTTGACCTTGAGAATTAACAAGGGGACCACCACTATTACCAGGATTTATAGCGGCATCTGTCTGAATAAGTGTTTGATTTTGACCAGAATTTTCAACACTCACCTGTCTGTTCAAAGCACTTACAACGCCTGTAGTTACGGAACCAAAGAATTCTAATCCCATTGGGTTACCTATAGCCACTACTGGATCACCTACTTCTAAACTACTTGAAGTTCCCAGCTGAGCAACGGCAGGCATTGTTACATTACTAGATGTAACTTTTATTACAGCTAAATCAAGAGAAGAATCATAGTTAACCACTTTAGCAGGAGCAGTCTTTTTATTATTAAAAGTAATTGTTATATTTTGAGCTCCATTTATAACATGGTAATTTGTCAATATATAACCATCTTTATTAATTATAATACCAGATCCTACCCCGTCTTCTTCTTGGGAACCAGCATCTTCGTAATCGTCTGAGGACATGCTTTTAGTAGAAACTCCTACTACTGCTGGACCAACTTTCTTAGCAATTTCAGATACTGTAAGACCACCGCTGCTTGCAACTGTAGGAGAGGCGCTTACATTATTATTGCTATTTGCAGACATAGCACTTGCGATTTGATTTTTAGCTGAATCTGAAAGATTTTGATATAATGGTGTATTTTTAAATAAACCTGTTTTAGGAAGAACATAAATAGAGGCTATTCCAGAAGCCGTACCGCCTAGTACACTACAAATTAAACCAACAGCAACATAAGAGGCTATTCTTTTACCATTTTTATGCTTCTTCTCTTTATTATATACAGTTTTGACTTCATAATCATAAGAATTATTATTGTTTTCATCATAGTTTGAAGAATGTGATGCATTATAACCAGAGTAATTTGACATTGGAAATTCCTCGGTCGATTCTATGTTTTTGTTATTATTATTGTTATTATTAAATTCACTCATATCTGTGACCTCCTAAATTTATCTATTATTTATTTTAATAATAATCATAAACTGTGACAATTATATGTCGTTTTTGTTAAATGCATATGACAATTATTAAAATTATATGTAGAATGCAACAAATTTAATATTGGTATAATTTAAAAAGTATAGTATAATCAGTAGGAATAAATAATCAATTATGATGAGGTGAAAGTATTGGAATCCGTAAAGAAAATTTTAAGTAAGGATATAGTAAAAAGCTTAATTTTTATATTTTTTGTTGCATTTTTTTTGTACCTTATACAAAGTATACTTGATTTGGTTTTACTTACATTTATACTTACTTATTTAATTAATAGTCTAGAAAGCTTAGTTACTAATAGCTTAGAAAAATATATCCAGATAAAAAAAGGAATTATTACTATAATTTTATATGTTGTTATATTTTTACTTATAGTAATAGCCATTTATAATTATGTACCTGTGTTAACAAGTCAAATAATAAGTGTTATAAAACAAGTACAGAGGGATTATTCAAATATTAAACCGAGTAGTTTACCCAATGGATGGGGAAAATTTATAGTACCTACCATAAAAAAAATTGATTTTAAAAATTATACTCAATCTGGTGTCAATGTTGCAATACGTTTTGCCTCAGGAGTTGGGAAATGGACTGGCAATATATTCTTTGCTCTTATATTGAGTTTGTTTTTTATGCTTGAAAAGGATAGAGTAAAAAAATTCGTAAAGAAATTTGAATACAGCAAAATTTCTGGGATCTATAAGTATTTTAAATTTTTTGGAACGGATTTTTTAAATTCTTTTGGTAAAGTTATAAAAGCACAAGTTGTAATTGCTATGGTTAATACAATTATTTCAGTTGTATTTCTTGCTATTTTAGGGTTTCCTAAACTTTTAGCGTTGGGATTTATGATATTTATATTAAGCCTTATTCCTGTAGCGGGTGCTCTTATATCATTAATTCCACTTGCGCTTATAGCATTTAAAATAGGAGGATTAATGAAAGTTTTCTATATATTAATAATGGTAGCCGTAATACACATAATTGAAAGCTATATATTAAATCCAAAATTAATGTCAGAAAAAACAAAACTTCCAATATTTTTTACCTTTGTAGTTCTGATATTTTCAGAGCATTTTATGGGAATATGGGGGTTGTTATTAGGAATACCATTATTCATATTCTTTCTTGATGTATTCGGTGTAAATCTTAATGGAGATGAAAATTTGTTAAAAAAAAGTGATGCTTCCGAAAAGGAATGATAGTTTCAAGTGATAAGGAAAAATTGAGAGTGAAAAGTTAGATTTTTCACTCTCAATTTTCATATGCCTTAATAAATAAGCATCCAATTTTAGCCGCCTAGAGTAATATCTTGTTTTGAGTACCATTCCAGTGCTCCATTAAATTGACTTTCATTAAAATCTGGCCACATTTCATCAATGATGTAAAAGTCTGAATACACACTTTGTACTGGTAAAAATCCACTTAGTCTTCTTCGCCCACCCCAGCGCATAATAAGATCAACTCTACTTATGTCTTTTGACTTAATATTTTCATAAACACTTTTTCTAGAATGAGAATTTGATGAAGATAAGTTCATAACATCCCATTCCCATCCATAATTCACTAAAAAATTTATTTTCATGCCTCCCTTACCAAAATCTTTTCTTTTAGTAAAGGGCAATAGTTCTGGTGGAAACATAGGTGAGTCGTAATTACCAATTACTAAAAGTGAGGCATTTTCCTTTGAAAGCATTTTTACTGCTTGAACACAAGCATTTGTAAAGGCTACTTTTTGTAAATTGGGCCTCTTTGTATTATCAACAGTAAATCCGTAAAAGGTAAGTTCTTTAATACCAACTTTTTCACAAAGCTTAAATATCTGTAAACCAGGAGTAAGACCGCTTTTATACCCCATTTCTTTTGCATAGCCATTTTTTTCAGCCCAACGGCGGTTTCCATCTGGTATTACACCTACATGATTTGGTATTCTCATAGTTAAGTATCTCCTTTATCAATAGAGTATGTTTGTAAGAAACATCTTCATATTATGTATTGGTTTTATTATTACCATATAAGGCAATAATTATTTGACTAAGTTAATTAAATAAAGTATAATAATTTAGTGATAAAATTGAATAAAGACAGTTCGAAACCCATCCTGTCTATAAATAAAACCAGGAATAACCATTTTTAATGGTATTTTTATTGAATTTATAGGGGCAGACATGCCTCTTTTTTTTATAGAGCAGAAATGCTCTATTATATTTTGGAGGTTAATTATGAAAAAAATAGGTATAACAACTACTGTTCCCATAGAGATTTTACTTGCAGCAGGATATAGTGTAATAGACCTAAATAATATATTTATAATGTCAGAAAAATATGTGGATTATATTGAAAAGGCAGAAAGAGATGGTTTTCCAAGAAGCTCATGTGCATTTAAAAAAGGTGTATATGGAGCAGCAATGGAAAATGACTTTAAGGAAGTTATAGGTGTTACAGAAGGTGATTGTTCAAATTCAAAGGCGTTAGAAGAAGTTTTTAGAATGAAGGGATTAAAGGTGTATCCATTTTCATATCCTTCTACCCATAAATTGTCTGATTTAAAGCTGTCTTTAGATAGATTTATGAATCAGTTCAAAGTATCTTTAGAAGAAGTTGAGCTTATAAGAAAAAGGCTTAATAATATAAGGGCTTTAGCAGAGAAAATTGATGAACTAACCTATATTGATAATAAGGCAACAGCTCTAGAAAATCACATTTATCAAATTAGCTGTTCTGATTTTAATGGTGAGTTAAATAAATTTGAAAGAGATTTAAAGGAAAAGATAAGAGAGATTGAGAAAAGGGAACCTATAGAGAAAAAACTTAGGCTTGCATATATAGGGACGCCACCAATGACACTTAACATATATGAGTTCGTTGAAAATTTTGATGCTAGGTTTGTTTATAATGAGGTTCAGAGAGAGTTTTCATTTCCAAGAGGAAAAAAATACAACAATATATATGAACAATATTATGATTACACATATCCATATGATATTGAGTTTAGAATTGAGGAAATTAAAAAACAAATAAAAAAGAGAAAAATAGATGGAATTATAAATTACACACAAGCATTTTGTTATAAACAAATAGAACATATAATTATAAAGGAAGCTTTGGATATACCAGTACTTAATGTTGAAGGTGACAAGCTTAACGAACTTGACGCTAGAACAAAGCTTAGGATAGAGGCATTTTTGGATATGCTTATAGATATGAGGTGATGAAAATTGAAAACTTTAGGTATAGATTTAGGAAGTAGAAAAGTAAAAATTGTACTTATGGAAAATGATAAAATTATTAAAAAATTTATGGTAAGCACTATGTCATTTTACAAAGATTATTGTAGTTATGATGGTAAAATAATGGTCGATCTAAATAAACTTGAAATTAACCAGGTGGATAAAGCAGTATCTACAGGTTATGGTAGGAATAATATTGATATTAGAAGGTTTAAACCAATAAGTGAAATCAAAGCACATGTATATGGTGCAATGTATAGTACCGGATTAAATAATTTTGTGCTTTTGGATGTTGGCGGACAAGATGTTAAGGTTATAAAAGTAGAAAAGGGAATTGTGACAGATTTGGAACTTAATGAAAAATGTGCAGCCTCTTGTGGAAGATATCTAGAAAACATGGCAAATATACTAGAAATTCCATTGAAAGATATGTTTCAATTTTATGACAGTCCTGTAGAACTTAATGCTACTTGTGCGGTATTTTCGGAATCAGAGCTTATTGGAAAGATTGCGGAAGGATATAAGATGCCAGAGCTTTGTGCAGGAGTGAATTTTTCACTCTATAAAAGACTTAAACCGCTTCTTTCCAGATTTAAAGGAGATGTTTTGTTGTTGTCTGGAGGGGTAGCTGCAAATAAAGCATTAGTAAATTATTTAAAAAGAGACTATCATCAAGTTGTTGTAATAGAAGAAGCTCAATATAATGGGGCACTTGGATGTTGCAAATACGGAGAAAAATTTTGCTAACGGGGAATTATAAAGGGAAAAATTTATAACGATAGTCTATAGTTAATAAAAATTATAACTATCTCTAAAGCTAAGATAGAAATTAATATAATAACGAGTTTTTTAAAAATAGACATAAATACCACCTCAATAAATTATATGTAGGTTTATTAGTAATAAGGCATATTCAAAAAAATGCTAGTGTATTTTTTTGAATATGCCTAAGCATTGTTAGAGGATTAAAATAAATATAGGTCAAATGTAAAAATTTGGTGACAACAATATGATATTAAGGTATAATATTATACATGAGTTAAAAGAGATGACAGGGGTGAGAATATGTTAAATGATGATAAATCCATACTAACATTATTGGTGCAAAATTCCTATACAGTATTTTGTTATTTTAATATTTCTCCACTTATGATTAAGAGTTTTGAGGATAAAAATGGAGAAGGATCATGGAAAAATTCAAAGCCAATATTAAAAGTGTTTGAAATAAATAATGGAATTCCTAATGAAATAAAGACAATTTATTTAGATGCTTTTGCCAACAATTGGTTTGTTAATCTTGATAAATGTGGCATTGATGTTTTTGTGAAACTTGGTAGAGTATTAGCAGATGATACTATTGTGTATTTGTCAGTGTCAAATACAGTTACAACTCCAAGAGATAATCAGTCTAATGATTCTGCTGTGTATTATGTGGATACTTCTGAACAGCTTTTTAATGAAAAAGATAAATTACCTGTTGTTGGGAATGTAGATGAATCTGTAAATATACACAAGGAACCTAAACCATATCCTTTTATGGAACAAAAAAAAAATTGAGTATTATCCAAAAATAATAATATATTACAATATGTACCATAATGTATTTATACAGCAGTCTATAGAAGAATATATGGAAAAATATAAAAATTTTCCTAGTTCTACAGTCAAGTAAAATTATTGTTAGATCGTAAATTGAAACTGGAGGGGTTAATGTGAAAAAAGGATATGTATCAATAGTTTTACACAGCCATATGCCGTTTATAAGGCATCCAGAGCTTAAAGATTCAATGGAAGAAAGATGGTTATTTGAGGCCATTAATGAATGCTATATACCATTAATTAATGTGTATGATGGATTATTAAAAGATAAAATTGATTTTAAGATAACAATGTCAATAACACCACCTCTTATGTCCATGTTAGAAGATGAATACATAAATGAAAGGTATATGAATTATTTAAATAAGTCTATAGAACTTACAGAAAAAGAAATTATAAGAACTAAAAACAATAAGGAATTAAACAAATTAGCTACATTTTACAATGAGAGATTTAACAATTTAATGGATACATATAAAAAATATGATTGTAGGATTATGAATGCATTTAAAAAATTTGACAAACTAGGATGTCTAGAAGTAATAACATGTTCAGCAACGCATGCACTTTTACCGCTTTTAGCTATTAATCCAGAAACTATAAATGCTCAACTGTCAACTGGAGTGCAGCATTATATTGATGTAATGGGGCACAATCCTAGTGGAATTTGGCTTCCGGAATGTGCTTATACATATTCATTAGATTCAATACTAAAGGAATGTGGAATAAAATACTTTATATCTGAAAGTAAGGCAATAATTTATGCATCTCCAAGACCTATGTATGGAACCGCTGCACCAATAGCTACACCTAATGGTGTATGTGCGTTTGGTAGAGATATGGATTCATCTCATCAGGTATGGAGTGATTTTATGGGTTACCCAGGAGACCCTAATTACAGAGAATTTTATAGAGATATAGGGTATGAACTTCCTATGGATTATATAGAACCTTACATTAACAGTTCAGGTATAAGACTTGACACAGGTGTTAAATATTATAAAATTACTGGTAAGACAGAAAATAAACAATTTTATAATAGAGAGAGTGCTATGGAAAAGGTTAGAGAACATGCATCTCATTTTGCATCTTGCAGAAATCATCAGATAGGCGGTCTCTACGACCATATGGATAAACCTCCTATAATTACATGTCCTTATGATACTGAACTGTTTGGACATTGGTGGTTTGAGGGTCCTGACTTTATAGATGCCTTTATAAGAAAAAGTGCTGAAAGCTGGACTGATTATGAACTAACAACGCCAAAAGATTATTTGACAAATTATCCTGTAGTACAATGTTCAAGCCCTAATCCTTCTAGTTGGGGGGAAAATGGCGACTATTCTGTGTGGATAAATGCATCGAATCAATGGATTTATAGGGATTTACATGAAGCAGAAGAAATAATGATAAGACTTGCAAACACATATAAAAATCCTAATGAAATTCAAAAAAGGGCATTGAATCAAGCTGCAAGAGAATTAATGTTAGCAGAATCTTCGGATTGGCCTTTTATTATTAAAAATAATACTACTGTTAATTATGCGATTAAAAGAATTAACACACACCTAGAAAGATTTAGTATAATATATGAGGAAATAACAAAGGGCACTATAAATATAAAGAATTTAGAAAAAATAGAATCTTTAGATAACATTTTTCCTGATATAAATTATAAGGCATATGAAAAATGAAGTCAAAAAAACTACTATGCTTAGGTATAGTAGTTTTTACGACTGCTAAATATATATAGTAGACAAAATATATATTTAAATTTCAATTTTGATAATTATCTAGTTCTTCCTTTGGCAACTTCAATATTTACTCTTCTGCCGTTATATTTGTTGCCGCTAGTATTTTGCAAAATTGATGAAACTTTACTTTCTACAACATCTACAAATGAAAACTTATCTAGTATATCAACTGATCCAATAAAATTAGAATTAACATTAGATGTATTATCAATAAATTCAAGAAGTTGCTTTACATTTATTCCATCTATACGACCAACTGAGATAAATAATCTAACTGAAGTTTCTACTTTTAAATTAGTATCTTCATAGTTCATTGAAACTTCTCTATCAAATATATCCTTTAAAAGAGCTGCAGCAATTTTTTCTAATGGATAATTTTTACTTAAATTATCAACTAAAGGTAAAAATTTACTATAGCTTTCTTCAACTTTAAGAGTATCTTCTATAGCGTCTATGACATTTTGAGATTTAGCTTCCATTATATCTTTAATAGTAGGTATTTGTTTCTTTGTAATTTTTGTCTTTATGTCTTTTTCAATTTGTCTTAGTTTAGAAATTTCTTTTTTAGTTATTAAACTTAGAGCTGTACCGGATTTATTTGCTCTTCCTGTTCTACCTATTCTATGAATATAAGACTCAGTATCTTGAGGAAGATCATAATTTATAACGTGTGTTATATTTTCAACATCTATTCCTCTTGCAGCTACGTCTGTTGCAGCAAGAAAATTTAAATTACCAGACTTAAATTTCTTTAGAGTTGCCATTCTTTGAGTCTGTTTCATATCACCATGCATACCTTCAATAATAAATCCTTTTGTTTGGATTGAGCCTACTAGTTCATCAACACCCTTTTTTGTCCTACAGAAAATAATAGCACTTTCAGGAGTATCAGCATCTAAAATTCTACATAGTGTTTCTAATCTAGCATTATTTTGAATTTCATAATAGTATTGTTCAATCTTAGAAACAGTAAGGGATTTTTTTAAAATTTGTATGTGCTTTGTATCTGGTTTAAGATACTTTTCTGCTAATTTTTTTATTTGCCTTGGCATAGTTGCTGAAAATAGCAATGTTTGACGCTCTTCATTAGTGCTATTGATAATAGCTTCAATGTCGTCTATAAAACCCATGTTAAGCATTTCGTCTGCTTCATCTAGTACTAAGAAATTAGTGTGACTTAATTTTAATGTTTTTCTTTTTATATGGTCTAATACTCTACCTGGGGTTCCGACTACAATTGAAACACCTCTTTTAAGTTCAGAAATCTGCTTATCCATTGCCTGACCGCCATAAATAGGCAATGAACGAACTTTGGTATATTTTGAAAGTCTTTTTAACTCCTCATATATTTGTATTGCTAGTTCTCTAGTTGGAGTTAATATAATTGCTTGAACGTGATTATTATCTGGGTCCATTTTGCTTATTATTGGTGCACCAAAAGCACAAGTTTTTCCTGTACCAGTTTGTGCTTGACCTATTATATCAAAACCATCCAGTATAGTTGGAATACTTTCACCTTGTATTTCAGATGGATTTTCAAACCCCATATCTTCAATCGCTTTTAAAACAGCGGTGCTTAACTCAAGTTCTGTAAATTTAATGTTTTTCATCCATTATCCTCTTTCTATATTTAATTTAACAACTCATGATACCACATAATCATAAAATTATCAAACTATATTTATAAATTTTTATGCATCTAAGGCACATGAAAAAAATGACAAATCAGTATGCTGGTCTATTCTTTAATGTGCCTTAGAATTTATTTTAATGGATTTAGTTTATCTGTATTTATATCATAACTAAATAGATCACCAGTGCTAGTATTTACATAATACCAACCCATAGTAGCTGTATCTTTTGAGGAGCTATTTGAAGAAAATGCTTGAAAAACATAGTAATTTACATTATTTTTTGATTGAGTATGATCATAACTGATGTTTATATTGGAAGTTGGTATATCTAACTTATTTTTTAATAATGCAGTTGCGTTATCAACTGTGATAGAATTTCCCTTTGAAGCTTCTGCATTACTAGGCAATTGAACAACATAATTTGTTTTATTTGTAGAAGATTTGTTATTTGAAGAACTTACTTCATTAGAAGAAGGTGTATTATTAGTGGAACTTACTTCATTAGAGGAAGGTGTACTATTACTATCAAGATTTGTATTGTCTGTTGAATTTGAAATACTACTTCCATTTGTATTATTTGAAACATTGTTTAAAAAAGCTTTTTGGGATAAATGGTTTTTGGATAAAGAAGATTTATTTAATTTGCGTTTAAAACACAAGAAAAATGAGAATAGTAATGCTAATACTAATACTATTAGTAATGGAATAACAATTAATTTTTTCTTTTGCTTTTTTCTTTTCTTAACACGACTCATTGTGCATTCCTCCAAAAGTTTTATTTATTTATTATTTTACTATATGTTATTATAAAAAAGTAGTAAAACTTTAGTGATGGTATATTGTTACAAATAATAATAATTATTATAATAAAAATTAAGACTAAAATTATAATGTGTGATATAATTACATTAAAGTATCTTCAAAAAATTACTTGGTGAGGTGTAGCGGAGTGTCAAATTGGTGGATGATCAAAAACGATGATGATAAAATAGCTGAATGGTTTAAAAATGATGTTGTTTGTATTGGATTTTCAAAAATAGGAAATCCAAAACTATATGCAACAAAAGATGAATTGCTAGTAAAATGTGATGAAATTTATAGTAATCAAGCACCAATATTTAGAATACAAATAGAAAGTCAATTGTGGAGATTTAGTAGAGAAATTAAAATAGATGACAAAATAATAACCTATAATAAAAAAGATAGAAAATATTATATGGCTACCGTTAAAAATAATCATGTTTATTTACCAGAAGCATCTAAAGACTATCCTAATATAATTAAAGTAAGCTGGAGTGATAAATCAGTACTAGAAGATAATATTTCAGAAGAAATAAAAAATTCATTAAACTCACCAGTTATGGTATATCAAATTGTTAATTATGAAAAAGAACTTGAAAATATATTTAATAGTACAGTTGAAAATGATACACAAGAGTATAAAACAAAAGAGCCTATTGACTTTGAAAATGAGGCAATTTTAAATTGTGAAAATATAATTAAGAAATTGAAGGATTTTCAAGTGCTAAAAATAGTTGATGAAATATTTAGACTTAATGGATACATTTTTACTGGTATGAATGAAAATGATTTAGCATATGATATTGATGCCGTTTACATTGACCAATTGAGATTTTTAAACTGCAAAGTAAAAATATACATTGCTAAAGGAGAAAATCAGTTTAGTATTGAGAACGTAAAAAATAAACTAAATAATAGTGAAGATAATATTAGACTTATTACAATTAGCATTAATGGTTTTAAGGAAGAGGTAAAAAGTTATAAAAGTAACATGCTGATTGATGGTAGGAGTTTAGTAAAACTAATATTTAGCCAATATGATAATTTTTCTGATGATTTAAAAGGTATCTTAAATTTAAAAAAAATATACATTTAATTACATTAAAAAGACCTTAAAAGCTGTAGTAAATCTAGCTTTTAAGGTCTTTTTAGAGTATAATGTGTTCTGGGATGTAAAATGATATTAATTAAGGAGAGTTTATGAATAAAGGTTTTTTTGATTCAAAAGAGTATTTTATGCCAAACGGTATAAAACTTATCTTAGTAAAAAAGGAAACAGATTTGTTTTCAATTAATGCTGCAGTAAAAATAGGAGCTGTTTACGAAGAAAATGGAGAAAAGGGTATTTCACATTTTGTTGAACATATGCTGTTTAAAGGCACTGAAAATAGAAACAATGAACAACTAAACGACGAACTTGAAAATATTGGTGGAGAATATAATGCATATACGGATTATAATTGTACGGTAGTAAGCATATCAGGACTTAAAGAAGAACTAAGAAAAGCTATAGAACTTATATCTGATATGCTTTTGAATTCAACATTCCCAAAAGATGAGATTGAGAAAGAAAGAGAAGTAATACTAGCAGAAGTTAGAACTAGTCTAGATGATATTGAAGATTACAGCTATAAAGTAGCCCACGAAATAGCGTATAAAAACAGTCCTTTGAAATACGATACTATAGGAACAGAAAGTAGTATATTAAAATTCAAAAGACAAGTATTATTTGATTTTTATAAAAAGTACTATGTACCTAACAATTGTTGCATATCTATAGTCTCTTCATTAGATTATGAAGAAGTGTACAATATAATAGGCACATATTTCAACGGATGGGTAACTTCAGAGGTTAAGCATGGGGATATTATAGTTGAAGATAATATTAATATAAAAAAGACAAGTTTTAAAGAAAATATTGAACAAAGCAGTATCGTATATATTTATACTTTTCACAATCTTGATAAAAAACATGAATTGGCATTAAAAATATTAAATCACAGATTTGGGGAAAGTGGAAATTCAATTCTTTTTAGAGAACTTAGGGAGAAGAGGGGATTAGCTTATGATGTATACTCTCAACTTGATACAACAAGTTTTGTAAAGAGTATGTATATTTATACTTCAGTAAGCAAAAAAAATATAAACAAGACAATAAAATGTATAAATTCTTGTATAGAAAATATAATTAATGGTGAATATTTATTTAATAAAGATTCAACTACAATTATGAAAAAGGTGCTAAAAACTTCTGTTATTTCTACAATTGAAGATACTACAAGCTTGTGTAATTATATAGTCCATCAGTCTATAGATGGAAATGATATATATGAATTTATAGGTGATATGGAAAGACTGGAAAATGTAAAAGAAACGGATATTTACGAAGCGGCTAGAGCTGTTTTTAATAAACCAACTATCCACATACTTATGCCAAAAGTGAGTGAGAGCATTGAAGAATAAAATTACAAAAATAGAGATACAAAAAAAGAATAAAAATAGAGTTAATGTATATGTTGACGGTGAATATAATTTTTCTTGCAACGCACAGATAGTTTTTTCACATAATCTAAAGTCAGGCAATACTATAGATCCTTATAAAATTAAGGACGTAGCTGAAGAGGATGATTTTATATCTTGCAAGAATTATGCTTTAAACATAATCGATAGAAATTTGAAAACTGAAAAAGAAATGGATGAAAAACTGAAAAAAAGAGAATATAGTGAAGAAATTATTAAAAGAGTATTTATATTCTTAAAAAAATATAATCTTATTAATGATGTAAATTATGCAAATTTATATATAAGAGATAAAATTAAAAAGCAAGGTAAAGTAAAAATAGGATATGATTTATTAAGAAGGGGAATTACAAAAGAAATTATAGATGAAAGCTTACAAAATATAGATGACAGTGCAGAAATAGAAGCTGCAGAAATTTTAGCAAAAAAGAAATATGAGAGTATAATAAAGACTGAAAGAGAGTATTGCAAAATATATTCTAAGCTGAAAAGTTATATGCTTAGAGTTGGCTTTCGAAGTAATGTTGTAAATGAAATTTTAAAGAAAACACTAAAAGACATAGAGAATACTGAAGAAAATTTTACAAATGAAAATCATAACAAAGATGTAAACAATAAAGACCTAAAAATAATAGCTGAAAAGAGATATAATATTATTAGAAAAAGTGAAAGTGATGATAGGAAAATTTACAAGAAACTTTGGGAATATCTCTTAAGAAGAGGCTATTCAAAGGATGAAATTAAAAATGAGCTTAACTACATTCAAGAAAATAATAGGTGATTACTAAAGCTAGAGGTGATTTTGTGAAAATTAGCCCTATAACGTTAATTATAATATTTAGTTTTTTATATCCAATATTAAGAGGGATTATATTTGGTTTTTCTGCTTATAATTCTAAGAGGGATATAGCTGGAATTGGAAGTAGTATTTCATTTGTATTGTCCATATATATATGTGTAAAGTATTTAAAAAACATTTTTATTGATAGAGAACAAGACATTTTTAATAAAGTCGTCGGTAATTTACCAAATAATCTAGGTAGCTTTTTGCAGTCCAATCCAATTGTTATATACGTTTTTGCTTTAGTAATTGTGATTTGTTTACTGTACAAGCTTTTAGAAATAATAATTATATTTTTTATAAATCTTACCATTTATCAATTAATAGATAAAATTGAGATCTGTATAAGGAATAAAGATTTTATTTTCAGAAGAATAATTGGTGCAGTAATTGAAATACCAAGAGCTATATGCTATTTCTTAGTTGTATTATTATTTTTAAATCTTACTTCAATGATTAGTAGCAACAAGCAATTTAACAACTATTTATCGGATTCCAATGTATATAAGTATTTCTGTAAACAACTTATTACACCTATAACCAATTCTAATGTGGCAAAGAAATTGCCTGAAATTATAGGAGATTCTTTAAAAGTTGTAGTTAAACAGAATGATGGAAATAAAGTTTCTAATGGAGGAAATTTAGGTGATACAATTGTTTATTATAATGGGGTTACGCTAGATCAAGCAGTAAAATCTAATGCTTCCATTGATGATTTTTCAAGAAGAATTGTGCATGGGTATACAAGTACATTAGACAAGGCAAAAGCATTGTATGACTGGGAAGGAAGCGGTATAACTTATGATTATAATAAGGCTAATTCAGTGCTTAATAATGATTATAATGTTAAATCTGGTGCGATTCCAACTTTTAATACAAAAACTGGTATATGCTTTGATTATGCTAGTCTTTATGTTGCCATGTGTAGAGCAAATAATGTGAAGGTAAGACTTGTCACTGGAGAAGGCTTTAATGGAGTAAGCTGGGTTAGCCATGCATGGAACATGGTTTATATACCAGAAACTAATCAGTGGATTAACGTAGACACTACTTTTGCAAAGGGTGGCAACTATTTTAATAGTAGAGTGTTTAATTTGGATCATAGAAATGCAAAGATAATTGGAGAATGGTAGGATGAAACTTGCCACTCTCAATTATTAACTGAATAAAATTATTATAATTATATTACATCTTTTTTATAGGAATTTGTGATCATTGAAATAGCTTTTTCACAATCGCTGTCAGAATTATCTAGAGACCAAGCAGTGTTAAAATAAATTAACGCTTTTTTCTTGTTTTTTAACATTATGTTACAGTAACCTAAATTAAAAAAATAACGGCTGTCTTGCTTTAGTTTAATAGCTTTTTCTAACAAAGAAATAGCTTTGTCATAAGTACCTAGTTTTATCAAACAAACTGCTGCATTATATAATGAGGCTGTTTCGTTTTCTTTTAACTTTACTGATTTTAAATATAAATTTAAGGCGTTTTTGTAGTCTTTTTTATTATAACAATCATTAGCTTCATTAAAATAGTTCATAAAATCCTCCTTTATATTAAGCTTTGGAGTGATATATAATGTATCTATTCAAATTTATATCCATAAAATAGAAAAATATTCATGTATAAAAAGAAGTTTGAAAAATTTAGTACATATTATATAATAATATGTACGTGTTGATAATAATTATTTTATATAGGGGTTGATAATACGCTAGTACGACAAAAAGTCAATTAAAAGTTTTAGAATCTAGTGATTTTTGTAAAAATATGTTATAATAAGTTTGGCTTTAATAGCTTATTAATTTTTAGCTATAGGATAAATATATTAATGAAATGGGAAGGTAATTATGAGAGAAATATTAAAATTAGGTTTAGATGTAGGCTCAACTACAGTTAAATTAGTTATATTAAATAGTAATAATCATATAGTATTCAGCAAGTATGAGAGACATTTTTCTGATATTAAAAAAACAATAGTAGAACTTATAGATGAGGCTTATGATGAATTTAAAGATAGTGAAATTAAAATAATGATAACAGGTTCGGGTGGTCTTTCTGTATCAAAATGGTTAAATGTATCGTTTATACAGGAAGTAATTGCATGCACAAACACTGTCGAAAAATTAATACCAGAAACAGATGTTGCTATTGAACTGGGCGGTGAAGATGCTAAAATTACTTATTTTTTAGGAAGTATTGATCAACGTATGAATGGAACTTGTGCTGGGGGGACTGGTTCTTTTATAGATCAAATGGCTACTCTATTAAAAACGGATGCAAAAGGGTTAAATGATTTAGCGGCTAATCACAAAAACATATACCCAATTGCAGCTCGTTGTGGTGTTTTTGCAAAAACAGATGTACAGCCACTTATAAATGAGGGAGCGGCAAAAGAAGATATTGCTGCATCAATTTTTCAAGCTGTTGTAAATCAGACAATTAGTGGACTTGCATGTGGAAGACCAATAAAAGGGAAAGTGGCGTTTTTAGGAGGTCCACTATACTTCCTTTCTGAGCTAAGAAATAGATTTATAGAGACTTTAGGACTAAAAGAAGATGAAATAATTTTTCCTAAAGATTCACAACTTTTTGTTGCAGAAGGTGCAGCTTTTGCAGCAGAAAAAGAAAAGGCAATAAAATTTAGTGAGCTTAAGATGAGAGTAGCTGTATTAAAGGAGGATTCAACTAACCAAGTTGAAACATTAAGACCTCTATTTTGTGATGAAAAAGAATTAGAGGATTTTAGGAAAAGACATGAAGTAGATAAGATAACTAGAAGAGAATTAGAAACTTATGAAGGAAAATGCTTTTTGGGTATTGATGCAGGATCTACTACTACTAAAGCAGCTCTTATTTCTGAAGATGGAGAAATGTTGTACTCTTATTATGGAAGTAATGAGGGAAGTCCACTGGAACTTACAATAAAAATATTAAAGGATATATACGAAAAAACACCTAAGAATGCAAAAATAGTAAACTCCACTATAACTGGTTATGGCGAAGGTCTAATTAAAGCAGCATTAAAAGTAGATATTGGTGAAGTTGAAACTATTGCCCACTATAAAGCTTCGGATTTCTTTTTACCAGGTGTAGACTTCATTTTGGATATAGGTGGACAGGACATGAAATGTCTAAGGATAAAGGATGGAACCATAAACAGTATACTTTTAAATGAGGCGTGTTCATCTGGTTGTGGATCATTTCTTGAAACTTTTGCCAAATCATTAAACATGAATATAAGGGATTTTGCAAAAGCAGCGGTAGAATCTAATAAGCCTGTGGATCTGGGTTCTAGGTGTACTGTATTTATGAACTCTAGAGTTAAACAATCACAAAAAGAAGGAGCAAAGGTTGGAGATATTTCGGCTGGATTGTCTTATTCTGTTATAAAAAATGCACTTCTTAAAGTAATAA
>Ga0255360_1000061_pt1 | contig 32652 bp, 50 predicted proteins | sample GFST50metaG_FD_186004 | JGI IMG/M metagenome (GOLD analysis project Ga0255360, IMG submission 186004) | Peat soil microbial communities from Stordalen Mire, Sweden - G.F.S.T50 | ecosystem: Environmental > Terrestrial > Soil > Wetlands > Peat | place: Sweden: Norrbotten County, Stordalen Mire... | reverse complement strand
CTGGGTTGACTCGGCCCTCACACTCTCGACGAATGCCTGAGTGTGGATTGCCTCGGTGGTTGACTCTATCTCTAGCTTGTAGAGTATGGTGAGGGCGTCGTCGCCGACGTTTAGGGTGGTGTCCTTATCCGCGTAGCCGGTCTTGGTGACTGTGACCTCGTAGTTGCCCTTCGGTAGCTTGCTCTGAGTTGTGCCATCTTCAGTTGTGATTAAGGTGAAGGGGTTGGGTATTGGCTTCACGTTTATCTGTTGGAGGCTGATCTTGACTCCCGCCATCTCCACGTCGGCTGAGTCCGTGGCCGTGAATGTTACCTGGGTTGACATTTTAAAGCGCCTTGATTATGCTGTCTATGAGTATGTCTCCGAGGTTCATGTCTTTTGTGATGGATAGGTCCCTCTGATACGTTCTATACAGGGAGTGCGAGATCACTAATTGGGAGTATCCAGTTGGAACCTCTAATGTGAACTGCCCCGAGTTGTCGGTTGTCGTTGAGTTGTATTTTAGGGAGACTGATGCGCTCATCACGGGTTTGTGGGTGAAGCGTTCAAACACTCTTCCGTAGATGGTTGGCATGATTTACCCTCTATATTTGACCTTCTTATCCACGGGACACCAGTAGGGGATCTCGTAATTCGGGTTGTTTGGTTGGTCGATGTTGACCAGCCTCACACATAGCTCCGGCTTCACGGGAGGGATTGTTTCTACGCCTACGTAATTTGGGGAGTCGATCATGTTAATAGATGCTTAGTTTTAAAAGATTTAAGCCTAGTCCTGAGAGTCTACTTCCCACTAAGTCGTACCTCCTCACACTCATCACATATAAGGTCCTCACAGTAACCACGTTTAATAGATGTTTTCAAACCATGTTCCGGACAGGTGAAAGCGTATATTATGGCCTTCCCTTTTGGGTAGTCTTTTTCATCTACCTTAACTTTGCCGAATATCCTCAGTAGGAGCCTTTGTTGCCATGTCAACTCCAACATTATTCAAGACCTCCTCGTATAGTTTAATGTGCATCTTGGCGACTTCTTCCCATGAGTTCTTCTCGCAGTAGGCTAGTGCCTTAACCTTTATGCTGGCCCTCTGATCCTCGTTAGCAATCAGTACCTTAATTGCCTGCTGAAGCTCGGCTACGTTGGCGTAGGTGGCTAGCGCCCCGACTTTCTCCTTCTCTACGAATGGTGGTAGCTTACTTGCGAGGATTACCCGCCCGTACCCCATAGCTGTGAGGAGTGCGCCTGATTCGGTGGCGTATCTGCTCGGGTAGACGAGGAGATCCATCGCGGCGTATGCGTATTTTAGGTCCTGCTCGGGGATGTAGCCGAGCCACACGCATCTACCCTGTAATTCGCGTAGCGTCCTATCCTTGAGCTTGACTAGGTACTCCGTATCCTGTGCGCTGTGGGAGCCACCCGCGATTGCGAGGGCGACTCCGGGTGTGTTCCTAACTGCCTCTATGAGTGTTTCAAGTCCCTTGTATGGTGAGATGTAGCCGAGGTATCCTATGATCGGGGCCTCTGATGGTATCCCATACTTTCTCTTGCTGATTGCCTCGTCTGCTGTCGGCTTCACCGCGCATCCATGTGGGATGATGGTGCTTGGATAGTCGAGGTGACTCTTGCAGTATTCGTTGTGGGTGATGAGCCTGTTTGAGCCGGATGAGATCGCTTCGTCTATCTGCGGGTTCCCTACGGCGTGCATCGTCGTGACGATTGGCTTCTTGAGTAGCTTCAGGGCTTGGTAGAAGTTTGGCTCATTGTTCTGGTATAGCCCGTATTCGTGTTGGCAATTATGTACAGCGTATCCCTCTACTAAGTAACTATTATTAGGTGTGATTTCTAAGTTGTAAACAAATCCTGTGTATTGATCTTCGGTCTTTTCCGATATTCTATAGAAAATATAATCGTCTGTTACATGGCAGAAGTCTCTAAAGCCCCATTTACTTGTAGCGGGGTGGTTGATGTTCCATAATTGTTCTAGTATTTTGATCCCAGAGCCACATATTTTGACACTTGTTTTGTAAACTCCGGCAGCTATTCCTAGTCGGGCAAAAGCTAATCTAAGTTGTTCCCTTAGTGTAGAAGAGTAAGATTCTATTTTGAATCCGTCTCTCTGAATGTTTCCGTCACCTAGATAGATTCCTTTGATAATTTCAGATAGGTTTTCATTTGATGTGGTTAATCCCCAAAGAGGCAGATGTTTGTTTTTGGCACCTACTCCACCTAAACCACTGAGTAGTGTTGCGAGGGGTCTACATGAGTAGGTTAGAGTTATTCCGTTTCCTGATGTATATTTATTACAAGTTCCTTCAAAACCAAGGGATTTTATTATTGTATCAACGTCATCTATCAGTGTTTGCTCCTTTTTGTTGAAACTGAAGCGTAATTGCGTTCCTCTGGAACTTCCTTCGGAGATGTAATATCCAATTAATCTGCAAAAGTCTGCGTTTACATCAATAGTTGTTTTGATTAGTTTTTTCCTAATGTTTCTTGCTTTGCTCCAAATATATCCATCTTTGGACTCGTAATTTCTCTTAGGAATGTCCCCCAGAGGCAGATATTGTATATTGTTAATTGCTTTAATTCTAGGGATGGTAACGAAGTCTCCTATTTCAATGGATTCGGAGGGTGTCCATTTTGGTTCTAGTATTGGGGAGTCGCATCTATGTCTTGTTCTCTTTTTGAATAGACGTTCGATGTGGTTATCTTTCCATGGGGTTTTAACGGAAAGGAAGGGATGCTCAAGAGTGCATGTAATTGGCGTATTGTATTTCGCGTGTAGAGTTATGACCTTGCCTTCATAGTTACGTTTGAAAAGGTTTTTGACGGTTCCAAGTTCTCCAGTGTGGGTATATACGAGATCACCTATCTTAACGTCTTCAATGTTCTTTAATCCTTCAGAAGTTAAAATAGGAGTTTTTCCTATGAAGCAGTGGATCAAGTCGGCGTTCTTCGGCACATTCTCGACGATGTTGTATAGGATCTCGTAGGGTTTGCGTCCGTGGAAGGGCATCCTCACTATGTAGACTTCGTGGCCCTGAGCCGCAATCGCGGGGGCTAATGCCTTGCTGTATGTGTAAATTCCACAAAGATCCTGCCACGTAGTAATCATTGCAATTTTCAATTCATTCACCTTTGATGATTTAAATTTCTTATTTCGTTAGTTAATTCCCAAGTATGTGGTGTTATTTTTGCACCATTACCATGTAGATGTCTGAGGGCAAGTCTTTCTTCTAATAGTTCTATCATTAGCTTCGCTTGTTTTCTCTTCAGTATTAAATATGGTTGAATTTCACGTAGGAAGGCCAACGCACTTTCTTGGTTTGTAAAGGATACTCTATATCCTTCTTTTTTATGCCTTGAATCATAATAAATAAATGTTTGAATGTTTCCTCCTATTAGTTTTTGTAATTCCTCCGCAAACCATTTAATAGAAGTGATTAAAGATACGTCTTTTTGTATTCCAATATGGTCCGGTTTGTTTTTGTTGGTTGATTTACATATAGTAATTGTTCCATCACCGTCTAAATAACCCGCTAAATAGGCTTTTTGTGATTCGGTCAAGTTTGTTTTTATATTTGAAAAAGTTGGTCTTTTTGTCACTATATTGTATTTTTCAAACCATCTCTGTACTGTCGTTCTACCAACCTTGAATTTTTCCGATATTCTTGAAGGCGGTAAATTGTCTTCAAAATATAGTTTTTCTAACATCTCTTTAGAAGGTGGTGGGATGTATTTTCCTTTCATTTCTTCACAACTCCATCGGGATTCGGCGCTTGATGTTAGACGCCTCCACGAATAATTTACCAATGAGGGGTATGTTTTCATGTATTATTCGGTAAAAGGTTTCGTAGTCTCTATGATACTGCGCCCTTTGTAGATTGAGGTATGCTTCAAATATTTGGGTTAGTTCTTCAGGAGTCATACTACTGCCTCCAAACCTTCTTTCCTTCGGGTGTAAAGACGGGCCTGAGATCGGTTTCAGCGTCGTCGAGGAAGGGTTTGAGGTGGTTCTTCACCACGTTCTCGGTTCCATAGTCCTCAGCGTGTCTCCTTAGCCGCCTAGCCATCTTGTCTTTGTCGAGGCTAGTTGCCTTGTATAGTTGGTCGGCTATCATCCCAATGTCAGGTATCGCGTACCTCGTCCCAGGTGTGTTCAGTATTATGTAGTCGCTGGCGGGTATCGCGTATCCCGGCCCAACGTACTCGGGGGCTGCCGCGTAGTTGGTTCCCATGCTGACTGTGCCACACGCCGCCGCCTCGATGTATGGTAGACCCGCGCCCTCGCCTCCTGTGCATAGGAGGTTCACGTCGAGCGCGTTGTAGAGCTTCACCATGTCGAGGTCTTGTGGCCCGTAGGTTGGGACCCACTCGGGTAATCCCTTCGCTAGTGTGTTTGAGTCGGGGAACATTACTATGTTCATTAAGCCTAAGTCGCGTATCTCGGGGAGGAGGTTGACGCCCACATCCCCCATTGTGGCTCCGGGTTCCATGGCCTGCTGTGGGAATACGTCTGTGTGGAGCCATACGCGGGTCTTTATGTCGGGGTGCGCCTCGACGAAGGCTTTGACTCCCCTGAGTTGGTGGGCTATCATCTTCCTGCTCCTGTTCATGGCTACTATTCCGATTGTGAATGCGTCCTGTGGTATGCAGAAGATGTCCCTGATCTCCCTGCGCTTCTCTGGGAGGTATCTGTAGGTGTCGAGGTCTATCCAGTGGGGGATGTAGTGTGAGGGTATCCCGACCCTCTTCAACTCGGATTCACCGAAGCGGCTGATCGCTATGACCCTGAAGGCGTTTTCGAGTGGGCTAGTTATCGCGGTGCTTACCGGCGCGTGGTCGATGATAGCCATTGGGACGAAGTTGATCGCCTGATGTTGGAGTGTTCGGAAGACCCATGGCTCCTTAGCCGTTATCAGCATATCGGCGTTGAAGTCCGTGTAGTGGGGTACGGCTACGTCCTCCGCGAAGGGTTCGTCGCCTGATGGGTATATCGTCATTCCCTCGTAGGTTATGGTGAGGTCGCTTAGGCCCCTGAGTGGGATGTGGGCTACCTCGTGTCCCTCCGCGAGGAGTGCCTTTCCGAGTGCGTATGTGACCTTCGAGTACGCGGATAGGTGGCGCATTATGTTGTCGCTTAGAAGCATGATCCTCATAGCTTCACCCCATTACGCATACACCAACGCCGAAACTTCCTCTTCCGGCTATCTTTTTGTTTCTGTGTTAGTTCAGGTTTCTTTGATTCAGTCATTTCTTTGCCTCCGATATGGGGCAGATTCTTCCCATCTCCATCTCTTCGCCCGATTCGTCGTCGTGGTCAGGCATTACGAGTAGTTCTACCCCACATTTCTTACATTTGAAGGGAGCGTCAAGTGGGAAGTCTGAGGGTAGGAAGCCTTGACAGTTCGGGCATCTGCATAGTCTTTGATGTGGCGGTAGACTGTCATTATCGTTAAATTCATATCTTGAGCAGTTATCGCTCATTCGAGATTCCCCTTGTACCATTCGACTGTCTTCTTTAATCCCAGCTTCAGACCCGTCTTCGGCTCATAGTTGAGCAGGATCTTGGCCTTGTTTATGTTTGCGAAGTGCCGCTTCACGTCTGCCTTGCGCTCAGCTAGGTACTCGACCTCGCCCTCGTAGTTCATGGCTTGGCATATTGCCTTGATGAGGGCCTTAATTCTAGTCTCCTTCCCCTGACCGAGGTTGATTATGTCGCCCTGTAGCTTCCTGTCGCCCAGGTCTAGGACGACCCTTACGGCGATGTCTGCTACATCCCTAACGTATGTGAAGTCCCTCGTCTGTAGCCCCGAGCCCTCTATGATTGGTGGCTCCCCCGCCAGTATGTGCTTGATTGTAAGTGGGACGACGGCGGCGTATGACCCCGTGTTCTGCCGTGGCCCGTACATGTTGAAGGGCCTGAGTATGGTTACGTTGATGTCGAATGTCGTGTAGTAGGATTTCAATAATTGGTCTGCGGCGGCTTTACCCGCGCCGTATGGGGTGAGTGGGTTCTGGGGGTGTCCCTCGTCCATCGGGACGTACTTCAGGTTCCCGTAGACTTCTGAGCTTGAGAACTGTATTAGTTGCTTGTAGGCTTTCTCGCGTAGTAGCTCCGCGAGTTTGGCGGCTATGTTTACGCTTGTATAGTAGGTGGGTAGGGGTTGGTTGAAGCTGTTGATCAGTGGCCTAGTTGCTAGGTTGTAGACGGTGGTCACTTGGTATTTGTTGATAAGGTGCTTAAGTGACTGACCATCCTGGGCGTCGGCATTGAAGAGTGTCACGCCCTCGTGGACGTTCTTCAGCTTGCCGAGGGATAGGTTGTCTATTACCCTCACATCTGATACGGAGACTCCCTTCTCGATGAGGGAATCCACTACATGGCTCCCCACGAAGCCAGCTCCGCCGACAACTAAAATACTTTCTCCCAATCTACGGGTCGTCCCTCTTGAACCATATTTCGCGTTTCTTTACGGTTAGTGATTGCTGAGGTATCACCATCAGGTCAGCCTCTATTGACTTGTCGATGTAGACCCCGGCCCCGATGATTGTGTTGTCGCCTATGATTATGTCGGGGTTCTTCTCGGACACGCATATTGTCGCCCCGACGCCGATGTACGCCTTCTCGCCTATCGTGATTGATCCGCGTATCACCTTGCGGCCCTTCCCCTCCTCAACGGAGTCGCACATGTACTCGGCTTTCGGCGACTCCGTTGCCGGAATCAGCTTCGCTCCTGACCCTACGGTGGAGTAGGGTTTGAGTGTCACGTCGCCCCCACCCGCTATCAAGGCCCCTATTCCCACCTGTGAACCTATCCCCATGTGGAAGTTCCTGGCGGCGATGAATGAGTGGTCGCAGATCATACAGAGGTCCTCGACCACGATGTTGTGTCGGGCCTTAATGATCTTAGCCGTGTCATACACTTTCGCATACTTACTGATTTTGTAGACCATTTTACTCACCTAGCCACTTCTTAGCCCACTTAACGTAACCCTGTGCATGATCCTTTGGGATAGCGTAGAACTCTTTCTTCGCCTCATCAAGTATCTGAGCCGCCATCTCCTTCTCTGTTACGAAGTCGTGGGTGTACCTGTAACTGTTCTCGGATACAACCTTAGCCACATTCTTGTAGAGTTTACCTTCACTCAATTAAAACACATCCGTTAGGATGTCGATTACATCCTTCATTGTCCCCCTAGTGTGGGGCCACCTGTGCCAGTCAACCCAGAGGCTTGTGTCCTTCATGGCGTAGGTGTTGATCAGATTCCCTCTCGGGTAGTCCCTGCACGTTGGGAGGTCCGTTAGAACCGTCTGGTAGCCCCTGCTGACGGCCCTCCTCGGCTTCGATGGGCCTAGCTTCTCCTCAACTCTTGGTACGGCGCTTAGTGGATCGGAGTATCCGTTGGGTGTGAAGGGGATTATGTAGTTAGATGATGTGACGTTCTTTGGTGGATCGTGGTACACCCATGCCTCCTTTAGACTGGTTATTAGGTAGTCGGCGTTCACTTTCGTTCGGGTTAGTTGCTCGTCGAGCTTCTTCAAGGTGATCAGCCCGATAAGCGCGTTCAGGTCACTCATGCGGAAATTGAAGCAGGGGTATATGGCTCCCTTCTTGTCGCCGTGGTTTCTCAGGTTGTCAACGGCGTCGGCGATGTAGCCAATGTTGGATGCTACTACGCCTCCCTCGCCGGTGGTTATCATCTTAGTCATATCGCCTCCTGTGCTGAAACAGGCTACGTCACCGAATGAGCCTACGGGGTCGAAGTCGATCTTTGCGCCAAGTGCCTGTGAGCAATCTTCAATCACAGTCATGTCGTGGTCGTGTGCCTTCTTCACGATCATCTTAGTGTCTCTGCATGGTGTCCCTAACTCATGGGTGATTACTACGACCTTGGGCCTCGATGCAGGGGATTTGAGGCCAAGGCTCTCCGCTAGTGAGTTTGATCGGTGGGGCTCCTCTAATGCCTTCAGGAAGGATAGGTAGTTCATGTTCCCGTACTCGTCGACGTCCACGAAGTAGGGTATTGAGTCGTTGTGGATGATTGGGGCTAGGCCGCCGATGTGATTGTAAGCTGTGGTTATCACAGCGTCGCCTCTCTGCACACCTAGGGCGCGTAGGGCAAGATAGATCGAGGCGGTTCCGCTGCTCACGGCCTTAACGTGCCGTAGACCAGTGACGGTTGACATGCGGTTCTCGAAGCGGTGTAGGTACTCGCCTCCGCTTTGCTTACCCCACCATCCGCAGACGTTGCCGGATAAGACGAGTCTGCGTATCTCGTCTAGATCCTCAATGGAGATAAGCCCCCCATAATTTAATTCAGACATTTATTCCCAATACTCCCTGAACCGTTCATCGAATACGTTGGGGGCGATGGTCTTCAGTTCTACCCATATTTCCTCTGCGACCTGTCGAATCTCCCATTGTGCGCTAGGGTCAAGCCTCAGTTTGAGGAAATGAAGCCATGATCTAAAGTTCATGGTAACTACTATCTGAGTTTCCATGCCATTTACGAGGGTAAATCTTGCATCCTCTAGTTTCCGACCTTTTTTGACGAGTTTATTGTATAGAGCTAGGCTGAGTTCGACTACTGATAGGTACATGGCTCTATCCTCCGAGTCAAATTCAGGCGGGATGCAGACACCCATCTTCTCGGCGGGTACGGCTCTCTGACTCATCTGACAGTAGCTTGCTATCCTGTGCCTCACTAATTGGTGGGATGCGGTTCTCGATATGCCGGTGATTTGTATTGTAGCTGATGCGTGTTCAAGTGGCCCGAAGTGTGGCGCGGGTTTTGAGGTGAAGATCGCTTGTAAGCGATCAGTGAAAGAAGATTTCCCCCTCTTACTCTCGATGTTCTCCGCGCTTTCCCTACATTGTAGATAAGCGGTTTCAATCACCCTTTCCGGGTCTTGAGTCCAGCTAACTATACTTACCCATGGTTTTACTTCAGACATTAACAAATTCGCCTTCCGTGTACGAGCTTCCATCCAACCTATCCTCCCTCTCGTATTGGAGGTTAAGCCTAACCTGTGACGCCTTATTCTTCCAGTATTTGTATAGCTTGGCTTCGTTCTTGTTATAGAACGGCCCCCTATGCGGCATAGTGGCGCATTTATCCCGTATGCCACACCTCTCCCTACAGACGCCCTGAATGATCTCCGCATCGATCATTGGCGGGGAGGGAAAGGCATCGTTTACCCTCGACCTTTGGCGATACTTATTGTACTGCACGATCCCGAAGTTGCATTTCACCTCTGGGCGCGGTGACTTCATTTTAGGATTCCAGAAGGTTCCGGCGTATGCCTCCACGCAAAAACTGTCCCTGAACATCGCTAGCTTGTACCCAAGCATGGCTAGCCTGTTACCTAAGTCCACGTCGTTTAGCGCGGAGTCTCCGTCTAGTGCTTGGTCATACCCGTTTACCTTCAGCGCGGCTTCTAGGCTCATCGTGCTTATGCCGTAGAACCAATCCGGGGGTATCTCGGCGAAGTTCATTCTAAGGGTGTGAGGTTCTTGAGGATTGATGAATAGCTGCCTATACCTGTGATCCATGATAACTTTCCCATCGAAGGGAAGATCTGGGTCTGACCATCCGATGTGGTCAAGTTTATTGGTTCCCTGCCAAGTGCCTTTATTGTCGCTGTACGTCCCATCTGCCTGAAGGGTGCGCTCGTATAACTCAGGGGTGTAGGTGAGATCGCTTCCGAATCCCAATGATGTGAAGTACCCGTCCTGGTAGTGCTTCCAAAGGTTCTCCATCAGGTGAGGTGGGTACATGTTGCTGTCTGCGGAGGTGAAGATCAGCTCCCCGTCAGCGTGGATTATGCCCTTGTTGAACTGTGAGCAGGTCTGCACAAGGCCCTCATCGTACCATGCGTTTGGCTTCGCGGGGATGTGCTTGATCCTTAGACCGTAGTTGTGGTCTCTGAAGTAGTCGGGCCTCTCGTCGTAGAGTACGTCTATGAAGATCAGCTCGAAGTCCTTGAAGGTCTGCTTCTCCATTGTGCGAAGAGTGGGCTCCCAGAGGTGTAGTGGAACGGGATCATTCTCCTTACACCCAATAGTAGGGAAATTGGTTCTTGCGCTAATCTCTAAATAACTCACTTTTACCATAAATTAAAGCCTCTCTTTCCATTTTTCAACTCTTTGTATTACTTCTTGAATGGAAAATGAATCTTTGATTTGGTTACACATTTTGCAGGATAAGGCGAGATTACTAAGTTCTGAGGTTCCGCCTTGTTTTCTTGATGTGATGTGGTCTAGTTGTACTCGCCTATCTCCTGGTTCTAAAGGATCACCACATAAATAGCAAGTTTTAGGAAGAGTGTCAAACCATTTAAAAAATTCTTCCATAGAATAGGGTAGAGGTAGTCCTTTATTAGTCCGTACTAAATTTTTCCATGTTTGATTTCTATAACCATTCCATGAGAATTGGTATTCCTTATGATAGTATTTGTTTATCGCTTTTCTTTCTTCTTTATGGTTATCTCTGTAAATCTGGAATCGTTGGTTTGGATCGTCGTATTTCTTGTTCCATGGTCCATTTACTCGATTGTGTTCGATCATAGCGTCTATGTTTGGTTGCTGACGTTTTCCATGTGGATGGGTCTTCTGAAAATCTGATATTTTTCTCCTAGCTTCAGGTGTATGTGTCCTACCCTTCATTGGCCCTACTCTTCCCCTGTTTGCTGTGTCGGCGCATTTATGGGAGCAGAATCTTCGTCCTCTTTTTATTTCATAAGTTGATGTTTCAAAACCCTCACCACAGGTAAGGCAGATTAATTCAACCATTATTAATCAAATCCTCGAGTAGGGTCTTGTTCACAAGCTCTCTCTTGTAGAGATGTTCGGGGTTAGAAGTGTTGATCATTAAAAGTGTCGTCTTATCATAGCGGTTTGTTGGAGCTAATTCGTGGGGTATGTTGTGTGCTATGGACCAGAGAACCGCGTGGTATCGTCCACCTGAGATTACCAATGAGGACCGGGAGATGATCTTTTTAGCCTTTCTAGGTGTCTCAGGTCTGATTATCACTGATGGATTTGGGATCTCGTATTTTATCTCCTTGCACAACTGAAGGTCGTTTTCAGCCATAGGTAGGAAAGTCACTTTGTCGTGGTACTGCTTCAGTCTTTCAACAATCCAATCTATTTGAGGCTTGTTGCTCACTGGCTTACCAACCTCGTCACTATCCTCAAAGCGTGGACACACGACTACACCGTACTTTTCGGTGGTTGGATCTGGATATAGTAGTAGGTTGAACGCGGGGCACATGGTTAGATAGGGTTTAGCGCCCATCTCACGAAGCAGTCTGTATGAGTAGTCATCCCTCACAGTTACTACATCGAATTGATTGAGGAAGTCGCGGTAGAGGTTGTTCAGTTTCTTATGGTATAGCGGGGCTCCAATGTGGGGTGTGTATCCAACCCCGTAGTTCATTGTCTTTTTACCGCTTGCGAAGGCAGATAGGGCGAGTCGCCAACCGTATCCCCAATTCAGGTTCCCGCCGCCTAGTATGAACACGTCGTAATCGTTGCGAGTGTCGTAGGTGTCCCTGATGGCTAGCACCTCTGGGAACTCCTTCTGGATGGATTGGTGATATTTGTCCCTGAGTTCGGAGTTCAGGGTGGTTGAGATCATGAAGGCGGGTGACTTGTCGATTGACCTGATCGTGTCCATTATTGCGTATAGTATCCCTTCATCACCTAAGTTTCCATATCCGTAGAAGCCGCAGATGTTGTAGATCAATATCCTGTGCCTCTCAGAGCGTTTGCTTTAAGATACAGTTGCCAGAGTGCATCCGAGCTTGGGTTCCTCTTATACGCTTTCGCGTTGCGGATCTTGTCGGTTTGTTCAAGTATCTTCAGTTCTTCTAGCCGTTCTATTGCCTTAGAGGTCGTCTTGAATGATACCTTCATGTATTTCTCAGCCATTGAGGTTGTGAAGGGCCAGCCTTTGTTAAGTATGCAGAAGTCTAGGAGTTTAGCTGTCGGTGAATCGAATATACCGTCTAGGGTTATTTCGTTCATCGTTGGAGATAATTACACAGGGATATTAAAGGCTTTTTAATTCTCTACAATGTTTAAAAATCAGTGGGTTTTGAGGGTTAGGGTGCGCTTCACCTTCTTCTTGCGGAGGCTAGCGAGCCATTCCCAGAAGGTCATTTAGGCCACGTTCAGAGTTATTGTCCTTGCTACGTTGGTCTTCGCGAGTGTGAAGGGGACCGTGGGGCTAGTAGCTACGCTGTAGATGTTGTTAGCGTCCTGAGATGAGGGAATCGTGGCTACCGCCGAGTAGCTTCCCGCAACGTCAGTGTATGCTACGCTGTACCCTCTCGCGGCGTCTGTCGCGTCGGATACCGTGGCCTTTGACCCGTCAGGCTTGGTTATGGTGACTGTGACTAACTCACCCGCCGCTTCCTGTGCGCTCACCAATCCGCTAAACGTGATTGTTCCCATTTCAGATTCCTCAACATAGTTGGCGATCACACTCGTATCCTTAGTCATCGTCAACGATAGCGGGTTCTCGGTGTGGTTTACCCCGTCAACGCTGAAGTGATCGAATACGAATGTAGTCATCCTAAGTGAAGGTTGTTTCAGTTGGTTAAAACTGTATTGTTGACGCGGGGTGGAGTGTAAGAAGTTAAAACTGTATTGTTGACGCGAGGTAGAGTGTAAGAATTATGAGGGTTGCTGTTATTACCAGGAAGTGGAGTTTGATTTGCTCTATCTTTATTCGCTTCATCATCATCTAAAGGGCAGTAACAGTCTATATATTTATTGCATACCCCATAGGGGCATTTCTCGGACATTAAATAAAAAGTGGGCTAGGAGGTATAAGAGATTACACGTCGGCGGGTTGGTCCACGCCCCACCAGGAGAAGAAGTACGAGTTCCCCGTCGATGGCTTCGGCGATGGCCCCACGATCAGGAAGTCGATGCTTCCTTCGAGTACGTGTATCGGCTCCTCGAACCGTCCACGGTCTGTATGCTCGCTTGGCTGGCCTGCCGCGGCTGTGGGTATCCTCATGCGGTCCCTGATGCCCTGCGGCACGCTTCCGACCACGGGGTAGGCTTCGACTGTCCCGGTCTGCCCTATGAGTGTGGGGTTGGTCTGCTTGATTTGGAACTGCGCGGCCTCACCTGCGCTGTAGCGCATGAAGAGGATCTTCAGTTGCCTCCCCGCTGGCACGACGTAGTTCATCATCACCCTGCTCGATGTTGAGTTGTTTATGGGTGTGGTGAAGCTGCCGCCGTAGGTGCCGCCTACCACCTTCGTTGGGTAGGCTTCCATCACCATGCGCTGGGTTCCTAGGTCCTTGATCTGACTATGTGTTTGATCCATCTGTCATCACTCCCCTGTGGGGCTCTCGGCGGGAGCCCTGACCGGCATTATGGTTAGTGGCCGGAATGGTACGACTCTTCTGTAGAGTTTGTTTATGATCTCCTCGAACTTGGGCTTGTCGGCGGTTACTCTGTTGCTGCCCGCGTCGTCCACGTACTCTGTGCCAATTCTCTCAGTTACCATGTTCGCCATGAGTACGTTGAGTTTAAGGTCGGGTATATCTGACGTTTCGGGGTTGTATGCCTCGAATGCTATGTCTAGGGTGTCGGGGCGCATGAGGTAGTGGGTGGTTATGAATGATGGCTCGCGGAAGGGAGTCATCCACTCCTCGAAGTGGGCTACGTCGCGGTGCGCGGCGCTTGGCCTAGCGACCTTTGGGATTCCGTGGCGGTTGATGTCGGTGGGTAGCTGAACGTAGATGTACGCCTGCCCCTTTATTCCGAAGATCAGTTGCCAGATCCTGTTGAGGCCAGTGGTCTTGTCGTAGCCTCTGGTGATTTCAATGTCTGATGGTACGAAGGGTCCACTGGTTGAGCCTGCGATCACAGTCTCGGGCCAATGGTAAACATACCTTGCTAGGTCGCGGTAGAGGATTTGCTCGTAGTAGCGCACGTTGTCGCGTGTGTAGCTGACGAATTGGCCCTCCTTTAGCCACGCGTCCCAGCTATTAATCGGATCGGATTCTTGCATTTTGTTCCATTCTCCTCCTATGAGTTGTTTCAAGGAGATTGGAAGCGACTCTCATCGCTGTCCGTATAGTATTAAACTTTCATGGCGATTTATGGGTTTTCTTAGGGATTGGAAAAAAATAAAAGGTGGAAAGGGATTGGAACGCTTACTCGCCTAACGCCATGAATTGGAGCCAGACTGATCCGTTGTCTAGTGCTGCGGCGTTGCCTGCTATGATGTATGTGCCTGCGTCGTTGTAGATGTCGATGGAGGCCCAGTTGTCGAACTGGCCCTTCTGCTTGATGAAGGCTTTGCTCGATAGGGTCCCGGCTGTTCCCGCCCCCGCTGCGGATTCGGGTGTGAGCATCAGCATGTTTATGGTGCTGAGCTTCAATTCGCTCGCTAGCACACATTCGCGTGCGGCGATCCTCATCTCACCGTAGACTCTGATGAAGCTAGAGTATCCGTTTCTGACTCTCTCCATCGCGTGGATCTCGACCTTGGCACTCATCTTGGTGTTGCCGGTGTAGCCTCCGGGTACGGTTGCTAGGACGGTTGGGTCCGTGTGTAGGATGTGAATTACTTCTACCATTTTACATCATTCTCCTTTAGACCATCGTAGTCCCAGGGTTCGTGACCTGGAGCTTGTTGGGTACTCTGTTGAGTTGTAGGCCGACGAGCTTGATCCTCGTGTAGCCGACGGACTCCGCGAATCCCATGAGGGTGAAGCCCGTCTCCTCGTCGAGGATGAAGCCGTTCTCGAAGACGACGGTTGGCTGATCGTATCCGTGCATCTCTTCTAGGTTGAGCCTCGGAAGGCGCTTGTCGCTGATGTCCATGCGTATCTCGGTGATCTTCTGCGTCTTGTCGAGGAAGGAGACTCCTATGAGTCCCACCTTGTAGTCCTCGGGTATGTTTGGTACTAGGACTCCCTGCATGAGGACTTGGTGGCCCAGAGCGGTTATCCGCTGATCCCAGGTGGATAGCCTCGTACCTGCCGCGTTTGCGAAGAGGTTGGGGTTGATGGTGGTGTCACCGAACTGCCCCGCCTTTGGTCGGAGGTTCCCGAATCGGAGTGGCCCCCACTCCGATGTTGCCTTGTCGATGAGGGCTTGCTTGAGGACTTCCATCGTACACTCGTACTCTGGGAATGCGTCCTTGACTTTCGCGTATTCGCATAAAACGTATCCTATTGCCATGTCAATCACCTAGATTATGGGTATGACGGCACCTGTGTTGCCGAGAACCCTGTCGACGGATTTGTAGTAGCAGCTGCCAAGTGGTACTATGCGCTGATAGTGCCTGTTCGTCTGACTCCCGGCACCAAGCTCGGGGATCGGTCCTTCGACAAAGCCACTGATCACGACGCTTGTTTCCTCGTCGATTGTGAAGGGGTCGTCGAAGATTATCGCCGGGTATTTGTAGGCTTTGATCTCCTCTAGGTCGATGCGCCCGAATCTCTGGTCGCCGATCTGCCAGATGATCTCACTTATCTGCTGAGTGGTGTTGGGGAGGGCTAATCCTAGCCAGCCGAGCTTGAAGTCCTCGGGGAGGATCGACCCGGTTCCTACGCCTTGGAGTAGGACCTGGTTTCCTGCGGCGGTAAATGCCTGACGCCACGTTGTGAGTCCGGCGAGTGCTGCCGCGTTGGTGAAGAGGCGCGGGAGGATCGTGGTCCTGCCGTACTCCTGGTTGCTTGGTGAGAGGTAGCCGAGCTTCTTGGGGGCCCATGCCCGATCGCAGAGTGATATGAGTTCGTTTTCGCACTTGACGAATGTTTCTTGGAATTTGGAGTCGTTTTTAGCGATTGCGTTCCATTCTACTATTGAAAAACTTCCTTGTCCCATGGATGTTTCTACACTCCGAACTATTAGGGGATTCTTTAATATATATCGTCATTCGTTGAATTAGTTGAAATAGTTGAATTTGTTAGGTGAGTGGATGGATCGCATAATTGAGGTGAGTGAAATCTTCGGTAATGGGCGTATTCAGTTGAAGAAGAAGGTTAGAGTCATGTTGGGTGTGGGTGATGGTGATGAGATTTATTTTAAGCAGATGGAGGATGGTAGGATTTACATTGAGAGGGTGGGGTTGTCAAAAACGGGGCCTGGGAGATACGTTAAGAGTGGGGCTTAGCTGCCTACGCGCGCGTACCTGCCGCCGCCCGAGAACGGGGCCTTGACGGAGACATCCTGTATCCCCGACATGCTGCCTCTGTTTAGGGAGGCTTGGCAGGCGGCCGATGGGTTGTAGACGGGTTGGTAGCCCTGGCCTACGGCGTAGGGTGTGACTACCTGTACCGGACGAAAGGAGCGGCTGACGGCGCTCCCAACCGCCGCGCCGCTAGTCAGGGTTTCCGCGTATGCGAGTCCGTAGTCGACTACGTTGCTGAATAGGTGTCCACCGAAGACCATCGCGGTTTCCTCGTCCACGACCCGGGTCTTAGCTGCGATCATTGGCGCGGCTATGCCGCCGATTATGTTCACCCAGGTACTTAGTTTCTCATGGGGTGCGCCGGTCGTCCCAAGTGGGAGAGGGACCATGGGGTCAACGTACTTTTCCATAACCACCTCGAAGGCCCTCGCGCCTATCTGAGCGCCGTAAATTCTACCCTTTTTGCCGAGTGATACCATGCTTGAATGTCGCCTATGTAAAATGAGGTCCAGGATGCTTTAAGTATTTTCCCTTCTACCCCATACAAAATTGTATATGTATTGGTAGGAGGTTTCTCTCACTCGGTTGATGTAGTTGATTCCCTTCGGTGTGCTTACTATCTTCTGGCAATCTGGCTTATGTGCAATTAGGCTATACATCTTGTTGGACTCTATGAAGTAGGATTCTATCGTGTACCAGTTGCGCTTCACTAAGATCCTGAATATTGGGGCGATTAGGGGGTCAGTTACCTTGTAGGTGTTCAGCGCGGCGGTGATTATGTCGAGGTTGTTGTCTATGCAGTATTGTAGGTTCTCGGGTGTGACGTAGTTTGTCACGGCCCACTCGAAGAAGGCTTCAATCTGCCCTGGTTTCGGGAAAGTCAGGGCTTCCAAGAGAATCCTGTAGACGCTCAGGGCTATTCACCCTGATTATATTAGGTCTTTAGCCTGATCCACCCAATCCTTCGCTCGCGCGGGGGGTATGTTTAGTTTACTCGCTAGTTCGTCCGGATTCTGCCCCGCTAGTGTTCTCACGTCGCTTACGTTGATCATCTGAAGCTCCTGTGAGTATTTGGGTCCGATGCCGTGTATATCCGTGATCTCTGCTAGTGGCTTCTGTGCCGCGTTTACCTGAATGGCCTCCATCGGGTTGATCATTCGTGCCTGTTCGGGTGCTGGGGTGGTTTCTCCACTAGGAGGGGCCTCGGCTTCCTTGTTTAATGCCCCGAAGATGGTGGCGGGTGGGACGTTTGACTGCGCGCGCGCTTCTGGTACCCTCTCGTAGCTCGCCGCCTCGGGCCTAGATTCTGGGGATGGGCCGGTATCCGGCGAAGGGGGTAAAGGGACCGCGCTGTATTCCGGCGGTAGCTCATGTGCCTGCGGGATGGGTTGGACTGTCCTCGGCGGTGGAGGTGGGGTCTGCGCTCCGGCTGTAATGTATTTTTCTAGCACTCCAAGAGCCCTCTCAGCTAAGTCCCAATAGCTCTTAGGGATGCCTCCCATTGGGGCTACTGATCCCGCGGGGGCCTCGCCCCTGATGGCTTTGATGAAGCGGTCCTTGAACTCCTGCTTCACCTCGCCGCCCACCTCAGACATGACTTCGCCTAAAAAATCGTTCTGTTGCTGCGGTGGTAGCCTGCTTACGCCGCCGACTAGCTGCTCTAGCTTCTGGGTGTAGTAGGCCATAGCCTGAGTCTCCTTCTGCTGACTCGTTATGTAATCGTTGCTGGCCTTGTAAGCTGTCTCCATCTCCTTGGCTTTGGCCTCCGCGTCCTCTACCTTCCTCCCGAGTAGTAGCGTCTCAACGTAGTGTCTGGTGTCGGTGCTCTCCTTCTCGGATTGGCGTCGGGACTCCCGCATCTCCTCTAGGAGCCTCGTCACGTCGCTTTGCTGACCGCCGCCGGGGGGGTTTCTACGTATCTCGTCGCGGTCGCGTTTGCGCTCCTCTTTTCGGTCCATGAAGTCCATGAGGAAGATCATTTCGACCATGCTGACTTCACCTGAGCCTGACTTCAGGGAGTTTAGGAGGTTTACGGGTAGCCCATCGAATGCGCTGTCCTCCCCTACGGGTACTCTCATCTGTGGTGTGGGGGGTGGTGTAGCTGTTTTAAGTATCTCGGCTATCGCCTCGTCTGTGAGTCCGGGGTACTTTATCTTCAAGTCTTCGTAGCTCATTTCAATCCAATCCTCTTTCTAGGTTCATTAAATCGGTGTTCATGGCCTCTAGGGTTTGTCTGAGGTTGATCTTGATTCCGTAGGCTTTGCCCCTCATTATATCCTTGGCATATTTGTCGAGTATCCCGACCCTGAGCTTGTACCTGTAGTTGGGCTCGGTTAGTGCCTCTAGGGTTCCGATGTGCTCCTCCATCTGGGTTATCTGTGATTCTAGGTCGCTGATCCTCTGGTCGGTTGTGGGCTTCGCCTCGTACCAATCAGCGAATGCGTCTGCGATCTGCTCTAGTGTCAATCCATCGTCCATCATGGCGTCTATGAGTGGGAGGTATTTGTTGGCTATTCTGCCGCCTAAGCCTACGCTGATCTGAGCCAGCTTCTGAGCCTGTGTGCTGATGTTTAGTTGTACGGCTTGACTTACTTCCTTCAGCATTGATGTCCTTTTTTCAGTGTCGTCCTTGCGGCTGACGCCCATCTTCTTGAAGTTGTAGTATAGGGTCTTCTCCGGTATGTTGAACTCAGTTGATAGAAGTTCGATTGTGTTCTCGGGGCCACCTGCCATGTACCTAGCGACTAGCTCCGGTAGTACGGCTTTCCTTCTCTCAGCCTCTTCTTTGGTTCTCGCGCCCTTGTTGCCTATTCGACCCGTCCCTTGAACCATACGCTATTAGAATTAATTGGAGGAATATTAAAGTTTATTTAGACTGAGGGCAACCTTTTCTTGAGAAGTCTAATGGCGTCCTGTTACAAGTGTGGTGGACCCATCAGGGAGGTTTCGGGTAGCCTCTACAAGTGCCAGATGTGCGGTGCTTATAATTCATTTAAGATTGGCTCAACGATCCCCAGCACCTATAAGGTCTTCACTAGCTTCGACAGGGTTAAGGCGATGTCCATTGAGGGCGTGTACGAGCAGACTAAGGGGCAACCGGGGAAGGGCTCCGCTGACCCTGACATGATAGAGTTCATCCAGAGGCTAGCGACTAAGTTGACCCCGATCGAGGGGTACACACCTGAGATTCAGGTTCAGCAGTTGGAGGCCCGTAAGGATTTCGTTAAGCAGTTGAATGAGGTCTTCGACGGTAATCGCACGTGGGATGACTGGTTCAACAGGACGAGGACAAAGAAGAGTCTGCATAGGGACGACCTGAGTAGGATGGTGTTCGACTCGCTTGAGGGGCTTAACGGCGAGGGCGCGAGGGAGATGAGGGCTCAGTATGAGGCCGTGTTGAACCAGAACGCCTTCGGGTAGGCGGAAAATGTTAATACTTCACCCGTGTAAAATTACATGATCATTATGCCCGAAGACAAGGACAAGGAAATAAAATGTGGTTACTGCGGCAATCTAGTTAAGTTCAGGGAGTGGAGCTCCCATATTGATAAGCATATCAGAAACAAGGATGTCTTGCCTAAGACTAAGACTGTGAAGAAGCGGAAGCCGAAAAAGAAAAAGGCGAAGAAGTGATGGTTGATAAAAAACCAGAGAAGAAGCCTATTGTATGTCCCCGTTGCGGTGTGGAGGTCCCCGTGAGGGATTGGAGCCGCCATGTGGAGAAGCATGACAGGGACGAGAAGTATCAGAAGCTGAAAGAGAAGCGAATGAGGAAGTAGCCTTATTTTAACTTAGGTAGACGCCCACCTCGTACCTGCCAGACCCCATCTTATGCCATGTTAGCTGAAGGTCGGTGTTAGTGTAGGGGGTGTAGGTGTCGATTGCGTCGAAGCCGTAGGAAGCTGTTTTCCTAGTTTCTGGATTCCCAATTTCTAATGTGGCGCGTCCATCCTCGCCAGTGAGGAAGCCACTCCACTCTGTACCGTCCTCCGCTAGGGGTACGCCGCCGTTGTCCTTGATGGCTTGGAAGATGGCGGTTAGGGGTATGCTCTCGTAGTATTTCTTATTGGAGCCGGTTGCGATGTCGCCTAGTCTGTCGTTGATGGCCTTCCTCTGCTTCTCGGAGATTTTGCCACTTGCCCTTTTCCTTGGTAATTGTTTGTGTTCCTCACGGAAGACTTCTACGTTGTGTCCTGGGTGCGTGCCATTTCTCGGTGAGGGTTTTCACAACTGCGTAATCCCGCTTGTAGTTACCGGTGGGGAACTCGTTTGTCTGGGCCTCGGGTTTCTTGTCGATGTAACCGTTGAAATTCTGGTTGTTATCCCAGAGTATGGGGAGGTAGTTTGCCAGTGACCAATCAATAGGGTCGGTCATCCCCTTCGGCATGATGTCCGATTCCTTCTTAGCCCCCTCCCACTCTGCGAATAGATCCGATTGTAGGTCCTCGGAGATTTTCACACCCGCGACAGTTGGAGTGGAGCCCTTTGGTCCCGATACGGATAGGTTCTCCTCGTAGAATTGGTCGAATTTGTCAACTATGCCTCCTGAGATTGCCTTAACTACTACTGGCCTCTCCCTCCACTCCTTAATAGCCCATTTTATGTTTTCTTCAAGTTGATCCCAGAAGAGTCCATCGTTGTGATAGAAGGGTTGCCACTCATCGAACCTCGTGGTTCCTGTCATGGCGGTGGCTGTAACGTCGTATAGGTCGCTGCCCTTGTTGTAGGAGATGTCGTAGTTAATATTTACATCCAGATTAGGTGAGTTTGGGGTTGAGTCTGCGGCGGGTATCCTGATGGGTAGCCTTATGGTGTGGTCGTCAACGAAGACTGGTATTGAGACTCCGTAGTCAATTCTCCAATTAGGGTTAATTGAGTCAAGTTGAGCCAGGGTCTTCTTGTTTACATCTGAACTTTTACCTATGCCTGTTGGTGTTATTCCCTGCCTCCTTTTCAAGTCCTGAAAGTGCTTCTCCTTGTGTTCGAGGAATAGTGAGGTGGGAACCATCTCGCCGCACTCAGGGCAACGTATCTTCCTGCATATTCCGATGTGCTGAGCGTACTCGCCTACTGGTATCCTCTGGTGACAACTGGGGCATGTGACGGACATTGATTAATTAGGAGGAGGGGTGGGATATTAGTTTTAAGACTGAATAAAAATGAGGGGCTTCTTCAGCCCCATAGGGGCGGGGGATCTTACTTGCCGAATGCCTCGGCGATGATGCGGTTCCTGTCCTCCCGACTGGAAACGCCCTTGGTCTTCTTCGCAGCCGCCTTGAACTTCGCCTTGATGCTGGGGTCGCCAGCGCCGTAGGCGCGCCTGCTCCTCTTGAAGAAGGTGACGTGTTTCTTGGCGGCGACCGCCATAACCATCATACCGCCCTTCTGACCCATCTCAAGGATTGCCATTGGGGCGACTCTCTGCCATGTCTTCGCCATTTTGGTTCGCAAGTGTAATAGGGGCTCCGCTTAGTTTAAGGGCGTCGTAAATTGTTATAAAGTAGGTAAATGAGTTGTATCATTGTGTCAAGTAGGGTACATCCCGTCAACGGGAGTCTTGTGCATAAACTGTATCGGAAAATCCCGTATGACGATCTTAAGGTGCTTCTGAGGAAGGATGAGATAGCCTTCATAGAGCATCCGGATGGGGAGAAGTTGAAGAGGCAGACTATTCATAGAGCCGCTAGGGTGCTATCCGAGGCTTTAGGTAAGAAGGTGAGTTACAGCGAGGCCATAATGCAGGTAGCCGGTAGGAATATAGAGGGATACCTACTAGAGCTATCTAAGGAGTAGAACTATGTGGACGGACAACTCTACTGAAATATCGTTACCTAACTGGTTATTTGAAAGCCCTAGAACGTCCATCACTATTCCTTGGTCGTCAACTACTGGTAGTGGTTGGAGTTTTTACTTACCGGAGTTTGCTCCGAAAAAGGTGCGTGATATTAAGCCAGGGTGGGAGATGGCTAGGGCGCGAGACAGAATAAAGTCACAGAAGATGAGGGCTAGGACCGCTATTCGCCCTAAGACTACTAAGCATTGTACTCAGGGCGGTCAGTTTGGTAGAAAATGATTAGGTGGGCTTATCTGGTATATTCTCACCCAGGATTTCCTCGTATTGAGGTTTGGTGAGGTATAGCCCTATGTATGGTTTCTGCTCACCTTTCAATTCTGCGTCCTTGTTCTGATAATATGCGTTCTTTATGGCTCGCCTCACATCGACTTCAGAGTATTCGTAGCCGTTCATGTGGAGTGTTTCAAGGATTATGCTCACGTTGAACGGCTTCTTGTCGAATGATAGTATGCGTAGGACGTGGATTATTGTCTCGTCTACGGGTGTGTTGGGATACCATGTGCCTTCGATCAACGATCCCACGGTGGATGCGACAAGCTCCCTGCCGACGTAGTGTTCCTTGCCGTACTCGTCTACCCATAGAGGATCTACATCCTTGTCATTCGTGACCTTCGCGACTAGCTCATCGAATCCCTTTTGCGCGGAGGCGAAGTCAACCCATGTCTCCCACTCAAACCATTTCTTGAGTTCGTTTCTTGAGCCGTAGGGATACGTGCTTGTGTCCCATATTGGGTAGAAGTAGTCTAGTTCCTCGCCGGTGAGTCGGCTAGGCCACCTGGGGGTTTTGCCCTGTCTGCGGGTTCTAGACTCCCTAGCCTTGAAAATGTAGCCGCCACCGCCCCCTTCAGGTCCCTGCGCCTCTAATCCCTCGTCTGTACCGAAGTCTGCACCCGTCTTAACCTCCCTGCCCCTCGATTCCGGGGCGGCGGGTTCAAACCCCTTGAGTTTAGATAGCATACTCTTCTCTTTCTTGCCGGGGAAGTTCTCAGCGATCTCCTTGGCCTTCTCCCTGACGAGTTCTCGGATGTTCTCCTTATTGATGTCGGGCTCAGTTTTCAGATCCCTAATTAACACATTAAATGAGGCTGTCTTTCCCTTGGGGCTTACTCCCTGAGTGAGTAGGTAGTCGTTGTAGATGTCTGATAGCTCGCTGATGAAGTCTCTAGTCCAGATGCCCTCCTCCTTCACCTCTACCTTCGGCTTAGGTTGTGGCTCCCTCTTGGGGGCCTCCTTGTAGATTATTTTCTCCTTCTCAATTATTTGGGCGGGTTTGTTTCTCTCCCTCTCTAGCTCGATCTCGAGGTTGCGTTTGGCTTGCTCAGTCAGGTATAGCTTCTCCTGTACTTTCTCTCTCTCCCTCTCCGCCCTGTCCCTCTCAGCCATGTAGAGTGAGTCGGGTTTGCTTAGGTTGCTTATCTGGTTGTCCCTGTCTCGGACCTGGGCTCTGAGGGAGGTGATTAGTATATTCACTTGGTTACTGGATTTGGGTGGCGGATGGTCTTTTTTGAGGGGGTCGTTTCTCCAATCCCAATTAGTGAGGTCCTTGGGGATTTCGATGAATGGTTCTAACCCTATTGCCCCGTACCGTATCCACAACTCGTCTATTGTTTTCTGAAGCTTATCTAGGTCTAGCACCACGCCTTGCTTCTGCGCCTTCTCCTGTATGTTGTATTTTATTGATAGTTTCTGTTGACCTGTGAGGCGGTCCTCCTCCTTCTGGGTTAGCCTGCGCTTGCTTCTTTCAGCCTCGCCTAGATTTATGGCCCTGTTGAGTATTTTCTGGGCCGCGGGTGCTTCGTTGTTGGCTACGCTTTGATCGAGGGATCTGATTAATTCGTCCTTATCCGCTAGTTCCTTCCTTAATCGTTCGCTGTCGGAGATCATTCTGCGTTTCTCCGCTTCTGAGCCTTTCTTGAATTGGTCTAGTTGCTGATTAAGTTCGTCTAGTTGGTTGGTCTGATCAGTGAAATTGACGCCCACTTCAGATAGTAGTTCTGCGGGGTATTTGTCGAGGAGTTCCTTCAACTCTTTTAACTGCGTCTCTTTGTAATCTAGGTAGCTTTCCTCATTTTGTCTCTTAGTCGCTGCTTTGGAGGGTAATCTGCCGCTTGGTTCCTCATCACGTGATGGGAAGTCATCCCTTACCCTCGCTTTGAACTGCTCTATCACATCGTCCTTCCAACTGACCTCCTTCATCACCATAGCGAGGTATGATTCGGGATCATCAACCACTTCCCCAATTTGATTAGTTACTTCTGCGGGTAGTAGATCAGCTGCTTCCGCTATCTTCTCCTCTATGTAGTCTCTTGATCTAAGGGGAAATGATCTGTCGGCTTCGTGCATCTTAACAAGTTTTGTATGCAGATCGTCTATGAGTCGTTCACGCATTTTGGTTGGCAGGGGTTAAGCCCCCTTAGTGGATTCGTTCTTTAAGTCTTTGATCTTGGCTAGCATCTTGTCGATTTTTGCTTTAAGTTGTTCCTTTTCGGAGTTTGTCATGGGCTTATCGTCGTTAGCCATATTAGAAGTATTGACTGTGCTAGATATTAGTTTTAGGTGTCACCCTACTATCGCTGTACTCAGTGTGACCGTTACCTTGTTGCTCGCAACTGTCTCCACTGTCGCTATGAACGCCCATTCCCCTGTGGGGAGGATGGCCGCCCATGATGCTGTGAATTTCCCCGCCTCGTCTGTCGTAATGGGGATGCTTGCTGTAGCTGTCTCATCCGGGCCTAAGCCGTCGAGGGTTCCGACCTTCCCTACCTGGGGCGTCCCTGCGGAGTCAACCAACAGACCTGAGAAGACCACAGGCTTCGTGATCTCTACTTCTGCGACGTCTGAGGAGAGAGTGATTGCGAGGTGGTCGGCAACTTGGGTCCTGAGCCAAACGACCAATATTATGACTAACAGACCGAGTAATCCGTAGATTATCACGATCCAAGTTAGCCATATTAATTGTGTGGGTGACACGGTTGATCTAACGTGTGGGGTGGATAAAAGGGCTTAGTAGGTGGTAAAAACGTCCTTAGATAATCACTTTATTGGGTACACTTAGGTTGACTGTCGTTCCCTCATTGTAGGGATAGGTTCCCTGAGCCTTGCTTGCACCATCTACGTTCCAAGTTACAATAGGCGTACTCTGAAGACTCAGGTTGTGTGTCATGGGTGGAGCCGATGGTCCTGTGAAGACGAGATTATTGTTGTAAAAGGGTAGAGTCTGTAGATCGGAATCGGTCCATATCATTGTGCCGACCCCATGTGCATCATTCCATACAATGTGGGCGTTGAGCGCGGCTATGTTGGCGGCTGTGTAGAGTGAGGTGGTGGTTCCAGCACCCTGCTCCGTGTTGATGAGTTCTGTGCATCCCAGGCGGTTGAGCGTGTCGATCTGATTCTGCCAGTTCTTGGTTTCGTCCTCATAATGGTGGATGCCCTGATGAGTCTCGCCACTTGTACCCGGTGGATTAACGAGACGCTTCACCACAGGTCCTGGCTGGTCACAGAAGTGGATGGGATTCGTGAAACCCGCGTTTCTGATGCCGTTGACCACGATCTGAGCCTGCGGGTAGACGTCGGTGTTGCTGCACTCATTGATGATCTCCACACCGAGGTTGTAGAAGTGTGGGTCGTTCTTGAAGTATTTCAGAACCTCAAGGTGGTCGGCTAGGACTGTAGCCCATGGGATGTTTCCGTTGTCGTTTGCCCTCACGCGGTGGCACCTGTCTTCAATGGTATAGAGACCCGCGTCGAGGAACGCCTTGATCATCGCGTGACCGTACGTGGAGTAGACGCGCGGTCTGCTGCTGGATGTCCACGAAGCGGTGAAGGCGATCCTATACGTGTTGAGCTGTCTCCTGTTTAGCTCGTTGATGATGGGCTGTACACCCGCCATGCCGTTGTTAGTGTTCGGGCAACCGCTGAATCCCTTTAGGAGAACCATTATGATCATTTTTAAGGGTAAGTTATATTAAAACCGTGGGGGTATTTCTAAGCGATAGTTTATGAGTCTACCGAATAATGGTTTCGAGTCTGGTGACTTCTCCGCTTTTACGAGTCACTACGTTACGGGGGCTGGCACCATTGGGGAGATCATACCCGCCGCCGCAAGGACGGGAGGCTTTGGCTTCCACATCGTTGCGCCAGTGTCGTCAGGGAATATGGTGTATCAGGACCTTGCCTCTGCCCCGATGCTATACACTCAGTTTGCCATTAAGGTGCTTCAGCTAACCACCTCGACGGCTGAGATAGTTTACTATATGTCTGGTACGCCTCCGACTAACCTGGCTGCTGTTCGCATTCAGAGCGACGGTAAGCTCAGGTGCTACAATAGAAGCGGGGCTACGGGAGTTCCCTACACTACAAGCACTAAGGCGATCAATGATGGTCTATGGCACACCGTAAAGTATGAGGTGGATGTAAGCACCGTGGGGTATTCTCGACTATGGATTGATGGAAGCCTAGAGTGTACCACTGGCCCCTACGATAACAGCCAACTTGGGCTTTTGACCAGAGCTAAGGTCGGCGCCGTGTGGAATTACGGGGGTACGCTTGAGCTTGACGTGGATGATGTGATCATGTCGGCGACGGACATCGTAGTGAACACGTACCACGTTGATGTGCTTCAGCCTGACCTAGCTGCGTCGGGTATCCTGAGCCCCACTACGGGCGTGTCGGGGGGCGGGTATCCGTACATCGGCTTCGGTTCGTATGATGTTCCGGTGAACGGGTATGTCACTATGCAGGCGGTGGCGAATCCAGGCTACCAGTTGGTTGGCTGGAATTATTGGGATGAGGCGGGTGTGCTTAGTACAACCTTCTTCCATAATAACATGGGCTTCCATTCGGGCTCAGTCGGCAGGTCGTATAGGTTCCAGCCAGTGTTCGCCGCAGCGGTTCAGCATACGGTCATCTACAGCAGTACGCCAGTAGCCGTACCTGCGGTTATCGACGGCTCCACCGTCCCTAGTGGCTCGTCTGAGCAGGCCCCAGAGGGGTCTACGGTGAATGTAAGCGTCCCGCTGACGGCTACGGTTTAAGCTCTTTTTGTTCTAACGTAGTAAGCCGTTATGTCGTAGTTCCCCGTTGGGTAGATGGTTCGTGCCAGGGTTTTTTCACCGTTGCTCCAATGGCTGAATGTGTATTGGTAATTGTGGTTGAGGGGATCTATGAATGTCTGCGTCGCAGTTACGGTGAATGCTTGTGAGTCTATTGCTGTGAATTTTGTTTTAGTTAGGTATGCTTTCCCTGCTTGGTAGAAGGGTATGTTTATTGGGCTTGTGCTGCACATGATTGTGAAATTTGATAAAACCTGAGTGTAGACGGCGCTGATCTGTACCTCGTTGTTCATTATTACATTTATCCCACCTTCGGAGTTTGGTGGGTAGCTGACTCCGTTTACAAGAGATGAGGTGAGTTGATAGGTTGTCACCTCATCACCTTAAACGGTCACTGTTTTTGGGGCTCGCAGCGCCACAATTGAGCCGTCTGCGACGCCGTAGACTCCGTTCGGGGTCGAGTACCCGTTCATTGTCCAGACGAGTTGCGGGAGGGCTGACTGTAGGGTGAGGAGTCGGGGGATGCCTGCGATGTAGGTGTTATTTTTGCCAGCCCATGTAGGATTAGTCCCTGAGTTGAGCCAGGGCGTGTGTACGTTCTGCATGGGGTTGTTCTCCATCGTGAAGTTCTGTCCCCGAGTCTCGAATCCAATGTAAACGTCATGGATGTTATTGTTTCGGGCTATGTTCCCTGATGAGTAGACGGATGGTACGGTGGTCTGGTCCATTGTCGTTAGGAAGGCGCGGTTGTTTGCTAGTCCGGTGGGTGTTGGGGCCGACTGGAATATCTCGTTGTTCTCCATGATGCTGTCCTTTGTTGCTGTGTCGCTCCCAGCGAGGTATATGCCTGACTTGCTGTAGTTGGTGGTTTTGCCTCTGTAACCAGGGTGGAAGGGGTAGACATCAACGTGGCAGTTAGTCACCTTGGTTCTGACCATCTGCTTCAGTTTGATTCCGTCAATTATCATTCCCCTTACTGTGCAATCGTCTATCCATGTGTCGTAGCTTGGGTTCCTCCAATCTCCCGAGACTCCCGATTCACCGCTTATGCCGTGTTGAGCCCAATCAATGGTGATTCGCCTCAGAAGCGCGTTCTTACCGCCTACGACGATATACCCGTATCTCTCGCTGTTTGTTAATCCACAGTCGATTGCTTGGCCTGACCCATGCACACTAACGGACCCGGCAACATAGCCCTTGAACTGATCGTCTACCTTAGCGTTTATGAGGTGTCCCGTTGTGCTGACATCGAATACGGGGTCGTCGTTGTACTTCGTCCCATCGGGCTTCTTGGGGGCATCAAGGGGTATGGGGATGAGGTTCCTGTAGACTTTGTTGCCCCCGTCGTAATTCCCCGTTACGGAGATCGTCGAGTAGACATCAACCGTGGACATTGATTGATTAGTGGTGTTCAGGTTGTTAAAAACTTCTCTAGGGTCTTCTGAGGTGGCTCCGCTAGTTTCTTGTAGTAGGGGTGGTTTGGGGGTAGGAGTCCCTTCCTCGCCTTCATCACCACGCACCGCTTCTTCTCATGGTCTTTCCGATAGTGGCTTGGTATAGGCTTCCCGCAGATCCTACAGTTGCTAAGTCCTTTAGGCAATTTAGACCCTCGGAAGATATGAGAATATGTCGTAGAAGAGAACGTAGTAGAGTATGCAGATTATCGCCCCGCATATCAGTAGGGCTACAAACGCTTTGAATGGGCTCATGTTGTATTTCCGCCATCCATAAAGGGTTTGATTACATCAAAATACTTCTTACCCTCAGTAGTCAACTCAACCCGTTCAAGATCAGATAGACCCTCAATCACCTTATGACAGTGGGGACACCTGAAAGACGCTGAAACGATGATGAGTTTTTTATCAACAAGGGTATTGATGTATTTCCCAACGGTTTGCTTGCCAACCCCTAGTCGCTGAATAAGCTCCTTACGAGAGGCGATGCCAATACCAATTAAATAGATTACCTGTCCCTCGACACTGAGCATACTTGAAAACTTAGTCATACCTCGAAGTCCTCCCCGAGTTTGAGCCCTTTACTCGTCAGCATCGCAACGGCTTTCTTGAGCTTGTCCTCTAGGGCGTAGGTGTATTTTCCGGGTACAATGTTCTGTAATTGTCTCAGAAGGATAGTGACGTCAGCCCACTCCTCGACTAGCTCCTCTTGGCATTTGATTACGCCTCCCTCCATAGCCTTGAGGAGTAGCTTCCCCTCCTGAGTCTCGCGGTTGACATCATCCCTCCTAGCCCTGCTGTTCCTGCGCTCAGCTCTCCTCAGTTTCAGTATGGCCTTGATGAGTTCGCTGCACTCCTCGATAACCATGTCTAGCTGCGCGTCCCTCCCGTACTCATCGACCATCGCCTCGTAGATTGTTTTCAACTAATTCCCCCAGATGCACCAAGCCCAGACGGTGAGGAGGGAGGAGATGTAGGCCGCTATGAGTATGAATACCCAGATAATTTCTATGGTGCTGTGCCTTTTCAATAAATTCTCCATTATGTCGTTGAGTACCATCGCTATCGCAAAGAAGAGGAGGGGCATGAATACCGCAACGAAGATCCGAGTGAATAAATAAATCAAATAATCAATCATTTTACTCAATCCTGAATTGCCAATCAATTATCGCCCCACAGAAGGGGCATGGAGACTTACCGTGTTGTATTAACCTGAAACAGTTTGGGCAGGGCATGAGTGTGATAGTCGTCATTGGGATTGTTGGGGAGGTCGTCCCTTCATCTCTCCAAGGTTTAGGATCAGAAGTGCTCAAGTTCACTTCCTCCTCTCGAATCCTGGTATATGTTCAAAGCTGACGCATTGGGCCTTGTCGTTGACTATGTTTGGTTTGGCTCTGCATAGGCCGTTGTTGTTCTTCTTACAATCCTTTGCTTGGCATTTGGTCATTCCTCTTCATCCTCCTAATTTGAGATAGCGATTGCTAGCCTTCCATAGTATTTTGGGATGTTCTCGGGAACCATCTTCGTGTAGCTCAGTATCAGTTCGTGCATTCGCTCCCTCGCGTTGACGCATCGGAGTTGGATAACATTTTTCCCCTTCTCACGGCTCCAATTATCAGTCTCCCTGACAACCGAAGCCTCAAAGTCTAGGTTCACTGTAATTATTTTTTCAGGTGTTTGGACTAGAGGCATCTCAATACTGAATTTAGGGGGGATGTTGGTGGTTAGTTCCTGCTCCTCTACGGTTCGACTGTTGTTGTCGTCCTCTAGGCTAATCATGCTCTCCGTGGTGGTGTGTCGCTCGTTGATCTTCATCTCCTTTACCTTCCCGATTATGTCAACGGAGCTTTTGTAGGCGTGTTCCTTGAGGAATCTGATTAGGTTTGCCTTCGAGAATTTGACGGGTGCGTAGTCGCCCTCCCAGACGCGGATACCGTCGTTTTCCCTGAAGGGGTTTCCACCCGTTCTCTTCTCCTCACGCATGAAGAACATAGCTGTATCAGGGACGACTTCGGGGGAGAAGGTGATCGTTGTGCTGGGATCACCCGTCATAAGGGTGATACTCCCCTCATTCCATATTAGGGCTTGAACGCCTGTAGTCTGAGCCGCTATCCTCTTGAAGCTGTCGGCGTCACCGATAGCTATCTCCCTGCGTTGCTTGGGGGCTATAACTAAGGTCTGAATGTCTAGGTGTGGTTGTATCTCCTTTTCTTCCTTCTTACTCATCTTCTTCATCCTCCTTCTTCGACTTGCGCCTTATCCTTGAGTCGAGGTGGAGATCCCCAACGTCGATACCCGCCTGTAATTGGGTCCAAACTCTATAATGGAAGAAATGGACTAGAATGGAGCCCCAGCGAGGGCTCGTGGGCGCGTTCTCGAAGGAGACCCTGCCCTTTAGGAGAGTGATCTTCCCTAGTGTAGCTAGGTCATGGAACCATCCGTCTGCGGTGGCGGCGGGTAGGAGCATACATACCTTTGCTTCATCCTCGTCCTTATTTGCTTCTAATACTGCTTTGTTGAGCCATGCGGGTATGTTGTCGTAGGGTGGGTTACAAAATACACTGTACGGAGCCCAATCCCGCCATAATCCATCCTCCTTCTTCGTGTAGAAGCGTTTAGTGCCTAGTGGGTTATCTGCTGTTGTGCATGGGTCTAGCTCGAAGTGCTCCGCGAAGGGTGGGCTGTAGTTCTTATAGGTGAATTTCTCTATCGCGTGGAATACCTTTAGTGGGGTCTTCCACTCTGACTTCGGGGGTAGGTCTTCACTCTTTCTTTGGTCAACCATTCATAATACGTCCTATTTTTTTTCGTTCTTCGGATCGCAATTTATTACTGCATCCGTATCATCCAGAGCATCGCATATCCTCTGTGTTGCCTCCTGTGCGGCAATATCTATAAGACCTATAATATCGGTCATTGCAGCCTCAGTATTACGCGGTGTTATCTTCGACTCCTGCCTCAGCTCGTAGGTGAGTATGAGGGCCGTTTCAGTAGCCATCCCAGCGTCTTTCACCATCTGCATTACCTTCTCATGGCCTCCCTGGTCCTCAACTAGCCAGTCGTAGACGAGTTTAGGTATCGTGACTGTGATCTTAGCCTCTAAGTTGACTGTCTCTTTGCCGTATTCGTCTTTGATCATACCTTTTTCTCACCCATTATCTCCTCTGAGAGGATAGTGTCTTTCGGTATCTCAACCTTGAAGCCGTCTTCGTCTTCAAGTCCCTCTTCGGGCTTCATTTTTATTTTAGGTGTTAGCACCTGTTCCAATAGTGGAGTCCTCCTGCGATATTGGAGTAGGGTATTGATGATTTGCCTCGCGTCTTTCTGCCTTTTCCTTATTCTTTGTAACATTTGATAGGCGGCGTTCTCATCCATCTTCTCATCTTTGACGTTTGGATCTTGGCTTGTCCTGATGAAGTATGCGGCATCCTTGACTGATCGTGACTTTGCGATTTGGTTTAGTAGATTTAACTCTCGTTTTGATAGTGGCCTCATAGATTCACCTGGGTTGACTTGCCTGCAGGTTTGCGTGTGAAGGTTATCCTCTTGATCTCCTTGTTGTTCAGCCTACTATGGATGTAGAAAATGACTGCTTTTAAGGGATAAAGGAAACCCGCGCGTTTTATGTTGAAGAATATTATCGACTCGTCGATGAATATGACTTTTATACATATTTTTGGATGTTTCATAAGCATTATGTTCCGCGTGTACTCTATCGCGTCGATTGGCATCTCAAATGGTTGTTTTATTAGCCTCATTGGGACGGGGTTGGCGGGTCTTCTCATTGGAGAGCACCTTTACTTTCTGGTGAATTGAAATATAACACCATTCTTCTCATTCTTGTTTTAATTATATTGTTTAAGATATAAGGTTTATCATATTAAAAATAGGAATGGTGAGTATTATTGAGGGTATGTTATATTTTCAGGGTATGTAGGTGGGTAAGGTATCAGAGGATTGAATGTTGCTTACATTATGCCGTTTTTATGAGGTGGTTATTCGTTATTATAATAGGGGGTAATTTGCCTATTGTATATCTGTATAGATTTGGGTTTATGGATATTGATTATATACAACGCCTTTTCTGAGTCTTGATTTTTCTTTTAGTTGTCCATATTTAATG